>Ga0075421_100005982_pt1 | contig 14775 bp, 11 predicted proteins | sample SoiMetdeltSBSDD5_FD_75292 | JGI IMG/M metagenome (GOLD analysis project Ga0075421, IMG submission 75292) | Bulk soil microbial communities from a Populus tree surrounding site in Tennessee, USA - Soil MetaG P. deltoides SBSDD5 | ecosystem: Environmental > Terrestrial > Soil > Tree plantation...
CCCAGTCCAACTTCACTGGTGTCAAACATCCGCTCGAGCTCGTCGAGCGTGCTCACGCGCATGGGTGGGATGTGTTGCTCGACGCGGCCGCGTTCGTTCCGACCAATCGGCTCGATCTTCGGCGCGTCAGTCCGGATTTCGTCAGCGTGTCCTTTTACAAGATGTTTGGATATCCGACCGGAGTCGGGTGCTTGCTCGTGAGAAAGAGCGCGCTGGCCCGGCTCCGGCGTCCCTGGTTTTCCGGCGGCACGGTGAACTTCGCGACCGTCGGCGGGATCCGTCATCTCCTGTCTCCCGGCGAAGCCGGGTTCGAGGACGGCACGTTGAACTTTCTCTCGATTGCAGCGGTGGAAATCGGCCTGCGTCATCTCGAGAGCATCGGCATCGATACGATTCAGACGCGCGTGCGCTGCCTGACGGACTGGGTGCTCAAGGAACTGGTCGAGGTGCGTCATTCGAACGGCCGCCCGATGGTTCGTATCTACGGACCGTTGACCACCAAGATGCGCGGCGCCATCGTCACGATGAACCTCTACGATCCCGCGGGTCATCTCCTCGACTATCGGCGGGTGGAGGAACTGGCGGGGGAGCAGCGCATCTCGCTCCGCACGGGGTGCTTCTGTAATCCCGGCGCCGGCGAGATCGCGGAGGGGATCACCGACGAGGACGTCGCGGCAGCACTCGAGATTCGCGAGGATCTGACGCTGGCGCGATTTCTCGAGATCGTCACGGCTCGAGGAGGCAAGAGTGCTGGCGCGATTCGGGTCTCGTTCGGATTGGCCAGCAACTTCGCCGACGCCGACCGATTCGTGCAGTTCGTGAAATCGTTCCGCGATCAGTCTCGGCTCGCCATTGGTACGGCGACATTCGATATCGAGTCCTGTCGCATCATCCGCGACGGAAGCTGACCCCGCCGTACGCAGTGCTGCGTCTGGATTGCAGATTGCGAAATTTTCCAGACTTAGACCGGCCGCGATTTTCGTGTACTTCGATCTGAGGTGACGCACGGAACGTCGATAAACAGGGCGTTGAGCCCCGCGGCATGCCTTGTGCTCCCAGCAGTCGACGATGGTAGGCTGTGGAGGCGCGTGATGGCAGAGAACGAAGGTTTGGAACAGGTCGTACGGATAGAGAAGAAGTTGGACGCGCTGTCGACTTCAGTCGACGAGCGGTTCAAGGACGTCGACAAGCGGTTCGATGAGGTCCGCGATCATTTCGTCGAACAGCGCAAGTACGGCGAGTTCGCGTACGACCAGTTGAATCGACGGATGTCGGACGGCTTCGCAGGCCTCGATCAACGCATCACCGACGTCAAGCAGGAGTTGACAGGGGGGTTCGCTCGCGTTGAGCGCAAGCTCGATCGGTTGATCGATTCGCAGACCAAACCGAGCGCGACACCGTCACGCCGAGTGCGTCCACCGAAGCGTCGACGCTGACGTGCAGAAGTCATACGGAACCTGGCCATCGCCAATCACGGCAGACGCCGTGGCCGCGCAGGGCATCCGTCTTTCCCACGTCAGCATCGATGGCGAGGACGTCTACTGGATCGAGAGTCGTCCGCACGAAGGCGGTCGCAACGTCCTCGTGAGGCGAAGCTCTGATGGAAAGCTGGCAGACATCACACCAGCAGGCTTCAATGTCCGAACTCGCGTGCATGAATACGGTGGCGGCGCGCACCTCGTATCCGGACGCGTCGTTTGCGCGTCGAACTTCACCGACCAGCGCCTCTATCGCATCGACACGACGAGTGCCGGTGTGCCGCCGACACCGATCACACCGCCGGGGCAGTGGTTCTACGCGGACGCCACGATCGATATCAGTCGCCGGAGGCTGATCTCGGTCAGGGAAGATCACTCCGATCCGAATCGCGAGCCGGTCAACGCGCTCGTGAGTATCCCGATTGACGGCACGGAGAGCGCGGGTGACGTGCTCGCGTCCGGGTTCGATTTCTACTCGACGCCGCGGCTCAGCCCTGACGCATCGCAACTGGCGTGGCTCGCCTGGCGCCATCCGCAGATGCCGTGGGACGGGACCGAGCTCTGGGTGGCGGACGTGAGCGCCGCGGGGACGCTCGTGCAGCAGCGCCGCGTCGCGGGCGGATCGTCCGAGTCAATCTACCAGCCAGGCTGGATGCCCGACGGACGGCTGTATTTCGTCAGCGATCGAGATGGATGGTGGAAGTTGTATCGCGTCGGTGACTCATCGCCGGTTCCCGTCGATGTCCCCGACGGCGCCGAGTTCGGGCGTCCGCAATGGATATTTGGAACTGCGTCCTGGGTTCCCGCCGGCAACCGGCGCATGGTGGTTTCGTACACGCGATCAGGACGTTGGTATCTCGCGCTCCTCGACGTTGAGACATGCGCGCTGACGGCGCTGGCTGACGGCCTCGAGCCTCGCGAGTGGCTCGCGGCAACCGACACGCACGCCGTGCTGGTCGCTGGATCGACGACGACACCGGATGCCGTCGTTCGGGTGGAGCTCTCCACGGGTCATATTGAGACGCTCAAGTCGTCCTCCACGGTGGCGTTTCCGGCGACGCTGCTTTCGGTGACCGAGTCGGTTGAGTTCCCGTCAACGGATGGGCGCATCACACACGCCTTCTACTATCCGCCTCACAACTCCGAGTACCAGGCGTCTGACGACGAACGTCCGCCGCTCATTCTGATCAGTCACGGCGGTCCCACGACGGCCACGAGCGCCACGCTGGACCTGCGGGTGCAGTTCTGGACCAGTCGCGGGTTTGCGGTTGCCGACGTGAACTACGGCGGCAGCTCGGGGTTCGGTCGCGCCTATCGCCAACGCCTCAACGGCCAGTGGGGTGTTCTCGACGTCGATGACATGGTGGCCGCCGCGAGGTTTCTCGTCGCGACCGGCAAAGCCGATCCCAATCGACTGGCGATTCGTGGTGGCAGCGCCGGCGGCTACACGACGCTGGCAGCGCTCACGTTCCGTCCCGAGGTGTTCAAGGCCGGCGCCAGTTACTACGGGATCAGCGACATCGAGGTGCTCGCGCAGGATACGCACAAGTTCGAATCGCGCTACCTCGACACGCTCATCGGACCTTATCCGGCAGCGAAAGATGTGTATTACGCGCGGTCGCCGATTCATTTCGTCGACCGGCTGGCGTGCTCACTGATCCTCTTTCAGGGGCTCGAGGACAAAGTCGTTCCTCCGAATCAGTCGGAGATGATGGCAGCCGCCGTGCGGGCGAAGGGACTTCCCGTCGCGTACCTCGCATTCGACGGTGAGCAGCATGGGTTCAGAAAGGCGACGACGATCGTGCGCAGTCTCGAAGCGGAGCTGTATTTCTACGGCGCGGTGTTTGGATTCGTGCCTGCCGACGCGATCGCACCGATCGAGATCGACAACCTCAGTAGGAAGTAACATCGTCCGTCATGACCTGGACCTGCTGTGTATCGCTGCTGCTGGCGCTCTTCGCCGTGGCCTGTACTGCGCCTCAACCTCCCACCTCTTCACCTGTCATGACCCAAGAGCCGCGATGGGGCATCGTCATCCACACCGGTGCCGGCGCGTTTACGCTCGCTGGCCTCGCGGAGCGTCGTGAGCCGATGCGTGCCGCGATCACTGACGCGCTTTCTGCCGGGCACCGCGTGCTGGCCGGAGGGGGCACGAGCCTCGATGCGGTTCAGGCGGCGATCGTCCTCCTCGAGGATTCACCGCTCTTCAACGCAGGCAAGGGAGCGGTGTTCACGCACGACGGGACCAACGAGCTCGATGCATCGATCATGGACGGAGCGGGCCACCGCGCGGGCGCGATCGCCGGCGTGAAGCGGATCAAGAACCCGATCCTCCTTGCGCGGCTCGTCATGGAGAAGTCACCGCACGTGATGATGACCGGTGACGGTGCCGAAACCTTTGCGCACGAGCAAGGCGGGATCGAATTCGTCGACCCGAAGTACTTCTACACCGACCGGGCCTGGGACGCGCTCCAGCGCGCGCTCGACGAGGAGCGGCAGAAGACGAAGACCGGCGCGTCGGCACAACCGGCCATGGAGCGTGATGCGCCCGGCTCGTACTTCGGGACGGTTGGCGCAGTCGCCCTCGATCGTCGTGGCAACCTCGCGGCCGGCACGTCAACAGGCGGCATGACCAACAAGCGCTTCGGTCGCGTGGGTGATTCGCCAGTCATCGGCGCCGGCACGTATGCCAGCAACGAAAGCTGCGGGATCTCGGCTACGGGACACGGCGAGTTCTTCATCCGCTATACCGTGGCGCACGACATCTGTTCGCGCGTCGAGTACAAGGGCATGGGCGTACAGGCCGCGGCCGACGAAGTCGTCCAGCAGGTGCTCAAGAAGGCCGGCGGCGAAGGCGGCGTCATCGGTCTCGATCGCGCCGGCAACGTCGCGATGTCATTCAACTCGACGGGAATGAGTCGCGGCTACATGGGGCCTGACGGTGAACCTGTCGTCATGTTCACACACGAGGATGACGACGTACACGTTCAAAGTTCAAAGGATAAAGTTTCAAAGTAAGTTCAAAGTACTTCCCACTTACTTCACCACTTTGACCTTTAAACTTTGAACTTCCTAATTCGTACCAGCGGCGTATTCGAGCATCTGCTTGGTCAGGTCCATCGGATAGGAGATCTGGATATCCGTGATCGCCCCGTCCGATCCCTTGACGGCCGTCAACTTCGGCATCACAAAGCCCGAGTACGAGGGCAGGTTGAGACTGTCGACGCGCTTCACGACTTCGTCACGAAGCGGCCCGTCGAAATGAATGCCGTGCGTCTCGAACAGCGCCTTGGCCGCCGCGAAGTCTCCTTCTGACTTGATCCGCTGCACTTCGGCCAGGAGCTTGCCTACGCCTTCGCGGAAGGCTTTGGGGTCCACCATCACGAGGTAGGTCTTGTTGTCGCGCGTGCGCTGCTCGATGGCCTTCGTGTTGGCCATCAGCCATCGCACGATCATCTGGCGGTTGCGCATGTGGTCTTCTTCGATCTGGGTGCCTTCGCGCACCCGACGAAGCTGCACGATGGCGTTCCGCGTGTACCCCTCGTACTCGGCCCGCATGATGGCGTCCTGGTCGGCCACCGGCACGATCCCGAGCTCGGCGAGTTTCGGATCGGCGATGAAGTAGAGGCCAACGAGGTCGGCGCGTCCCTCTTCGAGTGCCGAGAAGTGCTCCTTGATCGCTTCCTGCGGTGTGCCCTTGAAACCGGCGGCCTGTTGACCGGAGGCGTGCCCGATGACTTCATGCATGTCGGTCAGGAGCTCGGCGGCCAGCGCGCCGAACTTCTGCGTGCGATCGGCTTCCTCGGGCGCCCAGGAGAACTCGGTTCGCATCGATGACGGCGTCGCGTTGTCCGACGACTCGCGCACGTTCGAGAGGGAGACGGACTTGCTGCCGTGCTCTTCGCGGATGCGCTGGTCGTTGGGCAGGTTGATGCCAACGGGCGTGACCGGGCCGGAATCGCCGGTCTCGATGACGACGTCGATCGCATTGGCGACGATGCCCTTGACGTCGCTCTTGCGGTACTTCGCGTCATACGGCATGTGGTCCTCGAACCACTGGGCGTTGTTCGCGAATTTCTGGATGCGCTCGGTCTTTTCCTTGTTCACATAGAACACCAGCCCTTCCCACGATCCCTTGATGCCGCGCGGATCCATGTAGACCTCGATGAACCCATTGATCGTGTCGACTGGCGACGACTTGTCCGAGACCCACGCGATGTCGTATTTCACTCGATCGGCGTTCTCGCCGGTCTTGTACCACTGGATGAGCGCGCGCAGGGCATTGGCCATCGGCTCGGTCGCGAAGGGGATGGCCGCTTCGAGGTGTCCGAGGATCTGGCGGATCTCCTTGTCGTAGCGGCCACCGACGCGGTACACCTCCTCGACGAGTCGTCCGTTGGTCTTCACCAGCCGGGAGTTCAGCCCGTACTTCTCGGTGAAGCCGCGGAGATCGGCCATGCTCACCCCGGAGTAGAGGTTGTTGGCACTCGCGCTCAGAATGTCTTTGCCGGGTCCCGGTGTCTTGTTGGTCACGCTCGGCTCGACGTTGGGATCGAAGAACATCGGACCCAGCCGCGTGATCAGCTGATCGACGGACTCATTGGGTTGCGTTGGAAAGGATGCGCCGGCACTCGCGGCCGACTTGGCGGCCGCAGCGAGAGCCTGTGGCGTGAGCTTCAGCACGAACTTTCGCGCGGTCAGGTTGTTATACGGCCCGGTGTTGAGCCAGAACAGCTTGGTGTATCGCTGAATCTCTGCGAGCGTCGGGGGATCGATACCCTTCGGATGCGACACGATCGCTTCAAGTACGCGACGCATCTCGAGCGCATTTCGATGCTTCTGGTCGTAGTAGATGTCGCGTCCGGCGAGTGCTGCCTGCGTGAGATGCCAGACGAGCGTCTTCTCTCGCAACGGAAGCGCGGCGAACTGGTCCGCGTAGAGCTGGATCACCGACGCGTCGTCGATCTGCTCGAGGAGGTACTTGCGGCTGCTGCTTTCCGCGCTCGGCGGTGCCGCCTTTGGGGCTGGACCTTCTTCGCGGCCGGAGCTGCAAGCAACCGCAGCAACCAGCAAAAGTGTGGATAAGAACAGTCTGTATCGCATGATCCCATCTAGCTTAGCCTGACGCGGCTCGGCGTGGTACCATCCGCGCCCGATGCACTACCTGCTCATGTACGACGTCGTCAACGACTACGTAGAACGACGGACCGCCTATCGCCTCGAACACATCACCCTTGCCCGTGAGGCCGTTGCCCGCGGCGAACTCGTGCTTGGAGGTGCTCTGGCGCAGCCAGCGGACGGAGTCGTGCTGCTGTTTCGCGGCAATTCGCCAGCCGCGGCCGAGGCGTTTGCGAAGTCGGACCCTTACGTGCGAGCCGGGATCGTGACCAGCTGGCGCGTACGCGAATGGACAACCGTGGTCGGCACAGACGCCGAGAATCCGTTACCGCAGGATTTGTCCTGATCAACACGGCGGGTCTGAAGACCCGCCGCTACAGTGGAGCGTGTCATGAAGAAGCTGTATGGCGTGGCGGCGATTTGTGCCGCGTTCGTTCTGGGTTTCCTGGCTCGCGGCGTGGTTCCCATCGAACCAGTCGCGCACGCGCAGGGCGGTCGCGTATTCGAACTGCGGACCTACACCGCTCCCGACGGAAAGCTCGCGGAACTGCACGCGCGATTCCGCAACCACACGATGCGGATCTTCAAGAAGCACGGCATCGAGAACATCATCTATTTCGCTCCTCAGGATGCGCCGCTGTCGCAGAACACGCTCATCTATCTGGTTGCCCATCCCAGCCGTGAGGCCGCCGACCAGAACTGGGCCGCGTTCCAGAAGGACCCAGAGTGGCAGAAGGTCGCGAATGAGTCACAGGTCAACGGCAAGATCGTCGCGAAAGTGGACCGGGTCTTCCTGACACCGACCGACTACTCGCCGATGAAGTAAGGCGTCATACTGAGCACATGGCGGTGGGCGCCTTCACACGGGTGCTTCTTGTGGTCGTGCTTCTGGTCACGACGGCCGGATACACGTTTGCGCAGTTCGGGCGGGGAGGGTTCTTCAACGGCCCCGTCCGTCCGGCACCCAGGGCCTTCCCGGACCGCAACTTCGTCGTGTGCCGCGTGATGTACACATCGGTGCGGCGTGAGCCCTCAGGTGGCGGATGGCGCACTGACTATCCATATGGAGAAATCAATCTGACCATCCGCTTCTCAGAGCTGACGCGAACGCCCGTCAGCTGGTCAGGTGAACACGAGCCCAATCACTACGTCGTGCGGCTGACCGATGACGAGCTGTTTCAGTGCCCCTTCAGCATGGCGTCGGATGTAGGCACGATTGGACTGACCCAGGAGGAGGCCGATCGGCTTCGACTGTATCTGCTGAAAGGTGGTTTTCTCTGGGTCGACGACTTCTGGGGACCGCTGGCCTGGGAACAGTGGACGCACGAGTTCGGCAAAGTCCTTCCCCCGGAGCAGTATCCGATCGAGGATGTTCCGCTCACCGATCCAATCTTCCAATCGCAATTCATCGTCGAGAAGGTGCCGCAGATCACGAACATCCAGTTCTGGCGCGCCACGCGTGGCCAGGAGACCTCCGAGCGTGGCGACGATAGCAGGGTGCCGCATTTCCGCGCGGTGCGGGACACGCACGGGCGAATCATGGTGGTCATGACCCACAACACGGACATCGCGGATTCGTGGGAGCGTGAAGGAGAGGACCCGGCGTTCTTCTATCAATTCTCACCAGACGGGTACGCCGTCGGCGTCAACGTGCTCCTCCACGCGATGACCCACTAAATGGGAAGTTCAAAGTTTGAAGTTCAAAGTTGGCAAGTAGGTCTATGGACTTTGAACTTTAAACTTTTCACTTAGTTACGGTGTCGGTTACGACTGCTCCGTCGACCGGTGGGCCCCATGCTCACCGCGTCATCTTCATCGACCTGGGCCGCTTTCTGGCGCTGGTCTTCATGCTGTACGGCCACACCGTGAGCGCATTGCTGGCGCCGCAGTATCAGCGCGGCTCCTGGTACGACGCGTGGAATTTTCAGCGCGGCCTCACGTCGAGCCTGTTCCTGCTGTTGTCGGGATTCGCCTTCAGCGTCGCGACCAGTCGTCGCTGGGGAGCCCACCAGCGCCTATCTCCCGCAGTCTTCAAACGCACGCGTCGTTTCAGCCTCTTCCTGCTGCTCGGCTACGCCATTCACTTTCCGGTTCCGCGGCTGAGCATGTTGGCGACACTGACCGACGAGCAGTGGCGATCGTTTCTGCAGGCGGACGTACTGCAGCTAATCGGTGCCACGTTCCTCATCACGCAGATGCTCGTCCTTGTCGTGCGATCGCGGCGGACGTTCATGGTCACGGTCTTTGTTCTTGCAGCCGCCGTTCTTGCGTTCACGCATCCAGTCTGGTCGGTCGACTGGTGGCAGCTATTGCCCGGGTGGCTTGCCGCATACATGTCACCCGCGCGCGGATCGCTCTTCCCGCTATTTCCGTGGGCCACTTATGTGCTGTTTGGGGCGGGATTGGGACAGATCTACGTCGGGTGGGGCGCCGCTCGCCTGGCGAGCTACACGTTGTACGTGCTGCTCGCGCCCGGAGTCGTCCTGTCAGCCTTGGGCTGGGGATTGGCCGCCATCGAGAATGCGCCCTGGGGGCCGGCTGCGTGGAACTTCATGCCCATTCAGCTGGCCATCCGCATCGGTGCCTGCCTCATTCTGCTGGCGGGAATTGCTCGAGCCAGTCAGCAGCTGACGCGGCTGCCACACCTCTTCGCGGCAGTCGCCCAGGAAACACTGCCTATTTACTTCGTCCACCTGTGCGTCGTGTATGGCTCGATCTGGAACAACGGCCTGGCGGTGTATTACGCCGCCTCGTTAGGCCCGATGGCCACATTCGTGTGTGTCGTCTTCCTGTTGGCCTCAATGGCCGCACTTGGATGGTACTGGCATGGCCTCAAACACGCCCGCCCCCGTTTGGCCAGGTGGGTCACGGCCGGGGTGGCGGCGCTGCTGGTGATCCAACTTCTCTAGTACAATCCCTGCTTTCTTCTTCCCACGAGGCGCTGATGTTCGACGCCCTGTTCGAGGCGCTGTTCTCGTATCGGCCGGTCGTCTTTCGCGAGGGCGATTTCCGCTTCGACGTCACGACCGCTTCGTTTGTCGCCGCCATTCTGGTGGGTGTCGTCGTGGCCGCCGCGATCTTCACCTACCGGCGGGTGCAGGTCGGCGATGGACGTACGCGGGATCGCGTCATCCTGACTGTCCTTCGAGTGGCGGCACTGGGACTGGTGCTGTTCTGCCTGTTCCGCCCCACGCTCGTTGTTCGCGCCGCGGTCAATCAGCAGAACGTCGTTGCCGTTCTCCTGGACGATTCCCGCAGCATGCAGATCCCCGATCTTGGCGGCAAGGCGCGGGGAACATTCCTCAAAGAACAGTTTGGCGCGCCTGACAGTCCCATCATGAAGGCGCTATCCGATCGGTTCCTGGTACGACCATTTCGCTTCTCGACGACAGCCACACGCGTGGCGTCCGGGAACGCGCTCACCTTCAACGGTTCGCAGACCAAACTCGGTGCTGCGCTTGACGGCGTGCGCGATGAGCTCGCCGGGCTCCCGGTTGCGGGCGTGGTGCTGGTCTCCGACGGCGCCGACACGGGCGACACCGCTCTGAACGAAGCCCTGCTGGCGCTCAAGGCGGAGAAGCTTCCCGTGTTCACGGTTGGCGTCGGCGCCGAGGCCCTTCCGCGCGACATTCAGATCGATCGTGTGAGCACACCGCGAACCGTGTTGAAGGATGCCTCGCTGCTCCTCGATGTCGTGGTCAGGCAGTCGGGCTACAACGGGCGCACCGTCACCGTGGACGTGGAAGACGAGGGACGCATCGTTGGCTCGGAGAAGGTGCAGTTACCGTCCGACGGATCGCCGGCATCGGTTCGCGTCCGGGCGACCGCGGCTGAGTCGGGTCCCCGCCTGTTCACGTTCCGCGTTGCGCCCGTCGAGGGCGAGCTCGTTCCACAGAACAACGTGCGCGAGGCGCTCATTGACGTCCGAGACGCCAAGGAGCGAATCCTCTATTTCGAAGGTGAGCCGCGTTTCGAGATGAAGTTCCTCCGGCGCGCGATCGCGGACGACAAGAATCTCGAAGTCGTCGCGCTCCAGCGAACCGCGGACAACAAGTACATGCGGATCCTCGGCGCCAATCCTGACCCCGAGGAGCTCGTCGGCGGCTTCCCAAAGACCCGCGACGAGCTGTTTGCATATCGCGGTCTCATTATCGGCAGCGTGGAGGCCGGCGCGTTTTCGGGTGACCAGCTGCAGATGATCGCGGACTTCGTCGATCGTCGGGGCGGCGGTCTGCTGATGCTCGGCGGCGCTCGATCGTTTGGCGAGGGCGGGTACGGCGGGACGCCCGTTGCAGACGCGCTTCCACTGCTCATCGACCCACGCAAGCGCGCGTCCGACCCGGCACCGCTCGTGCGACTGAAGGTGGCACCGACCCGGGCCGGCCAGGGTCACGCAGTCACGCAGATCGCCAACTCTGAGGCGGCGTCAGTGGCGCGATGGCCAGAACTGCCCCTCGTGACGTCTATCAATGAGGACCTGCCGGTGAAGCCGGGCGCTACGGTGCTGCTCAACGGCACCGATGAGCGTGGTCGTGAACGAGTCGTCTTGGCGTCGCAGCGGTTTGGACGCGGCAAGGCGATTGCTTTGACGCTGCAGGATACCTGGCAGTGGCAGATGCATGCGTCTATCGATCTCGAGGATCAGACTCACGAGCACTACTGGCGCCAGATGATGCGGTGGCTCGTCGAAGGTGTCCCGAACATGGTCGACGTCCGCGTGCCGGATCGGGTCGAGCCGGGGGATGCCGTGACGATCGAGGCGACGGTCGTGGATAAGCAGTTCGTCGAGCTCAACGATGCGACGGTCGTGGCTCAGATAACAAAGCCTGGCGGAACGACAATGACGGTGCCGTTGCAGTGGAACGGTGAGCGCGATGGCGAATACCGCGGGACGTTCGTCAGCGCAGAAGCAGGCGCCTACGAAGTGACGGTCGACGCGACGCGATCAGGCGGCCAGGTGGTCGGCTCGGGTTCGGGTTACGTTCGCGCAGGTCCGGGCGAGGCGGAGTTCTTCGATCCGACGATGCACGGCGCTCCGTTGCGCCGGATTGCCGAAGAGACCGGCGGCCGGTTTTACACCGCTGATGCGGCTCAGGGTCTTGCCGAGGACATTCGTTATGCGGGCCGCGGCGTGACGTCGGTCGAACAGCGCGAGTTGTGGAACATGCCCATCATCCTCATTGCGCTCATGGGTCTGGTCTGCGCGGAATGGGGCTACCGTCGCCTCGTCGGCCTGGCCTGAGAATGCGGCAATGCTGAAAGTCTTCCTCCTCATCGTCGTGGGTCTGGGCGGGGATCCCGAGACCACGAAGACGTTCCATCGGTGGAGCAACACGCTCGCGGAAGCATCGGAGCGTCTGGGTGTGCCGGCGGAGCGGCTCGTGCACCTCGTGGGTGAGCCGGTCGAGGGCGACGTGCGTGTTTCCGGACGATCGACGCGCGAAGAAGTGACCAAAGCGCTGACCAGGTTTGCTGCTGAGGTGGGGCCAGACGATCTGGTCTTTATTACCTTGATTGGTCATGGACAGTGGGACGGTCGAGCGGCGAAATTCAACATGCCCGGGCCCGATATGGGGCCCGAGGACTTTGAGCCTCTGTTGAAAAAACTTCGCTCCAAACAGATTGTGCTGGTCAACACTGCGAGCTCGAGTGGTCCGTTCCTCGAGGCGCTTTCGGCTCCGGGCCGCACGCTGGTGTCGGCGACGCGCAGCGGTGCCGAGCACTACACGACGCTCTTCGGCGGCTACTTTGTCGACGCCCTGAATTCGCCGAACGCCGACGCGGATAAGAACAAGCGCATCAGTGTGCTCGAAGCCTTTCAATTCGCGAAGGCCGAAGTGACACGTGCGTACGAGCGCGAGGGGTTGCTCGCCACGGAGCACCCGATGCTCGACGACGACGGGGATAAGAAGGGGAGTGCGGATCCCTCGCCAACCGGGGCCGATGGGAAGGTCGCCGCGGTTCTGTCGCTCGGCGACGCGAGCGACGACGGGCTGCCGTCGGATCCGAAACTACGAGCGTTGCACCTCGAGCGACGTGAGATGGAACGGCGTGTCGAAGCGCTCCGGTTGTTGAAAGACAGCATGGACCCGGCGCGCTACAACTCCGAGCTGGAGAAGCTGGTCACAGGGATCGCGCTGAAAACGCGCGAGATTCGCGCGGCGGAAGGGAAGTAAACTCCCAACCTCCAACTCCCGATTTCCAAGGGCTCCGTCGCGTTTGGGGCTTAGGAACTGGGCGTTGGAAGTTGGGATTGGGAGTTGGGAGTTCACCAACGAAGGAAGGACCTGATGAACCCGATGGTGAGTGAGTCGGTTGATCTGCAGTCGCCAGACGACATCGCGCTTGCAGACAAGATGAACGTGGGCCGTCAGCAGATCGTCACCGAGCTGAAGAAGGTCATTGTTGGCCAGGATGAAGTCATCGCGCAGGTGCTGAACACGCTGTTCGTAGGCGGTAACAGCCTGATTGTCGGCGCGCCCGGACTGGCCAAGACGCTGCTGATCCACACCATGGCACGCGTGCTCGACCTCAAGTTCTCACGTATCCAGTTCACCCCCGACCTGATGCCATCGGACATCACCGGTACCGACCTCGTGCAGGAAGACGCCACGACGGGACGCCGGCAGATGGTGTTTGCGCCCGGACCGATCTTCGCGAACATCGTGCTGGCCGACGAAATCAACCGCACGCCGCCGAAGACACAGTCCGCTCTGCTCGAAGCGATGCAGGAGCACCGCGTCACCGTCCAGGGGAAGACCTACCAGCTCCACGAGCCGTTCTACGTGTTCGCCACGCAGAATCCGATCGAGCTGGAGGGCACCTATCCGTTGCCGGAAGCGCAGCTCGATCGCTTCATGTACCACATCATCATCGAGCACCCGCCGTACGACGAGGAGCTTGGCGTCGTGCGAACCACGACGGCTATCCAGAATCCACAGCTGGAACGGCCAATCAGCGGAGATGACCTGGTCGCGTTTCAGCAGTTAGTGCGCCGTGTGCCCGTGTCCGAGCCGGTGATGCGCCACGCCCTCGACATCGTGCGTGCGACTCGCTCCAAGAACAACCCTGACGCGAAGGACTACATCCAGAAGTGGGTGGCGTTCGGAGCCAGCGTCCGCGCCGCGCAGTACCTCGTGCTCGGCGGCAAGGCGCGCGCGCTGACCAGTGGCCGCTATCACGTGAGCTTCGACGACATCCGGGCGCTCGTGCACCCGGTCCTCAGACATCGCATCATCACGAACTTCCACGCGCAATCGGAAGGCGTGACGACTGACGCGATCGTTGACCGCCTGCTCGAGTCCGTCCCGCTGCCGCGGTCGGGGATGTAATGGCCGCAGAAATTCACGCAATCCCCGGCGCCCGGTTCATGGATCCCGTTGTGCTCGCGCGTATCGGGAACCTGGAGCTCGTGTCACGGGCGGTCGCGGACGGGTTCATCAACGGTCTTCACAAAGCCCCATATTTCGGCGCGTCCGTCGACTTCGCTGAGCATCGCGGCTATGTGCCAGGCGACGACATCCGTCGGATGGACTGGCGGTTGTGGGCGCGGACGGACCGGTACTACATCAAGGAGTACGAAGCCGAGACGAACATGAACTTCTCGGTGCTGATGGACGTGTCGAAGTCGATGGACTACGGCAGCCGCGGCATCACGAAGTTCGAATACGCGCGTATCCTGACGGCCTGTCTGACGAATCTCGTGCACCACCAGCGCGACCGCGTCGGGTTCGTGGCCTTCGACGACGCCGTGGTGGAGCACGTGCCGCCGTCCGCCAAGCACATGGAGACCGTGCTCCACGTGCTGGACAGATTGAAGCCCGGACGCCCTGGGTACCTGAAGGGCCCTCTTCACAAGCTGGCGGAGCACTTCGGCCGTCGCGGCGTCCTCGTGGTGATTTCGGACTTCTACGACGAGCCTGACGCCATCCTGGATGCGGTGTCGCCGCTTCGGTTCCGGGGAAACGATCTGATCGTGTTTCACATTCTCGATCCGTCGGAACTGGAGTTCGGCTTCACTGACGCGCAGCCGTTCGAGGATCTGGAGAGTGGCGAGCAGATGCCGGTGGTGCCAGACGCGTTCCGCGAGGAGTATCGGTCACTGGTCCGCGCCCACATCGACGCGCTGACGAAAAGCTTCGCGGGCGTGCGCGTCGACTACACGATGCTCGACACGTCG
>Ga0075421_100005984_pt1 | contig 14774 bp, 14 predicted proteins | sample SoiMetdeltSBSDD5_FD_75292 | JGI IMG/M metagenome (GOLD analysis project Ga0075421, IMG submission 75292) | Bulk soil microbial communities from a Populus tree surrounding site in Tennessee, USA - Soil MetaG P. deltoides SBSDD5 | ecosystem: Environmental > Terrestrial > Soil > Tree plantation...
TTCATGGCGCATCTCCTTGCGCCGACTCTAACGCTCGATTTTGGTGGGCTCGTGGCGCCACTGAGAGCGCTGATTGAAAGCCGGTCCGAGATTTCTTCGATGAAGCTGCGCACAAGTCCCTGGCTGGCCACGGAGACGCCTCTGGCGCCGTATTTGTCGATTCACGCCGACCGCTCACCGCAGGCGCTCACGAGATCTGTCAAGAGAGATCTTTTTGATACACCAGGTTCGCTGCGGATCCCGCAATCGCTGGCACTCCGCCGCCCGCTGATCTACGCTACCTCCCCGAAAGGGGCCATCCATGACGTCATCCACGGCGGCGAAAAAAGGAACGGGACTGCTGATGGTGTGGGCCGAGGTGCCGGCCGACAAGGAAGCGGAGTTCAACCGCTGGTACAACGAGGAGCATCTGGCCGAGCGGCTGGCCATTCCCGGGTTCTTGAACGGCGCCCGCTACGAGGCGGTGAAGGGCGGGCCGAAGCATCTCGCGGTCTACGAGCTCGAGAGTCCCGCGGTGCTGGAGAGCGCCGCGTACAAGAACGTCGCCGCCAATCCGACGCCGTGGACGCAGCGCTCGGGGCCGCAGGCGATCGCCACCACGTTCATCCGCAACGTCTACACGATGATCCATCCGCGCTCGGTGACGCCACCGGTGGCGGCGAGCGGTATGGCGCCGGCGCTGCAGCTCGGGCGCATGGACGTGCCGGCGCAGGTCGATGCCGAGTGGAACCAGTGGTACAACACGATTTACGTGCCGAACTACGAGAAGGTCCCCGGCGTGATCCGTGGCCGCCGGTATCGCGCCCTCGAAGGAACGCCGACGTACCTGACGTTCTACGAGTTCGAGAATCCCAAGGTGTCGGAGAGCCGAGAGTGGAACGCGCAGCGCGACGCGGTGCCCGTGTCCGAGACGATGCGCAAGCACATGCGCCACGCGCAGGGCTCGCCCGGCGTCTACGTGAAGACGTTCGAGCTCAAGCGCTGACGTGGCCAGCGACATCACCGTCGAGCGCGACGGCCGCGTGGCGGTCGTCACGCTCGATCGTCCGTCCGATCAGAATCGGCTCACGCGCGAGGTGCTGCTGGGCCTGGAGCAGATCGTCCACGCGCTCGCCGGCGACGACGAGACGCAGGTCGTCATCCTCACCGGCGCGGGCTCGCAGTTCTTCTCCATGGGCATCCTCAGCCCTGCCGTGCGCGCCACCTACAGTCACGAGCAGGTGCTCGAGCTGGTCCGCACGGCCAACCGCGTGTACGACGCGCTCGAGGCGCTGCCGCAGATCGTCATCGGCGCGCTGAACGGCGCGGCGCGCGCGGGCGCCGCCGAGCTCTCGCTCGCGTGTGACATTCGCCTCGCGGCCGCGCACGCGACGTGGGCACTGCCCGAGGCGCTGTGGGGCGGCTTTCCCGGCGCCGGCGGCCCGGTGCGGCTGCCGATGCTCGTCGGCCGCGCGCGGGCGCTCGAGATCATCTGCACCGGGCGTGAGCTGGACGCCGCGGAGCTTCAGCGACTCGGCCTGGTGCTCGCCGTCTACCCGCCGGATCGACTGATGGCGGAGGCGCGCGCGCTGGCCGCGCGTATCGCCGCCAGCGGCCCGCTGGCCACGCGCGGTGCCAAGCGGATCGTCACCACGCGGCTGCTCTCCGGGTTCACCGAGGCGCGCTCGCTGTCGGACACGCTGCGCTACGCCTTCGAGCGCAGCCAGGACGTCGACGAGGGCGCGGCGGCGCACCGCGAGGGACGAACGCCGCGCTTCACGGGGCGCTGACCGGTGCGCCCGCGGAGCCAGACGCTGGGCGCCTTGATCGACGAGATGGCTGCCGTGCGGCCCGCGGCCGAGGCGGTCGTCTTTCGTGGCGAGCGGACGACCTATGCCGAGTTGCGCGACCGTGCCGACGCGCTCGCGCGCGCGTTTCTGGCGCTCGGCGTGCGCAAGGACGACCGCGTCGCGGTCCTGCTGCCCAATCGTCCGGAGTGGCTCATCGCGGCGATCGCCAGCGCGAAGATCGGCGCGGTGACGGTGGCCATCAGCACGTTCTCCACCCCGCGCGAGCTCGCGTGGACGCTCGAGCACGCGCAGCCGCGCGTGATCGTCACGATGCCGGCCTTTCGCGGCCACGACTACCTGAGCGCGGTGTACGGCGTCTGCCCGGAGCTCACACGCGCCGAGCCGGGCGCGGCGCGCTGCGCGCGGCTGCCCGAGCTGCGCGCGGTGGTCAGCATCGACGATCGGCGTCACGACGGCGTGTACGCGTGGAGCGATCTGCTGGCGCGCGCCACCGACGTGCGCGGCTCGGCGCTGGCCGCCGCGCAGGCCGCCGTGACCGCCGCCGATCTCTGCTTGATCCTCTATACGTCGGGCTCGACCGCCACGCCGAAGGGCGTGATGCTCGCCCACGGCGGCGTGATCGCCAACGGCTTCGACATCGGCGAGCGGCAGCATCTCACCGCCGCCGATCGCGTGTGGCTCGCCGTGCCGCTGTTCTGGTCGTTCGGCTCGGCCAATGCGCTGCCCGCGATCCTGACTCACGGCGGCGCGCTCGTGCTGCAGGAGAGCTTCGAGCCGGGGGAGGCGCTGGCGCTGCTCGATGGCGAGCGCTGCAGCGTCTACTACGGCATGGCGAACATGGCCCGCGCGATCCTCGAGCACCCCGATCGGCCGCGACGACGCCTGGCCGCCATGCGCACGGGACTCACCATCGGCCTGCCTGAGGATCTCGCGATGACGATGGAGGCTGTCAACGCCCGCCAGCTCTGCAACGTCTACGGCGCGACGGAGACGTACGGCAACTGCGCCGTGACCGATGCCGACGACCCGCTCGAGCGGCGGCTGGCGACGCAGGGGCGGCCGCTGCCCGGCATGGCGATTCGCGCGGTCGACCCCGAGAGCGGCCGGACGCTGGCGGCGAACGAGATCGGCGAGCTGCGCGTGAAGGGCTGGGTGACGCCCGGGTACTACCGCGACCCCGAGCAGACGCGCGCGGCGTTCGACGCCGAGGGCTTTTTCATCACGGGCGACCTCGGCGCGCTCGACGCCGATGGCCGCGTGCGCTTTCGCGGGCGGCTCAAGGAGATGATCAAGACCGGCGGCATCAACGTTGCGCCGCTCGAGGTCGAAGGCGTGCTGCTGTCGCATCCGGCCGTGAAGCAGGCGTACGTCGTCGGGATTGCCGACCGCGGCAAGGGGGAGATCGCGGCGGCGGCGATCGAGCTGCACGAGGGAGCGTCGGCCAGCGTCGAGGCGCTCACGGCGTACTGCCGCGAGCGGCTTGCGGGCTACAAGGTGCCGGTCCACATCGTGTTCAGGAAGGCCGAGGAATTTCCGCGCACGGCGACGGGCAAGGTGCAGAAGCCGCGACTGCGCGAGGAGATGGAGCGTCTATGCGCGCGGTGATGTGTCACGCGTGGGGTGAGGTGGAGACGCTGAAGATCGAGGACGTCGCGCCGCCGACGCCGGGCCGCGGCCAGGTCCTCATCGAGGTGAAGGCGACGGCGGTGAACTACGCCGACTCGATCATGGTGGCCGGGCGCTATCAGACGAAGCCGCCGCTGCCATTCAGTCCCGGGCTGGAGACGGCGGGCGTGGTGGCGGCGTGCGGCGAGGGCGTCACCCGGTTCAAGCGCGGCGATCGCGTCATGGCGATCCTCGCGTACGGCGGGCTGGCGGAAATGGCCGTCGCCGACGACGTCGAGACGTTCGCGATGCCCGATGCTATGCCGTTCGACGAGGCCGGCGCGTTTCCGGTCGCGTATATCTCGAGCCACGTGGCCATCCGCTGGCAGGGCCGGCTCGAGGCGGGCGAGACGCTGCTGGTGCTCGGCGCCGCGGGTGGCGTCGGGCTCACGGCCGTCGAGATCGGCAAGGCGATGGGTGCGCGCGTGATCGCCGGCGCCAGCACCGCGGACAAGCTCGCGGTGGCGCGCGAGCGCGGCGCAGACGACGTGGTGAACTACGCGACCGAGAACCTCACCGAGCGCGTGCTCGCGCTGACGGACGGCAAGGGCGCCGACGTGTGCTTCGATCCGATCGGCGGCCCTCTCTTCGACGCGGCGCTGTCGGCGCTGGGCTGGGGCGGGCGCATTCTGCTCGTCGGTTTCGTCGGCGGCGTGCAGCAGATCGCGGCCAACCGGCTGCTCGTGAAGCATCGTGCCGCGCTCGGCTCGTCGCTGCGCTATTTCCGCTGGCACGCGCCCGACAAGCTGCGGCGCTCGGTGGACGAGCTGGTTCGCTGGTACGGCGAGGGCAAGCTGCGGCCGCTCGTCAGCCAGCGCATGCCACTCGAGCGCACCGTCGAGGCGATCCGGCTGCTGACCGACCGGAAGGCGCACGGCAAGATCGTGGTCGTGCCCGACGGCCGCTAGCGATGGAGATCCGCGTCGAGCCGCACGGCCCCCACGTCGTCGTCCTCACGATCGACAACCAGCCGCGGCTCAACGCGCTGACCCGCGCCATGTTGGTCGACCTCGGCCGGCTCTGGGACGAGCTGGAGCGCGGACCGTGCCGCTCGATCGTGCTGACGGGCGCGGGCACGCGCGCCTTCTCGGCCGGCGCCGACATGAGCGGCGATCTGTCGGCGGCGGCCGAGACCGCCACGCTCGTCAATCACGCCCTGCTGAAGCTCGACGAGTTCAGCAAGCCGATCGTGGCCGCGGTCAACGGCGACTGCGCCGGCGGCGGCGTCGAGCTGCTGCTGGCCACGGATGTGCGCGCGGCCGCGCCGCACGCGCGCTTCGGGCTGCCCGAGGTGAAGTGGTCCGTCTATCCGTTCGGTGGGGCGACGATCAAGCTCGTGCAGCAGATCGGCTACGTGCACGCGATGGAGCTGTTGTTCACGGCGCAGCTCATCGACGCGACCGAGGCGGCACGGCTCGGGCTGATCAACCGCGTCGTCCCGGCCGAGCGGCTCATGCCGTGGGCGCTGGAGACGGCGGAGCGCATCGCGGCCAACAGCCCGTCCGCGGTGCAGGCGGTGAAGCGGCAGATCAGCGCGACGATCGCGGAGCACGCGCGCGCCCGCGAGGCGCTCGACCAGGCGCTGGGCGATCGCGTGCGCGCGAGCGCGCACTTCCGCGAAGGCGTCGCCGCCTTTCGTGAGAAGCGCGCGCCGCGCTACGAGTAGCGGCTACAGCGCCCGGTAGACCTCGGTCTCGAACCGCCTCAGCAGGTCGATCGCCGTGTGGTCGTAGAACGGCAGCACCTGCGAGAGGAACACGCCACTCACGCCGCGGCTGCGGTCGATCCAGAAGTAGGTGTTGGCGAGGCCCGCCCACGCGAGGCTCCCGGCGGCGCGTCCGGTCGGCAGTGGCGCCGTGTTGATCACCCAGCTCAGGCCCCACTTCGTCGGCACGCCCGGGAACAGCTCGACGTCGTTCGACAGGCCCGCGATGGCCGTCTTCAACGGGCCGACCTCGAGCGGGCCGATGTGATTCTGCGCCATCTGATCGACCGTCTCCGGGCGGACAATCTGCGCGCCGTTGAAGCGGCCGCCGTGCAGGATCATCTGCGTGAACGCCAGATAGTCCGGCGCGGTGCCGTTGAGGCCGCCGCCGCCCATATGGAACTCGGGGTCCTCGGGCAGCGCGAACTCGATCGGCGCCAGCACGCCCTTGTCGTCGCGCTGGTGCACGCTGGCCTGCCGCGCTCGCTGCGAGGCCGTGAGCTTGAACGACGTGTCCTTCATGCCGAGCGGCCCGAGGACGTTCGCCTCGAGATATGCGTCGAGCCGCTGGCCCGACGCGGCCTCGACGATCTTGCCGACCCAGTCGATGTTGATGCCGTACTCCCAGCCCTCACCGGGGTCGAACAGCAGCGGCGTGGTCAGCGCCGCATTCGTGCACGTGGTGATGCCGGGCGTGTTGGTCACCGTCTGGTATTTGGCGATCTCGGTCCGCCAGATCTCGTAGCCGAAGCCGGCCGTGTGGGTGAGCAGGTGCCGCAGCGTGATTGGCCGCTTCGGCGCGCGCAGGCGCGGCTGACCCGCGGCGTCGAATCCCTCGAGCACCTGCGCCTTCGCGAGTCCCGGCGCCAGCTGACTGGCGGGCGCGTCGAGCGCGAGCTTGCCGCGCTCGACGAGCTGCATGGCCGCCGTGGCCGTGATGGCCTTCGTCATCGAGGCGATCCAGACGACGGTATCGAGCGTCATCGGCGCGTCGGCGCCGAGCGACCGCCGGCCGAACGCGCCCTGGTAGAGCACGCCCTTGTCGGTCGCGGCCATGGCCACGATGCCGGGCATCTTCTTCGAGTCGACGGCCTCGGTGAAGAGCGCGTCGATGGTGTTCATGCTAGCCCTCCAGCTTGTAAAATGCCTTGGCGCCCCCGGCGAGAATCCCTCGCTTCGTTTCCGCCGAGAGCTCGGGCCGATCCGCGATCATCTTGGGCGCGCCGGGGAAGAACCCATCCGGATGCGGATAGTCGGTCGCCCACAGGATCTTCGTCGGCCCGATGAAGTCCGCGAGCACGCTCAGGCTTCGCTCGACGGGCTCGAACGAGATCCAGCAGTTGCGCTGGAACAGCTCGCTCGGCCGCGTCGACAGCCCGGAGTCGTTGAAGCCCTGGTCGTCGAAGTGCCGGTCCATGCGGTCGAGCCACGGCGCGATCCAGCCGCCGCCCGATTCGAGAAACGCGATGCGGACCTTCGGGTGGCGGTCGCACACGCCGCTCCAGATCACGCTCATCGCCGCCAGCATCATCTCCATCGTGTGCGAGATGATGTGCTTGGCGCCGCGCGTCTCGAACCGATCGACGCCGACCTGTGGCATGCCGCCGCTGGCGCCCTCGTGCAGGCCAATCGAGAAGTCGAGCTCCTCGACCTCGTTCCAGAACTTCTCGTAGTCGGGGTGATGCAGCATGCGCCCGTTATACGGGTTCGGCCGCAGGAAGCCCGCGCGCATGCCCAGCCGATTGCGCGCGTAGTGCATCTCCTCGATGGCGGCGTCGATCGACTGCATCGGCAGCATGGCCACGCCGAAGAGGCGGTCCGGATAGGGCTGGCAGTAGTCGGCCAGCCAGCGGTTGTAGGCGCGGCATACCGCGGCCGCCAGCGCCGGGTCCTTGATCGCGCCCGCGAAGAGCCCGACGCTCGGATAGAGGAACGCCGCGTCGATGCCGTCGAGGTCCATGTCGGGAATGCGCGCGTGCGGATCGAAGCCGCCCTTGCGGCCGTCGATGTACTGCATGTCTTCTTCGACCTCGCCCTGCCGCGCGCCGATCGCGCCGATGACCCCGAAGCCCTTCTGGCTGCCGAGCACCTGGCCTTCGACGTCGAGGCGCTCCTTGCCGTCGGTGTCGCGCACGATCCGCGGCGCGCGATCGCGGAACTTGGGATCGATGTATTTGTCCCAGATGTCGACGGGCTCGAGGACGTGACCGTCGGCGTCGATGACGTTGTAGGCACGCGGCATGGCGGACCTCCTCTCGGGCGGTGCGGTGATGAGACCATCCTGCCGGGTGGTCGTCAAGGCCGGCGGGCCGCGCGCATCGCGCGCCACACGCGCTCCGGCGTTGCGGGCATCTCCATGTGCTCGACGCCGAGCTCGGCGAGCGCGTCCACGACCGCGTTGATGGTCGCGGCGAGCGCGGGCGTCGTGCCGCCCTCGCCGCCGCCGCGCAGGCCGAGCGGGTTGGTCGTCGACGGCACCTCGCTGATCTCGGTCGTGAAGCTCGGCAGCACGTCCGCGCGCGGCAGGACATAGTCCATGAACGTTGCCGCCTGCATTTGCCCGTCGGCGGCGTACGCGCAGTCTTCCCACAGCGCCTGTCCGACGCCGGCGGCGATGCCGCCGTGCGTCTGGCCGTGCAGGATCATCGGATTGACGGCGCGCCCGCAGTCGTCCACGCACGTCCAGCGCACGACGTCGACGACGCCCGTGTCCGGATCGATCTCGACTTCGCACACGGCGCAGCCGTAGGGAAACGACGGCACGGGATTCGTCTGATCACTCTCGCCGGCGAGCGCCCCCGCGAGCTCCGCCGGCGCGTCGGAGCGCAGCGCCGCGCGTGCGACGTCGAAGAGCCCGACGCCGCGATCGGTGCCCCGCACGCCGAAGCGGCCGCGTACGAATTCGATGTCCGCCGGCGCCGCCTCCAGCAGCCACGCCGCCAGGCGCGCCCCGCGCTCGACGATCTGGTCGGACGCCGCCGCCATCACGACGCCGGCCTGGCGCATCGAGCGCCCGGAGTGCGAGCCACCGCCGATCGGCGCGACGTCGGTGTCACCGGTGATGATGCTCACCTGCGCCAGCTCGACGCCGAACCACTCGACGAGCAGCTGCGCGAAGCTGGTCTCGTGGCCCTGGCCCGAGGACAGCGTGCCCACGATCACGTCGATGCGCTCGTCGGGTCGCACGGTGATCACGGCGCGCTCGCGCGGCGCGCCGGTGTTGAGCTCCAGATAGTTCGACAGGCCGATGCCGCGATAGCGACCGCGGCGGCGCGCCTCCGCGCGGCGCGCCTCGAAGCCCTTCCAGTCGGCGAGGGCGAGCACGCGCTCCATGGCCGCCGGATAGTCGCCGCTGTCGTAGACCAGCCCCATCGGATTGCGGTACGGCATCGCATCGGGGCGGACGAGGTTGCGCCGGCGCAGCTCGACACGGTCGAAGCCGTGGCGGCGTGCGGCGATGTCGATGAGCCGCTCGATCACGTACATGACCTCGGGGCGCCCGGCGCTGCGATACGGATAGGTCGGCGAGGTGTTCGTCAGCACGGCCCGGCCGCGCACGTAGGCGCCGGGGACGTGATAGAGGCTCGGCAGGACACCGATACCCTTGCCGAGCGGGATGAACGAGGCCGCGTGGGCGCCGACGTTGCTCGTGTGCACGCCGCGCAGCGCGAGAAAGCGGCCATCCGCGTCGAGCGCCAGCTCCATGTGCGACGTCAGATCACGCGAATGATAGTCGGTGAGAAAGGCTTCGCGACGATCACAGGTCCATTTCACCGGCCGGCCCACGCGCCGAGCCGCCCACGGCACGAGCGCGAACTCGGGATAGCAGGCGTTGCGCGTGCCGTAGTTGCCGCCGACTTCGCGCGCGATGACGCGGATGGCCGTGCGCGGAATCCCGAGCGTCTCCATCAAGTCGTGCTTGATGCGCTGCACGCCACCGGAGCCGGCGTAGAGCGTGTAGTGCTGGCGCGCGGCGTCGTACACCGCGAGGGCCACGCGCGGCTCCATCGGTACGCCCGTCACCCGGTTGACCTGCGTCTCGAGGCGCACGACGTGAGCCGCGCGCGCGACCGCGGCGTCGGCGGCGGCTGCGTCGCCGTTGTCGGAGTCGACGCACACGTTGGTGCCGGGCTCGTCCCAGACGAGCGGCGCGCCGGCCGCCGCCGCCTCGAGCGCGCGCGTCACCGCCGGCAGCGGCTCGTAGTCGATGGCGACGGCGTCGGCGCCGTCCCGCGCGGCGGCGGCGCTCTCCCCGATGACCATCGCCACCGCTTCGCCGACCATCCGCACCCGGCCATCCGCCGGCAGCGGCGGGTGCGGCGCGACGAAGTGCGCGGAGCCGTCGCGGTTGTGCAGCTGAGGCTCGTAGGGATTGGCGGGCACGGGACGGTGGGGCATCGACTGCAGGCCGTCGGCGGCGGCGTCGGCGCCGGTGAGCACCGCGATCACGCCAGCCACCTTGAGCGCGCCGGCGATGTCGATGCTCACGATGCGCGCGTGCGCGTGCGGGGAGCGCACGAAGCACGCGTACGCCTGGCCCGGCAGGTTGAAATCGTCGCTGTAGCGGCCGTGGCCGGTGACGAGGCGCGCGTCCTCCACGCGCCGGACCGGCTTGCCGAAGCCCTCGGGCGCCGTGCGCGTGCGCGACTGCAGCAGCGACATCTACTCGGCGAACTGTGCGGCGCGCCACTTGAGCGCGGCGCCGAGCCCGTCCTTCTCGCGGATCTCGTCGAACTTCGTGCCGACCTCGGTGCGGGCGGCGTAGAGGGCGGCCAGCACGTCGACGCCGGCGTGCATGGCGTTGAGGAAGCCGGCGCACTCGGCGCCACGGTTCACCGCGAGCTTGGTGGCGGCCAGCGCCTCGGGCGACATGAGGGCCATGCGCCGCGCGAGCTTGAGCGTGGCCGGGCGCAGCTCGGCGCGCGGCACCACGCGGTTCACCATGCCGTAGGCGAGCGCGGTGTTCGCGTCGATCGGATCGCCGAGGTAGAGCAGCTCGCGCGCGCGCTTGAGGCCGATGACCCACGGCATCACCATGACGGGCCCGACGTTGGAGAAGCGGATCTCGGGCTCGCCGAACAGCGCGTCGTCGGCGGCGATGGTGAGATCGCACACCATGGTGAGCTCGCAGCCGCCGCCGAGGCAGTGGCCCTGCACGGAGGCGATGACGGGCTTCTTCATGGTCCACGGCGTGAGCTCGAGCCGCATGTCGTCGCTGAGCGACTCGTGCCACGCGAGCGCGTTACCCTTGCGTGCGGCGCGCGCCGGATTCGGCGAGATGTCGTAGCCGGCGCAGAAGCTGCGGCCCTCGGCGCGGAGCACGACGACGCTGGTGGCGGGATCGCGGTCGGCCTCGTGGAACCGCTCGATCAGGGTCTTCTTGAGCTCGGGGCTGATGGCGTTGAGCTTGTCGGGGCGGTTGAGCGTGACGAGCCCGACGCGGCCTTCGGCTTCGTACGTGACGACGCTCATCGCGCACCGCCGAGCGGCACGAAGATCGAGACGCGCGGTTCGGGACCGACCTCGCGCGTGCCGTGCCCCTGGCCGGTCAGATCCTCCGCGATGAGGATGTCGCCCGGACCGAGACGACGTACGGTACCGTCGCCGATCTCGATGTCGACGGCGCCCGTGAGGGTGAAGACCGCGTAGCGGCCGGGCGCGTGGTGCCAGGGGTTGGTGCGCTTGGCCTCGAAGCGGCGCATGACGATGCCGCTGCCGGGAATCAGCTCGGCGCTCTCCGACTGGTCGCCGAGCGGCTTCCACTGCGGAACGATCTCTTCGAAGTGTGATTGCTGGTCCGGGCCCGTGAAGATGCGAATGATCGCCATGGCGCCTCCCTCGCGAATGCGCCCAACGGATACAGGCCCGGACGCGGTTCGTCAAGCGTGATACGGTCGGGATCGATGGCGTACTTCGCGGTTCGGCGCGTCCGCGGCGCCGCGTGGAACCCGGCGCTGCCCATGCGCGCTCAGGCGCGGTGGGCGGAGCACGCGGCGTTCATGAATGCGCTGGCCGGCGAGGGGCTCATCGTGCTCGGCGGGCCGGTGGGCGCGGGCGGCGAGGAGACGCTGCTCATCTTCGACGCCGCCGGCGAGGACGCGATCCGCACGCGCCTGGCCGCCGATCCGTGGAGCACGGCGAAGCTGCTCGAGATCGCGCGCGTCGAGCCGTGGACGATTCTGCTCGACGCGCGCACCTCGAAGCGCTGAGACCTCTTACACGCTCACGTGCCCGAGGAACTTCTGCGGCGGATCCTCGCCCCACTGACTGCGGAAGCCTTGCTCGGCCGACAGGAGATTGCTGCCGTTCGTGACGTTGAGGCGGTCGGTGTCGGCCCAGCGCTCGTGCACGCGTCCCCACGGGTCGGCCCAGTAATCGTAGACCTGGCTGCCGAGCAGGTGACGCCCCACGCCCCACATGTGCTCGTACTTCCCGAGTCGCGTCAGATATTCGTGGTCCTTGAACACCGCGTCGACGTCGGGGACCTCGAACGACATGTGGTTCAGCCCCGCGCGCTCGTTGCGGACGCAGAAGAGCGTGTGATGATCGACGTATTCCTCGCCGCGGTCGCAGCGGTTGAACGAGCCGATGATGTTGTCCTTGTCGCCCACGTAGATGTCGTCCGAGCAGATGAATCCCAGCGTCTCGCGGAACCACTGCGCCGTCTCCTTGACCTTCGGCGTGCCGAGCACGCCGTGGCCCATCCGCTTGATCGGCGACGGCGAGCCGCGCAGCCGCATGAGCGCGCCCGCGCGACGCAGCGGCTCGGCGCCCGAGTTCATGTGCTGCGACGGCACCTCGATCGCCGGCAGACGCTCGATGCCGTGCACGACCTCGATCTGATAGCCGTTCGGCTCGCGCAGCCGTACGCGCCGACCGCCGCCGGGCTCGTCGATCGACTCCACCGCCGAGGCGCCCGGCGCTTTCGCCACGCGCTGCAGATCCTCCTCGCTGGCGGCGTAGTACGCGAGGCCGACGAACTTCGGATCGCCCTTCTCGGTGACGTGCAGGTGATGCATCGGGTCGGTGCCGCGCATGTAGAGCGCGGTCGGCGTGCGTGCCGCGCGGATCATCCCGAAGTGCGTGAGGAACTCCTCCGCCGCATCGAGGTCGGGCGCTCGTAGCCGGCCATACGCGAGGTCCTTCACTTTGATCATTGAACCCTCCTCTTAGCCGAGGCCGGCGGTCGGGTACGGAAAGCCTGCCGGCAACGGCAGTTGCGGATCGACGTGGCGGCGCATTGCAACGTCACAGATGGCGTAGCCCCAGTTGATCAAGCGCTCCTGGATCGTATCGTCGAGAGCCTTGAGCCGCGTGTCCACGTCGGCCAGCGCCATCGTCGTGTCGTACGGGCACGCGGCCGGAGTGAACGGATAGCCGGTGATCGGCGGCAGCGAATAGTCGGCGACGTCGCTGCGGATGCCCCAGTAGGCGCCGGTGCGATAGTGCTCGTGGCCGGCCGGCAGCTGGTAGCTGTCGATGAGCTGCCGCTTGCGCAGGCTGCGGACCTGGTTGTCGATCACATCGAGAATGCGCTTGGAGTGGCGCGCCCAGTCCTGGTGCGGCGACGGCTCGGGCGCGATGTGTCCCCCGCCGTCGCTGACCAGAATCGTCGTGTAGCGCTTCCACGCGGTCTCGAGACCAAGGTTGTCGTACACGCCCCCGTCCGTGAGTACGACGTCGGTCGTGTACGGAGCCCGGTGCAGGTCGTTGCCCTTCTCTTCGATCCAGTCGCTCTCCTTGAATTCCAGGTGCGCCGGCGACAGGAACGGCGGAAACGCGGAGGACGCGGCAACGGCGACGGCCAGCTCGATCGACGGATCGCGCAGGCGGCCGACGCGGTAGTCGGCGACGTACGGACGCGAGAAACGCATCAGGGCGCCGGTCTGCACGTTCGTGGCGTTGAAGATGAAGCGGGGCCCTTCGTTGTCCGCGGGAATGTCGCGCAGCGTGCGCTCGCCGAACAGGTGCTTGCGGTAGGAGGCCGTGACCTTGTCGTTGATCGATCCCGGCAGGGCGAGTCCGCCGACGATCGACCAGCCGTCCACCGTGATGCCGGCGAGCTTGCGGATGGGCGCCGTCACCTCGGCGTCGAAGTTTGCGGCGGCGCCCGTCGTCGGCGCCAGACGCGTGTAGTTCATCGCGAGCACCCCGGCGGTGATCGATCCGCCGGAGACGCTCGAGACCCGCCGCAGCTTCCACAGGTAGCCGAGCTCGTTGAGCCGCTTGACCACGCCGAGATGGAACAGCATCGCGCGGTACCCGCCGCCCGACAGGCAGAGCGCGATCCCGGCGGCGGGCGCGAGCGGCTCGGAGGCGTCGGGCTCGATGAACCGAACCGGTGGCTCGGTGAACGGCATCGCTGATCGTTCGCGAGTCCTAGCGGCGCCAGCCGAGCCAGTCGCAGACGGCGCGGCCCATGACCAACTCCAGATCCGCGCCGGTGAGCCACGACCGCTGCTCTTTCGTGAACAGGTCGATGCACTCGCGATACGAGCACGGCATGCGCGTGAGATCGGTGCCCCAGAACGTGCGGCGGGGTCCGAACGCATCGACCAGGCGCTTGATCGCGTCGTGAACATCACGGAACGGATAGTCCTGCGCCGAGAACGACGGCATGCCCGAAGCCTTCACCGCGACGTTCGGATGCTTGGCCAGCGCACACACCGCCGGCAGCTCCTCGAAGGCCTTCGGCGCCTTCTGCCGGATGTTGACGCCGACATGATCGATCACGAGCTTGAGCCCCGGGTGCTTGCCGGCAATGCGATCGAGATGATCGAGCGCGCCCGGGACCAGCACCATGATGGGGATGCCGGCCCTTTCGGCGGCCGGCCACAGCCAGTCGGCGGAGCCGTCGGTGAGGAAGTGACGATTGTGCTCGTTGTGGAACGTGAACCGCATTCCGAGCATGCCGGGCTGCTTCTTCCAGTCCGGCACCAGCGCTTTGCTCGCCGGATCGGCGAGATTGAGCCGGCCCATCACCGCGAACGTGTCGGGATGCAGCCGCGCGGCCTCCAGCGCCAGGTCGTTGCGGTCGCCCTCCCACGAGGGGGGCACGAGCACGATGCGATCGACCTTCGCCAGCTCCATTTCGAAGAGCAGCATGTCCCTGGTGACGGGGTACGGCTTCTGCGCCTCGACGCCGCGCCCGGCCGGCCACGGGCGCTCTGCCGTGTCGGCGCCCCAGATGTGGACCTGCGAGTCGACGATGAGCATGACGACTCCCTTCGGCGCGCGCTACTGGCCGCCGGTGACGTCGATCGTCAGGCCGGTGACGAAATCGGCATCGCTCGAGGCCAGGAAGCAGATCACGCGCGCCTGATCCTGCGGCTCCGCGATGCGGCGCAGCGGCACGCGCTCGACCTCGGCCTTCTGCTCGATCGGGGACATGCCGTCCCAGCGCGGCCGCAGCCGCGGCGACAGCGTCAGGCTCGGCGCGATCGCGTTCACGTTGATGCCGAACGGCCCGAGCTCGAGCGACAGCTTGCGGGTGAGCGCGATGATGCCGCCCTTGGCGGTGGCGTAGGCGGCGCTGCTGCTGGCGCTGATGCCACGCCCGGCGATCGACGAGATGTTGACGATCTTGCCCGCGGCCTGGCGCTTCATGATCGGGA
>Ga0075421_100005985_pt1 | contig 14773 bp, 14 predicted proteins | sample SoiMetdeltSBSDD5_FD_75292 | JGI IMG/M metagenome (GOLD analysis project Ga0075421, IMG submission 75292) | Bulk soil microbial communities from a Populus tree surrounding site in Tennessee, USA - Soil MetaG P. deltoides SBSDD5 | ecosystem: Environmental > Terrestrial > Soil > Tree plantation...
GGGCCGGGCGCGCGAGCGCATATTAGCCGGTTCCTGGCTACTTACTGAGAGACTGGCGTCTCCGCCTTTCGATCTCCAAGTCGAGCTGCTGCGATTTCTCATTCGCGTAATTAAGCTTCTGACGCTCCAGCAAGAGCATTTCCCGTTCTCGCGAAAGCGCGCGTTTCTCGTCGGCATTTTTCTGCTGTTGTTCCAGAACCTGGATCCAAGTCTTAGCTTGATCCGTGAATTTACTACGAGGATGTTCGGTGACCAGCGTCTTGAACGAATGAAGCGCTTTGGTCTGGTCTTTTTTGGGGTTCGACGGATGCGACAGGATCAGTCCTATATTGTAAAGAGCCACGTCCGGTGGACCCTTGCGCTCGAACAGCGCGGTTTGATTTTGCTTTAACGCGGCGTCGAAGTTCGACGGTGTCTGGACGATTTGCTCCGACTCGGAGCCAGGAACGAGCATCCTTTCTCCCGTCGCGCAGCCGACGAAAAACAGACACGCGCCTAAGGCTGCGATGGCGGCAATGTGTTGCGTCGCGCGGGACAATTCGCCGCAGAGATTGAGGGCAGGCCGATCGTAGTTCATCGTTATCCGCCTTTCCGCATGCCGGGGTTTTTCCAAAGGGTCGAGCATCGGTTCCAAGCCGTAACGAAAGTGAGAGTCAACAAAGGCAAACGCTTCACCCGGGAGTTGATCAAATGTTGCGCACGTTGAATGAGGTTTACACCAAAGCTTATGAGAGTTTGTAGCGGGGTAACCTCCGTGCGTGAAGGCGCTCCCGTCGATTCGCTCAGCGGCGCCGCAAAAACTTTGCTAATCTTAAGGGATAGGAGGGTGCCGAGGATAAACACAACCAGAGTGGTGACGGTTGCAATCCTGCGCGAAGTGCGCGCTCCGTGTTCGATCCTCTCAAGTTTCTCCTGCAATTTGATCCGGAGGTGCGCCTGCAACCTATCCAGCTCGTTGATTGCGCTTTCGACGACCTTGTCTCGTTCCTGCTGAAATCGGCTTTGCGCGTAGTTTTGCTTGGTCCGAATATATTCCACTTCCCGGTCGAACAGTTCATGATACTGCCGGTGAAATCGATCGACGTTCGCAACTGATGTCGCGATCTGCTCGGACTGTCCCAGCGCCTGGAGAAGGTCTAAGTACTTATTAAAGTCCGTCTTGAACTGCCGCATTTGCTCATGGCGGCCATCGACGTGCGTAATGAGATATTTCCCGCCGTAACGGACTTGAGACAAAAAGGCGTCGGTCAGAGCCTCCTGGTAGTCGATCATGCGATGATTGCCATCGAGGGCGCTGCGAGCGGTCGCGCTCAGAGAGCCGAGCTGGACGATGGAATACAAACTCGCCGCGCCGGAAAGCAGCAGAATTCCTAAATGACTGAGAATAAGCCGCCAGAATATGGGAAGTGACATGACCGTCTCCAATTAAAGCGTATAAGCCTCGGCCGGGTTCGGCGGCGGCGGCCCGGATTCAGCCCTGCCGTGGTCGGGTTGCATTGCCAGCCGCACCGTAAACGCAGATCCCTCGCCTGGTTTACTGCGGACCTCGATCGTACCCCCAAGCAAAGTCACAAAATTTTTGACGATGTAGAGTCCTAGTCCCGCGCCCGAATAGTTTCGCGTCGTGCCGCTGTCGATTTGGCGAAACTTTTCAAAAATAAAGGGCAGCAGATCGTGCGGGATTCCGGGACCGGTGTCTGCCACGGAGATTTCGAGTAATTGCCGGCTGTGGGAAATTCCGGCCGAAATCGTGACCGATCCATGATCCGTAAATTTGATCGCGTTGTTGATGAGATTTGTGACTATTTGCTTTAATTTGATTCTATCGCCCACGATTTTCGGCAGGTCGGCGCTGTCATTCCACAGCAGGGTAATTTCCTTTTCCAAAGGAAGCATGTAGTCCGACTTTAACTCGGCCATGAATTCGTTGAAATCGATGGGGCGAGTTTCGACAAATGCAGTACCGCTCTCGATTTTTGTAATTTCTAATATTCCGTTAATCAGCGCCAATAAGTGACCCGCCTGCACCCGTATTTTTTCCGTTCCTCGCGCCTGCTCGGGGCTGATCTCGCCGAAGGTTCCCATCCGCAAAGCCTCCGAATAGTTCATGATGATATTGAGCGGCGTCCGCAGCTCATGCGACATCACCCCGAGAAATTCATCCTTGATCTTGTTCGATTGTTCCAATTCCGCGGCTTGCTTTTGGGTTTGTTCGAACAGCCGGGAGTTATAGAGCGCAATGGCGGCCTCGTTGACGAGAGCGTTCAGAAAGCTTATGTCCTGCGAGCCGAATTCGCGCTTTTCCCGGCCGTAAAAGGAGAGAACCCCCAGGGTTTCTCCCTTCGCGATCAAGGGTAGGCCGAGATAAGAGGTCCAGCGGTGACGCAGCAGGAATTCGTGATCTGACGCCCGCGGGTCCGCGGCCGCATCATTGATTGCGAGTAGAGATTGTTGCTGTAGCACGAGTAAAGGAAGCGACTGTGCCGACGCCAGCTCTTCGGTCGTGGGATCAGATTCGTTTATTCCGCGATACGCGATTGTTTCAAGAGTCTTGCTTTGTGGGTTGATCCAGCTAACCGTGATCGCGTAGGAGCTGAAAAGTGTGGAGATGTGGTCGAGCAGCGTTCTTAAAACGCTGGCGACGTCCAGGGTCGAGGTAATACCACGGTTAAGATCGTAAAGCGCTTCTTGTTGCTGTCGTTGCTGCTGAATGTGTTTCGTCGATTCGATGGCCTCTGCTTCGCGTATTTGTAAAGTCTCGGCGAGATTGTCGAACGCCCGCGCCATTTGGCCGAGTTCGTTGTCATCGTACTTGAGCGTCGTGCGCGCGCCTAGATTTCCCGCGGCCATTAGTTTTGTTGCCGCAATGATATCTCGGATGCGGCGCAAAACGAGGATGTCGGTGCCGTACCAGGTGGAACAAAGAATAATCGCCGAAAGAATTCCCAGTGCGATCAGGTTCTGAATCAGAATGTCTTTGGTTTTGGCGAAAGCGACCGGCATGGGCAGATCGACCGCCGCGTAAACTGTTTGTCCCGCCACGGCGTTTTTCAAACGACTGATCGCGAACAAGCGATTGACGCCATCCGGTCCCGTCGCTTCGATGGTCTGCTCAGTATCAGCAGCAACCGCGCGCGACCGGGAGGCGCCGGCGAAGAGCGACTTGCCGATCCAATCGGCATCATTGGGATGACGCAAGAGCACATCACCGTTACTGCCGACCAACGTGAATGTCGCGCCAGGGTAGAGATGGGTCTCTACCGCGACCCGATTGATCCAGGATAGGTCTAGAGTGGCTGAAACTACCGCTCGCAGCACGCCGGGATGGTCGAGCACCGGATAACTCACATCCAAGAGGGTCTTGGCGCCGGATGGATCACGACGAATGTCGCCGACTGCAAACTCGTAAGCTTCCGCGCTGCGGTTGTGATGGCGCCCTCGCGGATTGGCTATGGAATTGCCGGCCGATAGCGCTGTGCACAGGGGATTACCGCTTCGATCGGTGACAACCAAGTCGGCATAGCGAGGCTCCAGCAACCCAGCGAGGACCTTGCGACATGCGACTCTATCATTGCCCTTGATCTGTGGCACTCGAGATAGTGTGACGAGAAATTCGTGAGCATTTTCCAAAACGCGGTCCTGTTCCGAGGCGATTGCGCGTGCCGCCAGGAGGGCATTCTGTTTGATTTGCGTTGCCGTTAACTCCCGATATTTTGACGCGGTATCGAGAATCAAAGCGAAGGCAGGCACCACTGCCGTAAGAACCAGGAGCAGGAGTCGTGACCTCAAGCTGGAAATAGAATTAGACATGATCAGCGTGTCGCAGGAGCCTTTTCGAAGAGTCGTTTGCCGAAATAGGTCTGGCAGCAAGCGTTATGCCAGTGTCAGCACTCGTGAGTTATCGGAGAAGATTTGAGCTTTCGGGCGCGTTCTTGATAGCTACAATGACAAAAGGTGAAATTGGGTAGTCAAGGGTGACACTTTTTTACCGAGCGGGCGGGTTTTGCGCTGAAACATTGACGTGAATGAGCGTCGCAAGGAGCTTGACGTAAATTGCCTCCTAACGATAGAGTTTGAAGGTGATTGGACTCATCGCGGTGTTTACACAGGAGGATGGATTTTGAACCAGGAGGGTTGATGAACAAGCTCATTGAAGAAAATCTACTGGCGGTGCTAAAGCGCGAAGGGCTAGACCCCAAGCCGGGCGATTTGGAGCAGTTCAGCTCGATCATCGAGCTCTACATGGAAAACTTGAAGCAGTTGCACGCGGTGAATCTCGGCGCCGACGAACTCGGCCCGGTATTCCGGCCGGAGTGGACGGGTAAATGATTGCACGCAGATTCTTCGCTTCGCTGAGAATGACTCCATCCCGGTATTGCCTGAACGAAGTGAAGGTTTGCTCTTGTAACCCGACAAACCGGACCTCGTAACCAGAGAGGAGTCTCGCTATGGGCATCGCAGAAAAACCGCTCTATTACCTATCGATCCACGAAGCGCAGCAATTGATAAAAGAACGCAAGCTGTCACCGGTTGAATTGACCCGATCCGTTCTCGATCGCATCGCGGCCGTTGACGGCAAGCTGCACGCGTACATTAATCTGATGGCCGACAGCGCGATGCGGGAAGCGCGCGATGCCGAGGCGGAAATTTCGCGCAACAATTGGCGCGGGCCGATGCACGGGATTCCAATCGCCGTCAAAGATCAGTTGGATGTCGCCGGCGCGCCGGCGCGCATTCGCCAGTTCACCCAAGGCGTGGGTGACGCCACGGCCGTGCGAAAACTGCGGGACGCGGGCGCGGTGATGATGGGCAAGCTGCATATGAGCAGCCTGCCGGACGCGGATTTACCGCTGCCGCGTAATCCCTGGAATACCGACCATATCACGGGTGGCTCAAGCACGGGATCAGGCGCGGCCGTAGCGGGTGGCTTGTGCCTCGGCTCGCTGGGAGAAGACACGGCCGGCTCGATTCGTAACCCCTCGGCTTTCTGCGGACTGGCAGGACTGAAGGCAACCTATGGCCGGGTGAGTCGACATGGATTGGCGCCACTCAGCTGGTCGCTTGATCATTGCGGGCCGATGACGCGAGTGGTGGAAGATCTGGCGCACATGCTCAACGCGATCGCCGGTTACGATCCCAAGGATCCCACCTCGAGCAATGCCGCCGTTGCCGATTACACGAGCGCCTTGCGTGAAGACGTTAAAGGTATGGTGATCGGGGTCCCACAAGACTATATTGACGAGTGCGCCTCGCGGACAGATCCCGTCGTTCTGAAACTTGTAGCCCAGGCCACCGAGCAATTGAAGTCGCTGGGAGCCCGCGTCGAGAACGTCAGAATGCCGACGCTGCATTTGGCGACGATTGCGAATGCAGTGATCTACTACAATGAATTTTGGGCGGCGCATAAGAGCGATGCCAAGGGGATATTAAGCACCGGCGCGCCGCAACGCCGCGCGCGGATCTATTTGGGCCTGCTTACTGGATCGGCGGACTACATTCAAGCGCAGCGCATTCGCAGCCGTTGCCGCGCCGAGCTGGCCGAAATCTTCGGCAGGGTCGATTGTTTGGCCTTGCCCAATCAAGCGGGTCCGGCGCCACTGGTCAAAGACGTCGGGCCCATCGATACGCTGTTCAAGCACGTTGTTCCCGAATATCACGGGCCATTCAATCTAACCGGCCTGCCGACGCTGTCGGTGCTTTGCGGTTTTTCGCCGAACCATTTGCCTATTGCCTTACAACTCGTCGGCAAACCCTTTGACGAGATCACGGTACTCCGCGCGGGCTATACCTATCAGCAGCATATGAAGTGGTATGAAAAAAGACCGCCGATTTAAAAGACTAGTTCAAAGGTTCAATAGTTCAAAGTCGGAAGGGCATCCACAATTCAAATAGTCAACCGTTTTCATCGGCCGGAAAGGACGGAATTATGGACATTCAAAGAATCAACCCACGTGAATGGAATTGCAGCGGGGCTGTCTTCGGCGATCTGGTTTTTCTTTCCGGCACGGTGGCCGACGACAAATCGCTCGATATGAAAGGGCAGACCGCGCAGGTGCTGCAGAAGATCGATGCGGTTCTCGCCAAAGCCGGGACCAGCAAATCGCGTATTTTAAGCGCGACAGTGTATATGGCCGATGCCACTCTCAAAGACGAGATGAATGAAGCGTGGATGGCATGGGTCGATCGGTCGAATCTGCCGACACGGACCGCAGTCGGCGCAGTGCTCACTCCCGGAACGATGGTTGAGATCACAGTCTGCGCCGCGAAGTAGATCAACTGACATCTCTCCGCGATTGTGGCTCGGCGAACGGTTATTCGTCTGCAGTGAATTACTGCGGGCGGGCGGGGCAGTTTATTGATCTGATCTTTAGGCTTGCTATTCTCATTCAATTGCAATATGAATCCTTCGCCAAATTCGGTGCCTTGGAATAGACATCGAATGTTGTAAAGGAAGTTTACAGAATTATTGACGGTGAGGGCTGATAGCATATGACAGAAAAATTACTAACGCTGGAACAAGTGGCGGAATACCTAAACGTCGATAAGTTTACGGTCTACCGCTTACTGTCGGACAAGGAACTTCCAGCCTTCAAAGTGGGCAATCAATGGCGTTTTAAGCGGAAGATGATCGAAAACTGGCTGATGCAGCACTCGAATTTGAAGCGAAAGAATTCTCAATAAAAGCTTTCCATTTCTCTTAATAGCTATCCTTCAAATCAAGCACTTTGACACATCGCCTCGATATTGTAACTGTCCGGATCCAGCACAAAGGCGCCATATAGTTCGGGGTTATATAGCGGTGAATTGGATGCCGACATGGGCGATCATTGATGCCCCCTTGCGTTCTCCCCGGGAGGCGGCTGTGTCCGCAATTGCAAATCTCGCATATATGGCATTCTGAGCGTCAGCGAAGAATCTCGCATTTCCTGTCGTTGACGAAGACGGGATGCTCGGGCGATATATACTCCGCATCAAGTCGCCGTTGCGCTTGGGCGTGACCTAGACCGGCGGAAAACAGCATCGGCAAGGCGATCAGCGAAACCGTTCGCAGCATGCCATTCTCCTTCGTTAATAGCCGCTCGACTGGATTCTTTGAATAAACGTGGCGTCGAGGATCGATTCCGGTTTCAACGTCGAGAGCTTGGGGTTGGTTCGGGACAAGATGGAGTAGATTTTTTGCAGGCCTTCAGGTTTGGGCTTCAAGTCGCTGCTGTAAGCCGCGACCATCGCATTGTAGCCGATTTCCGCGTCTTCCACGCGGTTAAGCCGGAGATGTTTGGCCATGGTCTTCAAGACGACCGGTTTGTTTTCCGGCTTTTGAAAGAACCGCAGCGCATCGATGGTTCCCTTCAGCAAAGCATCGTAGGTTTTCGCCTCCTGGTGCGCGACGTTCTTTCTGACCACCAAGGAAGAGCCGACGTAGGGGATCGGCGCACGGCTCAAATCGACCAGCAGCGTGTAGCCTTTCTTCTTGAGCGGCAAGCTGAAAGTCGAGCCCATCCAGGACGCCTGCGCGCGGCCGGTTTCGAGAGCTTGGATGCGCGAGGGCTGATCGCCGAGCACGATGAAACGGATGTTGTCGCGGTCCGGGTCAAGGCCGAGATAATCCAACGCCAGGATGTTGTTCGCCCAACCGCCGCCGCCGATACTCTGGATCGCGACTAGTTTGCCTTTGAGATCCTCCGGTTTCTTGAACTCCGGGCGGGCCATGAAATCCCCTTCGGGGCGCTGGAACAGCGCGCCGATGATGACGACATCCAACCCTCCGGCGGCGAGGTTCAATACGGCGTTGGAGCTGGTGAGAACCGCATGCACGTCACCGGACACCAACGCCGATGCGGCGAGGGATCCAACGCGCATGTAGATGGTCTCGACGTTGAGCCCGTGCTTGCGGTAAAAGCCTTGCTCGACACCTACCCAGAGCACGGCAGGGTTCTCGCCGCTGGTGCCGTTGGCGATGCGAAAGTTGGTGAGGGATTGGGCGTGCGGCGCAGTCGTGACGAGGATCGCGTTCGTGATTGTGATGAGAAAAAGAATTCGACGTAGGGCGGTTCTCACAATGGGTTCTTTCTTTTGATTTGAACCTTCGCCCATTCTGATGGGAGGCTTGGGCGAGGGTCGAGACTTTTTCACAGGCAAAAAGGGCGGGTTTGAAACCCGCCTCTAAAACTCGGTATTCATTTTTTCTTTGCGCATTCGGGTTAGTTTCTCGTTCGTATCCCCTCCCAAAACGTTGGAACCATTGGAACGGGCCTCAATTTCATGACAAGCCGTAGAACCGTTCCGCATTGCGGTAGCGCACGGCGTCTTTGTCTTCCTGTGTGAGGCGCTTGTTCTCGTCTAACTCTTGAAGCTCTTCCTTGCAGGTATCGTTGTTGACCTCGTGCGGAAAGTCGGACGAGAAAATGAACGGCTTGTTGCCAACGATGCTGATCGCAAAGGGCAGGGTGAGTTCGTCGCCTTCGACGCCGACGTAGATGCGTTCTTCGTCGACGTGGCGTTTGATGTAATCGGTGATCGATTCTTTTTTCCGAAGCTTCAAGAAACGCCCGCGCGGATCGTACTGCACGTGGCTGTTCCAGGCGCGTTCGAAGCGCTCGATACAGTTTACAAACCAGCCGGAGCCCGCTTCCATGAAACCGAAGCGGACTTTGGGATATTTGTCGAACACGCCGTTAAAGAGAATACCCGCGAAGTTGACCATCTGTCCGAAGGGATGGCCGAGCGCGTTCACCGGAGCGTAGGGGGTCATGTCGTCCAAGCCCATGTGATCGTGCACGCCGCCGTGAATGCCGATGCAGCATTCCAGACGGTTCGCTTCCTCGTAGATTGGCCAGTAACGATCGTCGCCGAGATGATTCTGCGCGCCCATCACGCCGGTGCTCGGCAGCATGGCGCCGCAGAAGCCGAAATCTTTGACGATGCGGCGCAGTTCTTTCACCGCCTCCGCCGGATCTTGCAACGGAATCAATCCGAGCGCCTGAAACCGGTTGCTCTTGCTCAGATACTCATCGTGCATCCAATCGTTATAGGCGTGGGAAAGCTCGATCGCCCAGTCCAGGCTGACGACGCGGCCGAACGACAAACCGTTGGTCGGATAGAGCACGGCGGTCGTCAGGCCAACGTCTTCCATAAAATCGATCCAGCCCTCGCGCCCGACTTTGGCGAAAGCGCCGGGCGGGAGAAAATGCGCATTCGCTGCGTGAAGGTGATCGTTCGGCGGGTAGGGGCTGCGGCTCGAGCCGAAACGGTCGCGAAACTGCTGCGGCATCCGCGCCGCGATCTCAGAGTGGTCTTCCACCACGTGACCGTCGCCGTCGATGATTTTATGTTTAGTCGTGTTCATGTTCAGATCCTCAATTTTAACGGCATTTCGTGTTGCTTTTCGAATTCGGAGGGGCGGGTTTGGCAGTCGGTTCACTGGGCCAACTGATAAAACCGCTGGGAGTTGCCGAACAGAATCGCGTCTTTATCGCCTGCGCTGAGTTGGCTGTTTTCGCGCAACTCTGCCAGCTCGTGCTTGCATGTCTGCGCGTCGACCTCGTGCGGATAGTCGGTGGAAAACACGTACGGTTTATTGCCGGTGATACTCACCGCCTCGGAGATGCTCAACTCTTCGCCTTCGCAGCCGACGAATATGCGCCCTTCGTCGATATGGCGCAAAATGTAGTCGATGATCTTTTCACCTTTCTTAAGTTGCAAAAAGCGACCGCGCGGATCGTACTGCACGTGGCTTGCCCACGAGCCGGTGAAGCGCTCCATGCAGGTCAACAACCAGGCGCAGCCCGCTTCCATAAAGCCGATACGCAGGCCGGGAAATTTGTCGAAGACGCCGTTAAAGATGATCCCGGCAAAACCGATCATCTGGCTCATCGGATGGCCGAGCGCGTTGGCGATCGCATAGGGGCTGGCGTCGTCCATGAGAAGGTTCTCATGGGCGCCGCCATGAATCGCGATGGCGCAGCCCAAGCGCTCGGCTTCGCCGTAAATCGGCCAATATTTCTGCGAGCCCAGGTGCGCCATGTTGACCCCCATGGACGGCAGCATGGCGCCGCAGAAGCCGAGATCGCGCACGATCCGGCGCAGCTCGATGACTGCTTCCGCAGGCTCTTGCAGCGGGATCAGACCCATAGCCTTGAAGCGCGGGCTCTTCGACGTGTACGTGTCGTACATCCAATTGTTATAAGCGCGCGCCAATTCGATGGCCCAGTCGCGGCTGACGATCTTCCCGAACGCGAGGCCCGCGCTCGTATAAAGCACGGTGGTGCCGATACCCACATCATTCAAAAAGAGCTCCCAGCCTTCGCGCCCGACATTGGCAAAGGCGCCCTTGGGTGTGAAGTGGCGGTTGGCCGAGTGCAGGTGATCGATCGGCGGAAATGGATTCTTGCCGCGCGCCTCGGAAAAACTTCTGCCGATATACTCTTCCGGCATGTATTTGGCGATGCTTGCGATGTCTTCGACCACATGGCCGTCGCCGTCGATGATCTTGTGCTGTACCGCTGCGCTCATGTTTGCTCCCTGGAAAACGGCTTGGGATAAATCTTTATATTAAGGCCTTCTTTATAACGAATTCGTCGCAACGTCCAGAAGACAACGATGGTAACTGATTTTGGTGTGCGTTAGTGTGTGTTCCTAGCCGCAAGAGTAAGGAGGATCAGCATATGGAAAGACGTGGCGAGGTGTCGGCCTTGTTGGGTTTGGTTATTCTAGCGGCGATTCTGAGTTTCCTGCCGGATTTCTCATCGGCGCAGCAAAAACCGAGGCTTAGACCGCTGCACATCGCGCTGGCGAACCACTCCGCGACGATGACCCACATTTATGTCGCCAAGCATCTCGGGATCTTTGAAAACTACGGCTATGACGCGCGGGTTTTGGTGCTGGAACCTCGGGCCGGGCTCGCCGCCATGTTGGCGGGAGAGTTGGATTTTTATTCCGCCGTCGGTTCAACGGCGCGCGCGGCGCTTCGCGGCATACCGGTTCGCGTCGGTCTCGTGTCCCTCAATCGTCCCGATTTTGTGCTCGTCGCTACAAAAGATATTACGACGATCGAACAGCTCAAGGGAAAAATTATCGGCGGTTACACACCCCAAGGGACCGTCAACGTCGTACTGGGAGAAGTGCTGCGTCGAAAGGGATTGAAACCGGAGGAATATAAAGTCGTGAACGCGGGCACTGCGCGGGCGGCGGCGCTGAGCAGCGGCGCGGTTCAAGTCGCTATGCTCAATAGCGTCGAAACCGTTCGCATGGTGAAGCAGGGTTTTCATGCGCTCGCCAGAGCGGCAGATGAATTGGAATTGCCACAGAGTGGCCTCGGTATGTCGGTGGCATCTATGCAATCGAAGCGTGAATTCCTCCGCCCGGCGGTTCAGGCCGTCGTTGACGCCATTCGAATCATCGTCACTCAGAAGGAGAAAACCGTTCCCGTGCTCATGAAGCAACTCGCGCTAAGTGCAGAAGAAGCGGCGTACGTTTACGACGGACTTTTGAAAGGTTGGGCGCTGGACGGCAAACCGACCGCCAACGCGATGAAGCTTGAGTTTGAACTGGATCAGCGCGACATGGGGCTTAAAGAAATGCCGAAGGCAGAGCAGGTATTCGATTTTTCTTTGCTTGACGAAGTGCTAACGCAAAAGCGTTAGAGCAAAGCCCGTGTGTTGTCGAAGGATGAAACAGGCCTTAACCACGAACGTCCCAGCGCAGCGAAGCTGCAACCAAACGTCGGAATATCTCACGGAAAGAACGCAAAGGTCGGAGATTGCCGGTGAAATCATTCGTAAGAGTTTATATCTTTCCCCTCCAAACTTGGCGACTTTGCGCCTTTGCGGGAGCAATTTCCGACTCCGAATACGTTCAGCTTCCAGATCATTTGCGCAGGTCACGCAAATTTCGAACTATACGAAGAGTACGAAGTTCAGAAGCTTAAATATCAGCATCCTACCCTTCGTGTCCTTCGTCCGGGTCATTCTAATATTATTTACGAAATTGTTAAACCGGCTTAAACTTCGGCAGCCAAACGTCCTTCGAGGCTTGATCGAACACGACGAAAACCTTCATACCTAGCCTCACATTTTCCACGGGGCAATTGACGATATTGGTGATCATGCGCGGGCCTTCGTCGAGGTCGACCCAGGCGATCACGTAAGGGATGTCCGGCTGGAAGGCTTGCGATGCAGCGCGGCCGACGACCTGGCGGATTACGGTGAAGGAATAAATCTCGCCTTTGCCGCTCATGGGCGTCCACTCGATGCGCTCGCTGCCGCACTCGTTGCACAACGGGCGCGGGGTCCAAACCCAGGCGCCGCAGTCCTTGCAAAGTTGCATCACGAGCTTATTCTGCGCCGCTCCGTCCCAGAACGGTTTCGCTTCGGTGGTGATTGCCGGCAACGGTTTTCTGACGTCTACTTCAGCCATAAAAATATTTAAGCTTCGCTTCCCAGCACCGCCACCGCGCAGCAGCCAAGATTCTTGCCGTAGGGGAGAACTCCCAAGCCGCTCACTAATCCGGTCTTCGCGTTGGGCACTTGTCGCTCGCCGCCTTCGCCGCGCAGTTGGCGCACTGCTTCGATGATGTGCAAGGTGCCGCCCGCCGTGGACGGTTGGCCGACGTTGATCATGCCGCCGCCGGTTTGGATCGGTAGGTGGCCTTTGAAAGTGAAATCCGTGCGCTCGTAGAAGCTCACGTCGCCTTTGGCGCAAAAGCCGAGATCTTCGATCTGCAAGTAAACGACGATGATGTAGTCGTCGTAGAGCTGCAAAAAATTGATGTCGCCATGTTTGACGTCGGCCATTTCCATGGCGACCTTGCCTGCGTCTTTCACGCCCATGACCAGCGCGTCGGAGCCGGCACGTGGGCCATAGGACGGATTGCTCCGTTCGCCAAATCCTTTGAGGTAGATCGGTTTCTTGCGCAGCGTCTTGGCGCGCTCCGGCGAAGCGAGAATGTACGCTCTGCCGCCGTTGGCCGGCATGACGCAGTCGAGCAAGCGCACGGGATCGGCGACCAGACGCGATTCTTTGTAGTCCTGAACAGTGATCGGTTTTCGCAAATACGCGAGCGGATTCAAGCTCGCGTGATAGCGGCCGGCAACGGCGATCTTGCCGAAATGATCGAGCGTCGCGCCGTACTCGTGCATGTAGCGGCGCATCACCATGGCGATTTTGCTATTTGGTCCCATGGTGCCGTAGGGAATCTCCCAGTCGCGCATGTCGCCGGGCTGGATGCCTCCGCCCCAATGCTCGGAGAATGGCGCGGCGGAGCCGCATACCAGTGCAATGTCGATAAGACCTGAAGTGATCGCCGCCGCCATGCCGCCGAGCAGCGAGACGGCTCCCGCTCCGCCGGTGGCGCCGCCTAGCAAAAATCCTGGTGTGATGCCGAGAATCTCCGCGACTTCCTCAGGCCAGAAAGGTTGCGGGTAGGCGGTCGGGATCGTGACGCCGAGACCCTGGCCCTGAAAATCTTTCAAGCTCAGGCCCGCGTCTTCCAAGGCCAGGCGCATCGCCCACGAAATATATTCGGCGCTCGATTTGCGCGGCTCGCCGGGTTTCGATCCCAAACGGTCCGTCGGCGTCTCGCCGATGCCGACGATGGCTGCTTTGTTGCGGATGCTCATGTCAATTTACGTTGGACCATAGAATATAGGGTGGGGTGAGTGCAACGATCTCAACGCCCAATCTATCGGATGACGGGGAAGCAGCGGTCGCGCGCGCTTTGCTGGTCGACAAAAAAGCTGCCCTTTTTCGCGACGCACAACGAGCGCGTTGACTGTTCGACATTGCCGTTGACGCAGCACCAGCCGGATTCAACGACTCCGGTATCGGGGCGGACTTTCACTTCGCCTGGAAATGGCGGTTTCGCCGGGCGCACAACGGCCGTTCCGCCGATGATTAATCTATGCGGGCTTCCCGGCGCATTGTGATGCACGACCAGGGTCGCACTGCGCTTACCGGTTGACGCCCGCGGCGCGAAGCGGAGTGCAACCTGGCATTGCCCGCTCGGTGCGATCTCGCGACTGGCGCAATCGCCGGTCATGGCAAAGTCGCCGGCGTTGTTGCCTTCGATCCTGAGCGCGCGAATCCCCAGCGGCGCCGCTCCCGTATTGGATAGGGTCACGGTTCGCGGTTGGCTGGTTGTGCCGGCAATCTGGTTGCCGAATTCAAGTTCGCCGGGGTTGATAGCGATGGCGGGGCTTGCCGGGACAACACCGGTGCCGCTGAGCAAGATTCGCTGAGGGCTGCCCGCGGCGTTGTGTGTGACGATGAGATCGGCTCGTTGTTGTCCCGCCGCGCGCGGCGCAAAATCTATCCGAATCGCGCAGCTCTCGCGCTCTCCGAGCGGCTGCGTGCAGCGATTCGTAATGCTGAAGCTGTTGCTGCCCTGCAGGGTGAACTGTGCAATCACCAGCTCGCCGCTCCCTTGGTTTTGCGCGATCACCTCCCGGCTGTTGGCGCGCGCACGCAAAGTTTGCGCTCCAAAATCCACGCGCTCGGGCCGAATGCTTGCGACCGGGGTCTTGGCGGCGACCGTGCGGCCGCGTAACGCGATTTCCCGCTGATTGCTGTCAAAGTCGACATGTAGCACGCCATCGTGCGTACCCGCGGTCGATGCGCGATAATCGACGGTAATGCGGCAGCTCGCGCCCGCTGCCAGTGTGGCTTCGCAATCATTCGACGCGATAAAAAAATAGCGGGCGTCGGCGCCAACAATTCCCGCGCGGCCGAGCCGCACATCCACCGAGCCGCGGTTGCGGAGCGCAAGTCCCCGGGGCAG
>Ga0075421_100005987_pt1 | contig 14771 bp, 10 predicted proteins | sample SoiMetdeltSBSDD5_FD_75292 | JGI IMG/M metagenome (GOLD analysis project Ga0075421, IMG submission 75292) | Bulk soil microbial communities from a Populus tree surrounding site in Tennessee, USA - Soil MetaG P. deltoides SBSDD5 | ecosystem: Environmental > Terrestrial > Soil > Tree plantation...
ACTTCGCCCGATTCGTAGACGCCGACTTCCGGCATCGGCAGGTTCGCCTGACGAGTCAGCCGTTCGACCGTCTGATGGAGCCAATCCAGATGGCTGTCTCCCGAGCGCCCGTCGATCAGGTGAACGCCGGTGGCGCGCTTGGCGATCCAGCGCGACATCTGCAGCGAGATGAAGGCGCCGCCCATGCCCCAGACGAGGCAGAACACCGCCAGCGATCCGACATCCGGCCCGCCCGCAACGCCGAGGACGCTGACGACGACCGACAGCGTCAGGACGATGGCCAGGTTGGTGACGAGAAACAGAAAAATCCGTTTACCCATGATGGTTTGAGAATAGCACCTCGTCCGGTAAGACGCCGAGCGCCGAGCGGACGTTCCAGAGCCGCTGATTCCTGACACCTGATCCCTGATTCCTACCTGATTCCTCAACCCTCCATCCTGATTCCTTGATTGTGTTAGTAGGACATGTGGATTGCCAGCGAGGCAATGCGTATATTGCTGCAATGACAATGTGGCTGCCGAATCTCGACTCCCGCAAGGGTCCCGTGTACAGGGCCATTGCCGACGCGATCGACGAAGACGTGCAGAGCGGAAGTCTTCGCGCCGGCTCGAGGCTGCCGCCGCACCGCGACCTCGCCGACCACCTGGGTGTCACGGTGACAACAATCACGCGCGCCTACACCGAAGCGGCGCGGCGCGGATTGATCAACGGACATGTCGGCCGCGGCACCTTCATCCGCGGGCAGGAACCGTACGACGAGGCCGGCGGCGACAACGGCGTGCTCGATCTCAGCATCAACGTCCTGATGCCGGACAAGGAGGTCGCCAATCTCGCCGCGCATCTCTTCCAGCGTCGTGTCCTGCCCTGGACCCAGCTGCTCGGCTATGCACCGAAGCGCGGACATCAACGGCATCGCCAGGCGATGGCGGCATGGTTGAAACAGCTCGGCCTGATCGCCGACCCCGAGCACATCGTGCTCACCGCGGGCGCGCAGCACGGACTGACCACGTCCCTGGTCTCGGTACTCGAGCCGGGCGACACGCTGCTGACCGAAGAACTGACGTATTCGGGCGTTCGCCGGATCGCGCAGCAGATGCATCTGAAAGTGCGCGGTGTGGCAATGGACGCCGAAGGGCTTCGTCCCGATGCGCTGGAAACGGCGTGCCGCTCCACTCGCGCGCGTGTTCTGTACTGCATGCCGCGGATGCAGAACCCGACGTCGGCTGTGATGTCCGAGCGCCGGCGGCGTCAGATCGCCGCGATCGCCGAGAAGTACCGGCTGATCGTCGTCGAGGACGATACGTACGGATTCCTGTCGCCGGAACGTACGCCGCTTGCACCGCTCATCCCGCAGCGAACGGTGTTCGTCACCAGCCTGTCGAAGAGTCTGTTTCCCGGTCTGCGGCTCGGGTGCGTCGTCGCGCCGCCGGCGTTTCTCGACAAGATCGCCGGTGCGGTGTGGACGACGATGATCAGCACGTCGCCGATTGGCGCGGATCTGCTGAGCGGCTGGATCGAGGACGGGACGGCTGCGCGCATAGCCGACTGGAAGCGGCACGAAGGGGCCGCACGGCAGATCATGGCGAAGCGGCTGCTCGCGGGCGAGCGGTATCAAACCCATCCGCTCAGCCATCACATCTGGTTGTCACTGCCACCGCGGTGGTCGTCCGATGGTTTCGTCGCGCAGGCACGATCGCGCGGCGTGGTGCTCAACGCGTCTTCAGAGTTCGCGGTTGGGGAGCAACATCCGAAGGCCGTGCGGCTGTGTCTTGGCACACCTCGCACACGGGCCGGACTCGAGCAGGCACTCACGAGAGTGGCCGAGTGTCTGAGCGATCGCTCTCCTGCAGCGCGCGCGGTGGTGTAGGCCCCAACCATTTGCTCTTCTTCGGTGTCTAAACCACCGGTCTCCAGGTAAGGCTGTCTCGACGAGGGTTCTGATGGCGTTTCTGGTCCCCGTGGTTCTTCTTCTCGCCATTCTTGCCGCAGATACGGCGCGCGCACAGAGTCGTGACGGTCGTTTGACGGTGACGGTGTCGGATCAAACCGGCGCCGTCATCCCCAACGCCACGGTCACGATCACGGCGCAGGAGAACGCCGACCGTACTGCGGCGGTCTCTCCATCCCAGACGTCCGAACAAGGCATCGCGATCCTTCAAGGGATCACGCCGGGCCGTTACACCGTGGTCATCGAGTTCGCCGGCTTCGAGACGCGGACGCTTCGCGACGTGCGCGTTCGCGCCGGCGACAATCGTCAGAACGCCGTGCTGGCGATTCAGAAGCTGGAGGACACCGTCACTGTCGGTCAGGATCCCGAACGCGCTGCGTCCGATCCGCGTGGTCCCGCGTTTGGGACGGTGCTCACACGCGAGCAGCTCGACGCCCTCTCCGACGATCCCGACGAGCTGAAACGACAGCTGCAGGACATGGCCGGACCGGGCGCGGTGATCAGGGTGGACAGCTTCGAGGGTGCCCAGCTCCCGCCGAAGTCGCAGATTCGCATGATCCGTTTCTCTCGCGATGCGTTCGCGGCCGAGAACCACTTCGCCGGCGGCATCCAGATCGACATCGTCACGCAGCCGGGCATCGGGCCGCTGCGCGGCAACGTGAGCATGCGTCTGCGCGACGGATCGCTCACCGGTCGCAGCCCGTTCGTGCAGAAGAAAGGGCCGGAGCGCTCACAGGAGTACGGGTTCGGACTTGGCGGATCGCTGGCGCGCGAACGCACGTCGTTCAATTTGAACGTGAACGGGATGACGGCGTTCGATACGCCGAACCTCAATGCGGCGCTGCTGACCGGCACCCGTTCCGAAGCGCTCGCGCTCCGCCGTCCGCGCGAGCAGATATTCATGAATGTCAATGTCGACCACGCGCTCACCAAGGACCAGACGCTGCGTGTCAACTTCAATCGCAACCGCGGCTCCAATCGGAACCTCGGCATCGGCAATTACGATCTGCCCGAGCGTGCCTTCCTCACCGAGTCGACCGGCTATTCGCTGCGCGCGCAACACGTCGGACCACTCGGCCGGCGCTTCTTCATCAATTCGCGCATGCAGCTGACGTGGAATGAGTCAGAGTCGCGGTCGTCACTCGAAGCGCCGACGATTCGCGTGCTCGATGCGTTCACGAGCGGAGGACAGCAACTGGACGGCGGCAGCCGCAACCGCTTCGTGAATCTGGCGTCCGATCTCGACTACGTACGCGGCATTCACTCGATGCGGATGGGCGTGGTCGTCGATGGTCAGTGGTCACACTCCGACTCCACCTCGAACTATCTCGGCACTTATACGTTCGAGAGTCTGGAGGCGTACGAGGCCAACCTGCCGCGCAGCTTCACGCGGCGCATCGGCGACCCCAACGTCGACTACTTCAACATGCAGGGCGCGGTCTACGTGCAGGATGACATTCGCGTTCGGCGCAATCTCACGCTGAGCCCCGGCGTGCGCTATGAGCTGCAGACCCACGTGTCGACGTACGACAACTTCGGCCCGAGGATCGGCGTCACGTGGTCGCCGGGCACGAGCGGGAAGACGTCGCTTCGCGTCAGCAGCGGCATTTTCTACGACTGGCTCGGGCTGGGAACCTACGAGCAGACGCTGCGCGTGGACGGATTCCGTCAGCAGGAGCTGAACGTCGCATACCCGCTCTATCCCGATCCGGGAACCATCGGCGTGATTCCGCCGGTCAACCGCTATCTCCTGAGCCAGGGTGTTCGCATGCCGCGGCAATTGCGATTCAGCGGCGGCATCGACCGGCAGGTCACGCGCCAATCGCGAGTCGGCCTGACGTGGGCGCAGATGCGTGGAACGTCGCTGCAGCGCGGAGAGAACCTGAACGCTCCGGTGGATGGCGTCCGGCCGCTGCCAGAATTCGGCAACGTCATTCAAGTCGTTTCCGACGCGCGTTCACGCCAGGACACGCTGACGCTGTTCTACAACATCAGTCTCAACCGGCCGGCGCCGGGCGGGGCAGCCGGCGGTGCCGCGCCGGCGACACCACTCGTCAACGGGCTGCCGGTTGGCAGGACCCAGCCAGTCATCGACTGGCGCCGGCTCTCGATTACCGGTCAGTACACGACGGGCTGGCTGCGCAACAACACCGACGGCGACTTCTCGGTGTCGCCGACCGGCGATCTCGCGCGCGAGTGGGGTGCCGCCAACAACGATGTGCGTCATCGCGTGATCATGCAGATCAGCTCGCAGCTGGTCAGGAATCTCACGATGTCACTGTTGACGAATCTGGTCAGCGGCACGCCCTACACGCTGCAGACTGGCCTCGACGACAACGGCGATCTGATCTTCAACGACAGGCCCGCCGGTATCGGCCGCAACACCGAACGCGCCAAGGAGCAGTTGTTCCTGAACGCCAACGTCAACTACTCGTTCACGTTCGGACGCGCCAACCCCGCCGTTCCACCGCCAACCGCCATCGGGATCACGAATGTCGGCGGCGCGACACAAGTGCAGACGATCTCGGTGCCGCAGAACGGCCGCTACCGTGTCAGCATGTTTGCGTCCGCACAGAACCTGACGAACCGCCGCAACTACGTCGGGTATAGCGGCGTCATGACGTCACCGTTCTTCCGGCAGCCGCGTGACGTCACCAATCCACGGCGCGTCGATTTCGGTGTGAACTTCGGGTTTTAGAGAGCCCGATCACGCTGGCGGAGGCGGCGGAGGTAACGGGATCACACGGAGCAACGGAGCAACGAAGACGAACGGAGGCTGCGGCGTGCCGCGCGTCGCGCGGCTGTGATCGAGGCGAGCACGCGATCGCAAACGCTCGATGCATATCGACAGAAGGCGCTTGTGATCGCGTGCTCGCCTCGATCACAGTGCCGGCCCTCGGGCCGGCGCCCGCCGCAGCCGCTGTTTGCACGTAAAGTCTCCTCCGTGTGCCCTCCGTTGCACCGTTGCTCCGTGTGATCCCGTTGCCTCCGCAATCTCCGTTTACGAGCGCAGCGCTTCGCCGAGACGATGCAGGAAGAGTCCAACGTCCGTGACGACGCCGACTGTCTGCTGTGATCCGCGATCGCTCAGCTTGGTGACGACGGCGGGGTTGATGTCCACGCAGACGACGCGCACCCAGGACGGCAGCATGTTGCCAACGCCGATGCTGTGGAGCATCGACGACAGCATCAGTACCAGCTGCACGTTGTTCGAGAGCGCCGCGGCGTACTGATCCTGTGCCTCGACCAGATCCATCACCGTCTCGGGTAGCGGTCCATCGTCACGGATGCTGCCGGCGAGGATGAACTCCACCCCGTTCTTCACGCACTCGAACATGACACCCGATTTCAGCACGCCGGTGTCGACCGCGGCGCGAATGCTGCCGGCGCGGTTGATCGTGTTGATCGCCGCCATGTGATTGCGGTGGCCCTGTTCGACGGGCGCGCCCGCCGCCAGGTCGATACCGAGCGACGTTCCCGACAGCGCGAACTCGATGTCGTGAACGGCAAGGGCGTTGCCGGCCAGCACCACGTCGACGAAGCCGTGACGGATCAGCGAGGCGAAGTGCTCGACGCCTCCGGTGTGGACGACTACGGGTCCGGCAACGACGGCAATGCGTCCGCCGCTGGCTTTGACGTCGCGCATCATCTGCGCGATCCGCGCGACGCTGCCCTCGACGCGCCGCTCCGACGAGACGTCGTTGCTCATGAAGGCAAACCCGAGCCTGTCGCGCTCGCGAAACTCGGGGGTGACGCGAATGCCCTCATGGCCGCAGACGATCGACTCGCCGGCCTTCACGTCGCGCAGTTTGCGGCAGGTCGCCGCCTGCCCCGTCACGATGATCACGGCGTCCATTCGCTGACTCTCGACTTCCACCCACCGGCCGCCGAGCCGCACGTGCGTGCGGTGGTTGGTCGTCGAGTAGAAGTCGTCCGGCACACAGCGGTCCTTCTCGGCGGCTTTGACGAGAGCGTCGCGCTCGCCGACCGCATGCGCCCCGAATGTCGTGATCTGCTGCAGCAGATCGTCGAGCGCCGGCCGATCGGGCGCGGTCACGCGCATCTGGATGCGCGACGGGTCGTCGTTGGTCCGGCCGATGTCGAAGTGGAGAATCTCGTACGAACCCTTCAACTCGATGATCTTGTCGAAGATGGCGGATAGCAGGCCGGAGTCGATCAGATGGCCGCGTGCCTCGATCGTGTCGGTAGCAGACATGGATTGCCCATTCTACCGGCCGGCCCTACGAGATGACGAACTTGTAGCCGACGCCGCGCACGGTGAGGAGGATCTTCGGCGATGCCGGCCGATCTTCGATGTAGCGCCGCAGACGCACGATGAAGTTGTCGATCGCGCGCGTGTCGGTGCTCTCGTGCAATCCCCACACGTCCTCGAGGATCGTGCCGCGCGACACCGCCTGTCCGGCGTTCTTCACGAGATAGCGGAGGAGGTCGCATTCCATTTGCGTCAGTCGATGCGACTTGCCCAGCGCGCGAACTTCCATCGCGCCGAAATCGAGCGTGCGGCCGGCGAATGCATACACGTCGGGGCGCGGCTCGTCGGGTTCAACGACGTCCTGCTCGTTCCATCGCCGGCGTCGCAGCAGGCCGTGTATCCGTGCAAGCAGGATGGCCAGCTCGAAGGGCTTCGGCAGGTAATCGTCGGCGCCGGCCTCGAAACCCTTCAGCACGTCCTCAGGACGGCCACGGGCAGTGAGCATCAGGATCGGCAGAAACTGTTCCGCCGCACGAAGCTCGGCCGCCACTGTGAAGCCATCCTTGCCTGGAAGCATGACGTCGAGGACGACGACGTCGAAGGCGCGCCGCTCTTTCAGCAGCAGGTCGAGCGCCTGCTCGCCGTCCGCCGCGACAACGGCCTCGTGCCCTTCCGCTTCCAGGTTGAACCGCAGCCCGTCGGAGATGTGCTGCTCGTCTTCGACGATCAGGATCCGACTCATGTCGTGAGTCGCGGCAGTTCCAGAGTGAACGTGGCGCCCCGTCCCTCGCCTTCGCTCTGCGCGAACACGCGCCCGCCGTGCGCCCGCGCAATCGAACGGACGATGTACAGGCCAAGACCGGTGCCGGTGATGTGGCGGAGGCCGCGCGCCTGCACGCGGTAGAAGCGGTTGAAGATGCGCTTCAACTGTTTCTTGGGAATGCCGACGCCGCGATCCTGCACGCGCACCCAGACGGTATCCGGCGCCGGAGCGGCAACCGCCACCGTCACGCGCACCGTCTGGCCCGAATACTTGACGGCGTTGTCGAGGAGATTGGTGATGACCGTGCGAAGCTCCTCGGCGTCGCCGCTCACCATCGGCGACCGGTCGGGTGATTCGAGCACGATGGCGTCGGGCCGCAGGTGATGCCGGAGAACGGCCAGGTCGACGCACTCGGCGGCGAGCGCCGTCATGTCCACCGGTCCGCGCGCGATGGTCTTGCGCTTCTCGCGAACGACCCCGGCTTTCAGCACCTGATCGACGGTGTGATGCAGCCGCGCCGCGTCGGCGAGCATGATCTCGTAGAACTCCTGGCGCCGCGCCTCGTTCACCGGACGCGACTGCAGCGTTTCGAGATACAGCTTGATCGAGGCGATCGGCGTCTTGAGCTCGTGGGTGACGGCGTTGATGAAGCTGTCATGCTCCTCGTTCCGCTTGATCTCGAGCACGAGGAACACCGTGTAGACAATGAGCCCGGCGATGATCAGGCCGAAAAGGACGACGCCGAGGATGATGGGCGTGATGCGGCCGGTGTTGGTGATGATCCAGCCGATGTTGAGCGAGACGGCTGCCGCAACGAGCAGCACGCACAACGCGACGAAGAACGCGATCGCCTTTTGCCGTCTGGTCATCGGGCGATCGATTGTAATAGGGGTCAGATCTTGATTCTTGCAGTCCTGCAAGAATCAAGATCTGCCCTCAGCCTGGCCTAGGCGACGGCTTCGCCCGATGGCACCACCGCTTCTTCGGGCAGCGGCTGCTTGATCTTGGCGACCTTGATGTCCCACGCCAGGCCAAGGAGCTGCAGCGTGCGGATGCCGATCCAGTTCTGATCGAGCTCGTACCAGGCCAGACCGTGGCGGGCACTGGTCGGGTGCGCGTGATGGTTGTTGTGCCAGCCCTCGCCGAACGTGAGGAGCGCCACCCACCAGTTGTTGGTGGAATCGTCACGGGTCTTGAAGCGGCGCGAGCCCCACAGGTGAGTCGCCGAGTTCACCAGCCACGTGGCGTGCAGGCCGAAAGTCGTGCGGAAGAAGATGCCCCACAGCACATACGGGATGCCACCGAAAGCGAGGAGGCCGACGCCGACGACGACGTTGGTGACCCAGTGCCAGTTGGAAAGCCAGACGTGGAACTTGTCTTTGCTGAGGTCGGGCGCGTAGCGCGCCAGCACCGAGGCATCGTGATGGAGACCCTCACCCATGAGGATCCAGCCCATGTGTGCCCAGAACGTACCCTCACGCGGTGAGTGCGGGTCGCCTTCCTGATCCGAATTCTGATGATGGATGCGGTGCGTCGCCACCCAGAAGATCGGGCCGCCCTCGAGGGCGAGCGTCCCGCAGATCGTGAGAAAGTACTCAATCAGCTTTGGCGTTTTGTAGCTGCGGTGCGTGAGCAGCCGGTGATACGCCATACCGATGCCGAGCATGCCGGCCGCGTAATACAGAATCAGTGCGGCAAGCATCGCGCCGTAATCGATGTAGAAGAGTGCGGCTACGGCGCCAATATGAAAGCCGGTCATCGCGATAGCCGTGATCCAATTCAGGCCATGCTGATGTTTGCGCCCATACATGAGCATCGGTGTCGCCATTGATGTAGAAAGTCCTTCTGCGTGCGTCGTCTGTGTCGTCAGAGAAATCGCCAAACCATAGCAGGGCTGCAGCGAACGGACTGTAATAGTTCTGTACGAAGGATTAAGGTCAAGCAGGTCAATGGGTTCAAAGAATGTGTTCGCGTTGGGTTTTCACGCCGGCTATCGCTGCCGGCACTCCGGCGCCTGCTGTACCGCCGACTGGGATGTTCCCGTTGAACTCCCGGTGTATCGGTCTCTCAGCGATGCGCTGGTAGGGGGACGGCTGCGCGTCGCGCCTACGGCCGGAGCGGTATATCCGTTTCTCGTCGAACCCGATCTGCCCGGCGATGCGGCGGCAATGTTCGATCGCGACGAGCGCGGACGCTGCGTCTTCTACGAGAGCACTGAGAAACGCTGCATCGTGCACCGCGACCTCGGCGAACCGTATCTGCCGACGACGTGCCGCCACTTTCCGCGCGTGTCGGTCCAAGATCGGCGCGGCACGTTCGTGTCGCTCTCGCACTTCTGTCCGACGGCGGCGTCGATGCTCTTCAGCGATGGGCCGGTCGAAATCGTCGCCGAGCCGCCGGCGTTTCCCGGCACCGACTACGACGGCCTCATCGTGACGGCCGACGACCTTCCGCCGCTGCTCCATCCCCGTGTGCTGATGGATCTGGATGGCTACACGGCATGGGAGCGGCACATGGTCGGCCGCTGTGCCGACGTGCAGGAGCGGCCCGAGTCGGTGCTGGCCACGTTGATGCGCGATGCGGATCTGCTGCGGCGCTGGCGTCCCGGCGGCACGACGCTGTCAGAAGCCGTCTGGCAACTGCCGCACGATGCGATTGATGCTGCGGCAGACGAGGAGCTTGCGCCGAGCCTGCGGTTGCGTGACGAAGTGATTGGCGCGGTGCCTGACGATCTCAAGCCCGCGCCGGACGAAGACGGACTCGCCGAGGCGTGGACGACGCACGTGCGGCGAGCGTGGGATGAGTATCGCGCGCCGATCAATCGGTTCCTCGCCGCCAAGGCGTTTGCGTCGTGGACCGCGTATCAAGGACGAGGCGTCAAGACGATCGTGCGCGGACTGGAAGCAGCGCTTGCCCTCGTGCGTGTCGAGGCCGCCCGCCAGTGCCGCGATGCGTCGCGGCCGCTCGATCGCGAGCCGCTGCTGGAGGCGTTTCGCCAGGCCGACTTCGCCCTCAATCACCTGGCTGTCGGAGAAGACCTGGCCAGGGCGTGGTCGGTCGTGGAGGATTAGTCGAACGTGGCGATCACGGGTCCGTGATCGCTCGACCCGAACTCACGTTGCACGACACACGACGTCGCGCGCGAGGCGATCGACCGGCTCGCCAGCACGTAGTCGAGACGCCAGCCGATATTGCGCGCCTTCATGTTCCGCCACGGCGCCCACCATGTGAACAGATCGGCGTTGTCCGGATCGAGTGTGCGGTGTACGTCCACGAGCCCGTGACCGATGATGCTTTCGATCAGCGCCCGTTCGTCGGGCCGCTGACCGATGATGCCGGGCTTGCGTTCCTTGGCATGCACGTCCATGTCGGTACGGGCCACGTTCATGTCGCCGCAGAGGATCAGCGGCTGGCCCTTCGCTTCGAACTCGGCCGAGTACCGCACCATCGCTTCGAGGAAGCGCATCTTCGCCTCGAAATCCTTGCCGCCGTTGGGTACATAGATCGAGGCCACCGTCGCCCATGGCAGCGTGACCGACGCGATCCGTCGCTCATAGTCGAACGCCGGATGATAAAACTGCGGACGATCGGGAAAGGTGGCCTTGCGGACGTGGAGGCCGACGCCCGAATACCCTTTGTCGCCGTGCCAGTAGCACCAATAGCCTTCGATGTCGCACAGCCACACCGGCAGCTGGTCGAGCGACGCCTTGATCTCCTGCAGACAGAGAACGTCCGGCTGCTCCTTGTCGAGGAATTCGTGCAGCTGCGCATCGCGCGCGCGAATGCCATTGACGTTCCAGGTGGCGATCTTCAACACGCTAAGATACCACCCGTGTTGCAGGCGACTCTGGCGCTCGCGCGACGGGTCGAGCGGACCGAGATCGACTTCTGCGCCGTCGGTGCGGGCGTCGGGCTGTCCGGCGGCGCGGCGTCGATCGAAGTCGGCGGAGGACGAGGCGTGTGCGGACAGCCGGGCTCGCCGATGAACAAGGTGCTCGGCCTGGGACTCGGCGTCACCGTCACCGACGAGGATCTCGACGCGCTCGAGCTGTTCTACGACGAGCGCGAGTGTCCCATCCAGATCGAGCTGTGTCCGTTGGTGTCCACCGACCTCGTGTCCAAGCTGCAGACGCGCGGGTACGTGTTGAAGGGCTTCGAGAACGAGCTCGCGTGCGCGCTGCCACCGCGGGTCATGCAGTTTCCCAACAGCCTGCAGGTCGAGGTGCTCACCGGCGATAACGATCAGGAAGCCTTCCTTCGCGCCACCGTCGAAGGCTTTGCGGTGCCGGACTCCGGACCGCCGCCCGGCGATGGACCCGCTCCAGACGTCATCGACACCATCGGGCGCGCCATGCGGCAGTTCATTCATCCGGACATCGTGCGCTATCTCGTCCGCATCGACGGCGAGCCGGCTGGCGCCGCCGCGAGTGTGGTCACCAACGGCGTGCTGGGCATCTTCGGTACCGGTACGCGCCCGGCCTATCGCCGCCGTGGCATCCAGTCGGCCATCGTGGCCAAAGCGCTCGAGTGTGCCCGCGGCCGTGCAGATCTGGCGATCGCCACCACCGAACCGGGAAGCATCTCGCAGCGGACGTTCGAACGTCTTGGTTTTCAGGTGCTGTATACCCGTGCGATCCTCTTACGAACCTGAGACATGAGACGGGCACTGGCTTTCGCGCTGCTGCTGATCCTGCTCGCGCCACCGGCGAGCACGCAGCAGATGGCATCGATCACGACGCCGCAACAGCAGTTCGGCGCGTCGATCGGCGACGACTACTTTCTGGCCACCTACACGCAACTCGAGGAGTACTGGAAGACGCTGGATCGGCAGTCCGATCGGATGCAGCTCGTAGACATCGGCCGTACCGAGGAGGGCCGCGTCCAGTGGATGGCGATCGTCTCGGCGCCGGAAAACCTCAAGCAGCTCGATCGCTACAAGGACATCTCGCGTCGTCTCTCGCTCGCCGAAGGTCTGACCGACGACCAGGCGCGGGCGCTCGCGGCCGAGGGGAAGGCGGTCGTCTGGATCGACGGCGGCCTGCATGCCACCGAGGTCCTTGGCTCGCAGCAGCTCATCGAGACCGTATATCAGCTCGTGAGCCGTACGGATGCCGAAACGCTCCGCTTTCTTCGCGACGTGATCGTTCTGGCCGTCGACGCGAACCCCGACGGCCACGAGCTGGTCGCGAAGTGGTACATGCGCGAGCCCGAGCCGGCGCTGCGAACGCTCTCGGGCGTTCCACGTGCGTATCAGAAATACGTCGGCCACGACAACAATCGCGACTTCTATCTCGCCAGTCAGGCCGAGACGATCAACATGAACCGCATCCTCTACAAGGAGTGGTTTCCACAGATCGTCTACGACCATCATCAAACCGGACCGCCCGGCACGGTCATGTTCGCGCCGCCGTTCCGCGATCCATTCAACTACGTGTTCGATCCGCTGATTCCGTCGAGCATCGACCTCGTCGGCGCCGCGATGCACGCCCGGTTCGCCCTGGAAGGCAAACCAGGCGTGACGATGAGAAAGGGATCGACGTATTCGACGTGGTGGAACGGCGGGCTGCGGACGACGGCGTATTTCCACAATCAGATCGGACTGCTCACCGAGACGATCGGCAACCCGACGCCGATCGACATTCCGTTCGTGCCGGACAAGCAGCTGCCCAGCGCCGACCTGCCCTATCCGATTGCCCCGCAGCGCTGGCACTTCCGCCAGTCGATCGACTATTCCGTGACAGCGAATCGCGCGGTGATCGATGTCGCTTCACGGTATCGGGAGACGCTGCTCTTCAACATCTACCGGATGGGCCGCAATGCCATTCAACGCGGGAGCCAGGATACCTGGACCTTCTCGCCTCGTCGTCTCGCGGCATTGAAGGGCTCGCCTGGTGCCCCCTTCGACTCCGCGCAGGGCAGGCGCGGCACGGCGCCGCCGCGCGCGTACGACCAGTTGAGGACGCCGAACCTGCGCGATCCGCGCGGCTATATCCTCCCGGCGGATCAGCCTGACTTCCTGACCGCCACCAAGTTCGTGGACGCCCTGCTCAAGACCGGCGTCGTCGTTCATCGCGCGACCGCGGCGTTCACCGTGAACAACCGCAAGTACTCCGCCGGTTCATTCGTCGTGAAGACGGCGCAGGCGTTCCGGCCGCACGTCCTCGACATGTTCGAGCCGCAGGATCATCCCGACGATGTTCCGTATCCGGGCGGACCGCCAACGCCGCCGTACGACAGCGCCGGCTGGACGCTCGCGTTTCAGATGGGCGTGAAATTCGATCGCGTGCTGGACGGCTTCGATGGTCCGTTCGAGCCGGTGTCGTCGGTCTCGCATCCGCGCGGCGGCATCGCCGGAGCCGATCGGCCGGCCGGCTACCTCGTGAGCCATCATCAGAACGACACCTTCGTCGCCGTCAACCGCCTGTTGAAGGCAGGCGACCCCGTGTATTGGCCGGTCTATCGAAGCACCGGCGTCGCGCCCGATGGACTGGGTGACATGTATGTGCCACGCGGCGCCGCAACTCCGGCGGTGATTCAAAAGGCAGTGGCCGACCTCGGGCTCTCATTCACGGGCGTGGCAACGCCTCCGCCCGGTACAGCCCTCGAGCTGCGGTCCGTTCGCATCGGTCTGTGGGATCGTTACGGTGGATCGAGCCCGAGTGGCTGGACCCGCTGGCTGCTGGAGCGCTTCGAGTTCCCGTTCGAAGTGGTTTACGCCCAGACGCTCGACGCCGGAAAGCTGTCGAGCCGTTACGACGTCATCATCCTGCCCAGCGATGCGACGCTGTCGCGCGCACTCGAGGAGGCTGCGGTGCCGAACCGATTGCCTCCCGAATACCAGGGCACGACCGCCGTGATCTCGCACGCGCGCACGCTCCCACAACTGAAGCAGTTCGTCGAGGATGGAGGAACGTTGATCGCGATTGGCGCCGCTACCTCGATTGGTGCTGCGCTCGGACTGCCAGTCAAGGATCACCTGATCAGATCGGATATCAACGGCGACACCAGGCGGCTGACGCGCGAGGAGTTCTACGTTCCGGGATCGATCCTGCGGCTGCACGTGGACAACACGCACCCGCTCGGCTACGGCTTCAATCAGGATGTGGACGTCTTCTTCGACAACAATCCCGTGTATCGTGACGACATCGGCGGCCGAAGTGTGGCGTGGTTCACGGGCTCGTCTCCGCTGCGCAGCGGTTGGGCACTTGGACAACGCTTCCTCGAGGACGGTGTCGCGGCCGGTGTGGCGCCGCTCGGTCGCGGGCGCGTGATCCTCTTCGGGCCTGAAATCACCTTCCGGGCACAGTCGCACGGAACCTTCAAGTTTCTCTTCAACGCGATCTATTACGGCAAGGCCGTGCAGGTGCCGCGCATGCCGTGAGGCGTAGAGCGGAGGTTTTGGCCTCCACGGAGATGACCATGATTTCCAGACGAGAGCTGTTCATGGGTTCGCTTGCGGCAGCATTGGCGAATGCGGCGATGGCGCAGTCTCGGTCCACTCGCAAGATGGCACTGTCGATTCACCAGAACACGTCGCGCGCTGCCGGCTACCGCAAGTCGCTGGAGGGCTGGGCCAAGGCCGGCATCAGGTTCGTCGAGATCACCGACGTGTTGCTCGACGAGTTCTTGAAGACGGACACGATCGCCGCGGCAAAGCGCCTCGTCACCGACCTCGGTCTGACGCCGGTGTCGTCAGCCGCGGTGCTTCCCGACATCTGGATTCCCGGCGAGGCGCGTATGGCGTCTCTGGAGACATGGAAACGGCGCTGCGAGCAGTTCGCCACGATTGGCCTGGAAAAGATCTACTGCCCGTCGATCACCACCCGCCGGGTCACGGCCGACGACTT
>Ga0075421_100005992_pt1 | contig 14768 bp, 11 predicted proteins | sample SoiMetdeltSBSDD5_FD_75292 | JGI IMG/M metagenome (GOLD analysis project Ga0075421, IMG submission 75292) | Bulk soil microbial communities from a Populus tree surrounding site in Tennessee, USA - Soil MetaG P. deltoides SBSDD5 | ecosystem: Environmental > Terrestrial > Soil > Tree plantation...
GAGCGCTACCGTAATCAGTACGCCGAGTACTCTCACTTCGCCTCGCTGGCAGGAGGGGCCAGGACCACGAGCACCGACTCGAGTTCCGAGAACTCCACCGCCGGGCGAACCATCACATCGGTAAACTCTCCAGCCTGCCGGTTAAGCGATTCTATCTGACCAATCACAAAGCCTTTCGGGTAAATCCCTTCGATCCCCGATGTCACGAGACGGTCGCCGACCTTGATATCGGCGGCACTCTGGACGTGGTCCATCCGGAATCGATCCGTCCCGGTACCGACGACGATACCCTGCGCGCGCGAGCGCTCGACAATCGCCCCGGCCGCGGCGTCGCGGTCGATGAGCAACTGGACCTTCGCCGCTCGGCCGGCGGGCATGATGATGCGACCGACAACGCCAGCCGGCGCCAGCACGGCCATGTCGGACGCCAGTCCATCTCCGGTTCCCTTGTCGATGGTCATTGTGCGGAATTCAGGGCTTGCGCTGCCCGCGATCACCGAAGCGGCCGTCGTCTTCAGCTGAACGGCCGACTTCAGATCGAGCAGACCCTGCAGCGTGCGCGACTGCTGGGCAAGCGCGCGCTCCTGCTGCAGTCCGACCTGCAGCGCCGCGATCTCGTCCTTGAGCCTGGCGTTCTCGGCGCGGACGTCCTGGAGGACGACATAGTTGGTCCAGTTGTCGCGAACCGTCGCAATGGCCGAGGTCGCGGCTCGCTGAACCTCCGCGAAGGTGCCGAACGTCACTTCCTCGAGCATGGGAACGCCCCGCTGCGTATTCACCTGCGCCGAGATCAAGAGGATGTGTCCGACGATCACGGCCATGAACAACCAGCCGGTGCGTTGTCGGATATCGAGTACCGCCATCAGTCAATCGAGATCTTTCGGAGCAGATTGAAGTCCGAGAGCATCTTCCCCGCCCCCAACACGACAGAGGACAACGGATCCTCGGCCATCGCCAGCGGCAAACCAGTTTCTTCGCGGAGCCGCTTGTCGAGATTCTTGAGCAGCGATCCCCCACCCGTCAGCACGATGCCGCGATCGACGATGTCCGCCGACAACTCCGGCGGGGTGCGCTCGAGCGCCACGCGGACAGCGTCGACGATCACGTTGACCGTCTCGGTCAATGCCTCGCGGATCTCCTCGTCGCTGATGGTGATGGTCTTGGGCACGCCCTCGATCAGGTGCCGGCCCTTGATCTCCATCGTCATCTTCTCGTCGAGCGGGAAGGCGGATCCGATTTCCATCTTGATCTGTTCCGCGGTGCGCTCGCCGATCAGCAAGTTGTACGCCTTCTTGATGTACTGGATGATGGCCTCATCCATCTCGTTTCCAGCCACGCGCACGGCCTTGCTGTACACGATTCCTGCGAGAGAGATCACAGCAATGTCAGTGGTGCCACCGCCGATATCGACGATCATGTTGCCCGACGGCTCGGTGATCGGCATGCCTGCGCCGATCGCCGCCGCCATCGCCTCTTCGACCAGGTGAACCTCGCTCGCCTTGGCGCGATACGCGCTGTCCTTGACGGCGCGCTTTTCAACCTGCGTGATTTCCGACGGCACACCAATGACGATCCGCGGCCGCACCCAGACGTTGCGGTTATGCGCCTTCTTGATGAAGTAGGTCAGCATCTTCTCGGTGACCTCGAAGTCCGCGATGACTCCGTCCTTCATCGGCTTGATTGCCACGATGTTCCCGGGCGTGCGGCCGAGCATGTCCTTGGCTTCCTTGCCGACAGCTTCGACACGGCCGTTCACTTTGTTGATGGCGACGATTGACGGCTCGTTGACGACGATCCCCTTACCACGCGCGTAGACGCACGTGTTGGCGGTACCGAGATCGATGGCGAGGTCACTCGAAAACAGCGAGAAAAACGAGCCGAGTGGCAAGCTAGGATCCTTCCTGAGCAACGTAAATGCCGTCTTTGCCGGCAGCCTTGACGCGGTACATCGCCATGTCGGCCGCTTTCATGAGCTCGTCGGCAGTACGGGGCTTATCTGCGTGAAGTGTGGCGACACCGATTGAGACCGTCTGACGAACAGACAAGCCGTCCGACGTCAGGAACCGCGACGCACGCAGCCTGTCTCTGATGCGTTCGGCGACTTGCACGGCACCTTCCGTGTTGGTGTCCGGGAGCAGCAGCGTGAACTCGTCGCCGCCAAATCGCGCGACGACGTCCGTCTCGCGAGCGCACCCGCGGATAACGGCCGCCGCCTCCATCAGCACCCTGCTGCCAGCAAGATGGCCGTGCTGATCATTGACCGACTTGAAGCTGTCGAGATCGAGAAAGAGCAACGACAGCGGACTGCCGTTACGAATCGAGCGCTTGGTCTCGCGACGCAGCACCTGATTGAGATATCGCGAATTGGAAAGACGCGTGAGCTCGTCGGTGACCGACAGTGCCTCCGCGCGCTGCAGCGCGAGCGCGTTGTCCAGCGCGATCGCGGAAGGCTCGAGCAGCAGTCGCAGCGACATCACGAGAGACGGTCCCATCGTCGGCTGGGTGCGAGATGCCTGTGGATCAAGACACACGAGTGCGCCTACGCTGCGATTGCGACACGTCAACGGAAGGGCGATCGCCGATCCGCCCGCACCCGGACCACCACGCGAGTCCTTCGCCAGATCACCCGACATGAATTCAGTGCCGTGACGCATCACCCAATTGGCCGCGGACCAGAGCGACGGACCGAGGTTCGGTACGAGGCCGGCATCAGCGAGCACGTTGAGATGTCCGTTGACATCGTGCGCGATGACCACCCAGCACGGAGCCGGAACCCAGCTCTGGGCCTGACGGACCATCCATTCGGCGACTTTGCGCGGGTCCTGGCTGGCGTTGGCCTCGCGAACCGCCTCGATGAACGCCTCACGCCGCTCGACCCGTGCCCTCAGGGTATGGGACCGCGCCTTCAACCGGGCGGCAAGATCCAGCCGCCGGGTTCCTCGCGCCGGCCGAGGCGACGGGTTGCGTTTGCTTGAGAATGGTCTCAGCGCTCGCCTAGGAGACGCGGGCATCTGCGTGTGTCAGAAACAGCTCGAAAGCCGCTAAGTCCTTCTAAATGTACTAAATAATATCATGACCCTCGGCGAGGGCCGGCCTGTGACTTCCCTTCTTTTCATCGGCCTGACAGGCCTGGGACTGTAGTGAGTGAAAGGCGTAAACGTTTGCCGTGGCGTCACTTCCTAGCGTACGATGGCAGTTTCGAGGACGTCTCGTACCGACTATCTGACCGGATGCATCTATGACCATGCTCGACCGGATGCGGCGCCACAAGAACTGGCTCAAATGGAGCCTCGCCATCGTGGTGCTCACATTCGTGCTCCTCTATATCCCGGATTTCGTTCAGACCACTCCGACCGGTACCGGGGCAGGAGCACGCGAAGTTGTTGCCGAGATCAACGGTCGCAGCGTGACCGCAGGCGATTTTCAGCAACGCTACCTCTCGCAGGTACAGGCGTACCGTCAGCAGTTTGGTGGCAGCCTGAACGATCAGCTGCTGCGGCAACTCGGTGTCGACCAGCAAATCCTGTCGCAGATGATCGACGAGCAGGTTGGCCTGATCGAGGCCGAGCAGAACGGCATCTCGGTCAGCGACGACGAGCTCGCGCAACAGATCTTCACGATCCCGGGGCTGCAGGAAAACGGACGGTTCATCGGCGAGCAGCGCTACGAGCAGCTGTTGCTCAGTCAGAACCCGCCGATGACGAAGACGCAATTCGAAGAGAGCCTGCGGCGCAGTATGGTTCTCGACAAGCTTCGCGCCGCGCTGACCGACTGGATGGCGGTCTCCGACAGCGACGTGCAGCGTGAGTACAACCAGCGCAACGAAAAGGTGAAGCTGCAGGTCGTCGCGTTGACGGAAGCGAAGTTCCGCAGCAGCGTGACCGTCACCGACGCAGATATCGCGTCACATTTCGAGGCGCACAAAGCCGAGTACCGAATCGGAGAGCAGAGGAAGATCAAGTACGTCCTGCTCGATCGGGATGCGGCGAGACTGAAGATCGTCGTGCCCCCGTCGGACATCCAGCGCTATTACAACGACAACATCCAGCAGTATCAGACGCCCGAACAGGTGAAAGCGAGCCACATCCTGCTCAAGACCGAGGGCAAGGATGAAGCCGCAGTCCGCAAGCAGGCCGAGACTGTATTGAAGGAGGTCAAGAGCGGCGGCGACTTTGCCGCTCTCGCCAAGAAGTACTCCGAAGACGAGGGGTCGAAGGCCACCGGCGGCGATCTCGACTACTTCGGCCGCGGCCGCATGGTGCCCGAGTTCGAGAACGTGGCGTTCACGCTGCCCCCGGGCCAGGTGAGCGACCTCGTGAAGTCGCAATTCGGATTTCACATCATCAAGGTGATCGACAAGCGGCCAGGGTCCACGCGACCGCTCGACGAAGTGCGGGCGCAGATCCAGGACCAGCTCTCGCTTCAACTCGCCGATCAGCGCATCTCCGATCAGGCCGCCCAGTTCGCGAGCCGCATCAAGGACATGGCCGATCTGGAACCCATCGCGCGGGAGCTCCAGGTCATGGTGCAGGAATCGGGCTACTTCCAGCGCGGGGATCCCGTGCCCGGGCTGGGCGCTGCGCCGCAGGTCGCCTCGACGGCATTCACGCTGCAAGGCACCGCGGCAAGCGCGCCGCTCGGAACCGCGCGCGGGCCGGTGTTCATAGCCGTCTCCGAGCGCAAGGATCCGTACGTGCCGATGCTTGACGAGGTCAAGGAACGCGTGCGCGAGGATCTGATCAAGTCCAAGGCGACCGAGGCGAGTCGTGAGCGTGCGAATGCGATTGCGGCCGCACTCAAGTCGTCGAAAGACTTCTCTGCCGCGGCAAAGGCGCAGGGCCTGGAAGCGAAGGACACCCAGCTCGTCCCGCGGGGATCTGCCATCCCCGACGTCGGCGTCAGTCCCGAAGTCGATCGCGTGGCGTTTACGCTGCCTGCCGGATCGGTGAGCGATCCCATTCAGACGACCGACGGCACTGTGATTGTCCGCGTCGTCGAACGCGATGACGTGACGCCAGACGAAGTGCGGCAGGGGCAGGAAGCATTTCGAGCCGAACTGCTCAACGAGCGCCGCTCGCGGTTCTTCGCGGCGTACATGGGCAAGGCCAGGGAAAAGATGAAGGTCGAGATCAAGAGCGACGTGCTGCGCCGCGTTCTCGCCGCATATCGTCTGTAATCACACGGTGGAGCGGCGGGTCTTCCTTGGCCTGAGCCACGTCGAAGGCCGACCCGCCGTGATGGTCACGGTTTCCTGGTGGGATCGTACGTAGCTTTCACGGTCCCTTTCGACTTCGCAATCGCGAACAGCTCCGGATAAAACTGCACGAAGGTGTTGTCGACCGCGGTGTTCGCCGAGTGACAGGCATAACACGTGGCGGTCGCCGGCAGCGGAGCTGCGCTCTCCACCAGTCCATCGCGACTGTCGAAGCTGAAATACCCCCAGCCGCCGGTGTTCTTGAAGCGCTCCGTGTCCTTGACGGCCGCCTCCATGAACGCCATCTCCCCCTGCGTGTGGCCACCGTTGTTGATCGAGACGTTCGTCTCTGCGCGCCTTCCCTCGAGGATGAACATCGTCTTGTCAGGCCACGTACCCGAGCGGAGGAACGCCGAGTAGGCGTCTCGCGTGACGAAGACGTTGTCGAAGAGCGGTGGCCGGCCAGCAGCCGGTTGCGCAGGGCCGTACGTCATGCCGAGCCCGCTCGTCACGAACACCCAGGAACGGTAATCGAGTGGACGCACCAATTGTCCGGCGTTCGTGAAACTGGGTGCGCCAGTCTGCTGGGCGGAAACAAGCGACTGAAAGCACGCGATCCCCAGCCAACCGCACGATGCAACACACAAGACTCTGTTCATTGCATGTCCTCTGAATAACCCCGAGGCTGATTTCCGTTGCCCTCACGAGGAAATCACCCCCCGGGGTCTTTTCTATCTGACGAACGTGAACGGCATCAGCGCAAGCGGTTCTCCACGTCGGAAGAGTCGCGTGGGCGCTGAAAGAGCCGCCATCGCGCGACGCTCCGTCGTGCCCGTCAACATGCTCCACATGCCGGCCGTGCCCACCCCGCCAAACTGCTCTGACAGCGCATCGAGCAGACTTCGACGTTCGGGATAGACGACCAGCTGCACCTCTTCGTTCGCTGGAATCCTGGCCTTTTCCTTGGCCAGCGCAACGGCGGCATCGAGCCCGCCGAGCGCGTCGACGAGCCCGTGTTTCAGTGCCTGTCGTCCCGTCCACACGCGTCCCTGAGCCACGCTGTGAATCGCGTCGGGCGTGGACTTTCGTGAGTCAGCCACTTTTTTGAGGAAGTTCTTGTAGAAGTCCTCCATGAACGAGGCGACCTTCGCGCGCTGCGCTGGTGTGAAGGGAGCAAACGGCGAGTAGATGTCGGCGTTCGCTCCGGAGGTGACCGCCTCGGTCGCAACGCCGACCTTGTCGAGGGCCCCTCCGATCACGATCTTGCCGCCAAAGATGCCGATCGATCCCGTCAGCGTGCCCGGCTGCGCGACGATCGCCTCTGCCGGCATCGCGATGTAATAGCCTCCGGACGCCGCCAGGTCCGACATCGACGTCACGATCGGCCGACCCGGCTTCTCCTCGCGCGTGATCGTCAACTCACGCCAGATCACATCAGAGGCCACCGATGAACCGCCCGGGCTATCGACGCGAAGCACGATCGCCTTGATCGAATCGTCGTCTCGTATCTTCCGGATCTGATCGACGATCGTCTCCGAGCCGACGACTGAACCGTTGACGGCATCGAAACCGCTCTTGCCGGACACGATCGTGCCGACGACATAGAGGACCGCGATTCGCGATCGCGGCCGGAGGCCAACGGACTGCGGCCGGATGCGCTGATAGTCACCGCCCTCGATCCGGCCCATGGCATTCTCGTCGCCGAGCTCGGGCACCCGATCGTCGAGTTCGTCCTCGTAGGCAAGCTCGTCAACCAGTCCGGCTGCGAGCGCGTCGTTCGCGACGAACGGCCCCTTATCCAGCAGATTGCGTACTTCGTCCTCGCCCTTCTTGCGACCCTCGGCAATCCCCGCCACGAGCTGTTCGTACATGTCGCGATTCAGCGATTGCGCCATCTCGCGATGAGCCGGCGTGAATCCTTTCTGCGTCAGCTGATTCGGTGCGGTCTTGTAGTCGCCGATGTGCACGAAGTCTGGATACGCGCCGATCTTGTCGAGCGTGCCGCGCAGGAACATCTCGTACGAGGCGACGCCCGTGAGATCGAGCGAGCTGGTGGGCATGAGGAACACGCGGTCTGCCGCGCTTGCCAGGTAGTACTCGCGATCGCCGCCGAACTCGAGATACGCCGTCACATGCTTCCCCGACTTCCGGAACGCGACGATCGCGTCGCGCATCTCCTGCACCTTGCCCCAGTACGGCAAGTTCAGGGTGGACGGCATCAGGAGCACTGCGCGCACACGGTCGTCCCGGCTCGCCCTCCTCAACGCTTCGACGAAGCCGCGCACAGTGTTCACGTCTCGGCCGAACACCTGCCCGACCACATCGTCAGGCTCCACTTCGGGCAGCTCGCCGCCAGGGCGAAGGACGAGCGTGGCGGAGGACGGCACCGATGGTCCTCGGGACACGGCGACGAACATCAGCACGACAGCAGCCATCGAGACGACCACCGCCAAGCCGATTAGCGACAGCACCAGACGAACACCTCGGCGTGGAGCCACGACGACCCTCCTGGAAGTTGAATCCTCATTGTACGGTGCTCTGTATACGGATCTGGGATCCAAGAACGTGAAGAATTCGTGCGGTCATCCCATGAACGTGGCGTCGTTGGAAGTTGAGAGATAATCACCCGTCGTGTCGAAATCATCGAGAGCACTGCTATTCGCCCTGCTCGTCTCGGCCTACGGCTGTGGATCGGAGTCAGAAAACATGGGCCAGTCGAACATCACCGAACTCATCAAACAAGATGACGTGACAGGCAGCGGCAACGAAGCCACCGCCGGGCGTCAGGTCGTCGTTCACTACACCGGCTGGCTGTATGACCAGGCCAAGGCGGATCACAAAGGGACGAAGTTCGACAGCTCGCGCGATCACGGCGAGCCGTTCGCCTTTCGCCTGGGCGGCGGCCAGGTGATTCGAGGATGGGATGAGGGTGTTGCCGGCATGAAAGTCGGGGGGAAGCGCACGTTGACCATCCCGCCACAGCTGGGATACGGCGGTCAGGGCGCTGGCGGCGTGATCCCGCCGAATGCAACGCTTCTGTTCGAGGTCGAGCTGCTGGACGTCCGATAACGCGCGCAGGACGACGTGGCCGACTTCGCCGACGTCGAGGTGACGTCCGTCAATCTGAACGGCGACGGCGTGGCCCGGCGCGGTCGCGGCTCGTTGACCATCCCCTTCACCATCCCGGGCGAGCGCGTTCGCGTCCGCCTGGGCGAGACGCGCGACGGAATTCAATCCGCCTCGCTCATCGAGATCCTGCGCGCCTCCCCTGACCGCGTGCATCCTGGCTGCCGGCATTTCGGTCCGCAGGCTGAAAACGGACGGACATGCGGGGGCTGCTCCTGGCAACACATCGCCTACCGCGCGCAACTCACACTCAAGACTGACCTGGTCACCCGCGCGGTCCGGGAGAAAGTTGCGAATGCGCCTGCCGTGCTGACGATGCTCGCAGGTACTTCGGACGATGAGCCCTGGGGCTATCGAAACAAAGTCCATTTCGTCGTCGAGCGCGGTCGAACAGGTGGACTTGTCATGGGTCACTACGCCCGCTTCTCGCGTCGCCTCGTCGCAGTCACTGAATGCCCGGTGCACGACGCACGCGGCAACGCCGTGGCGTTTGCAATCCGCGACGCCTGTCAGTGGGCGGAGACCCAGGAGGTCAAGGGCATCGCCGTCCGCGCAGGTGTGAGCAGGCCTGAAACATTGGCCACGATCGTCGTGACGAGCGAGAGAGACAAGCGAGTGCGAGCGGCGTCACGGCGCGCGCTTGCCGGCACTGCGGCGCCGACATCACTCCACGTCAATATCCACCCGCGCGGCGATGCCTTCATCCTCGGGAGAGAGACTCGACACATTGCCGGCCCTGAGCGGCTGCGCGAAGACATCGGAGCCGCATCGTTCCTGATATCACCGACGTCGTTCTTTCAGACCAACGTCCGCGCTGCGAGAATCCTGGTGCAACAGGTGCTCGCCGCCGTACCGGCGGGCGCAACGGTTCTCGATCTCTACGCGGGTGCCGGACTTTTTGCGCTGCCACTGGCACTGGCAGGTCACACCGTCGTCGCGATCGAGGAGAACCGCAGCGCCATCGCCGATGGCCAGGTGAGCATGCGTCTCAGCCGAATTCCCGGCGAGCGATGCCGGTTCATCGCTAAACCGGTCGAGCTCGCCCTTGGACGGGCACGCGATGTTGCATTACAGGATTTCGACGCGGTCGTCCTCGATCCGCCACGCGAAGGGTGTCAGCCGTCAGTGATCGACTGCGTCTTCGGCCAACACGGTCCCGCGAACGCGGTGTATGTGTCGTGCGATCCGGAATCGCTGGCGCGGGATCTGGCGCGCATCACGTCGGCCGGCTACAGGATCGAATCGATGCAGCCGGTGGACATGTTCCCGCACACGCCGCACATCGAAACGGTGGCCGTCCTCACGCGCGCGGGCTGATGCGCCTTCCGTCCGACATGTAGCGGCGGGTCTTCAGACCCGCCGTAGACATCCGCAGGAATCTACACGCTGAGATTGGCTGCCGAAAGCTCGCGTGCCCAGAGGAGCGCGCTGCTGTAAGAGCGCGGCAGAATCAGTTCGTCGGTGACGAACTCCGACGTAAGCGCCTCTTTCCACGACCCCGTCTCGTACGCCATCACCGCATCGAGCACGGAACGCAGCCGGTTGCGTTCGCCGAGCAAGGCGTTGCGCGCGGGCGCCGAGAGCGGAAGCGCCTCGAGCGCATCTTTCATCGGCCGGCCAAGCATGGCATCCAGCAGCGAGCACAGTCCGACGAGAAACATCTCGTTGGCGTCGACGTCGGTCAGATCTTCTGCCAGCAGCTCGCACGCCCTCGCTCGAAGCATCGCCATCGTCGAGAGCTCGGATGTGCCGCCGGCGTTCAGCTTCGCAAGGCACCAGACCGAAGCCCACTTTCGAATCGGGCCCATGCCGAGGAGCACGAGGGCCTCGCGAACCGAACGGACTTCGCGGCGTATGGCGAAGGCTGCCGAGTTGATGCATTGCAGGACGCGCAGACTGAGCACCGCATCCTGCTTCACGAGCTCTTCGAGCTCGTCCATCGTGAGACGCGGTTGATTGAGCGCCGACAACAGCCGCAGGTGCGTGGTGTGCGCACCGACCGCGCCGCCGGACAGGACCCGCGGCTGACAGAAGTAGCGACCCTGAAAGAGGCTGCAGCCCGCGGCACGCGTCCAGTCGAAGATCTCACGCGTGTCGACCTTCTCGGCGACAAGCGGGAGCCCGCGCGCAGCAAGACGGTTCGCCAGCAGCACGACGTCCGCCTGCGGCAGATTCAAGACGTTCACCTTCACGAATGCCGCAAATGGCAGGAGGGCCTCGGCTGCCGAGCCAGGGACGAAATGGTCGAGCGCCAGCCGGAATCCCGAGGCGCTCAGGCTCCGGCACGCTTCCATGACGTCGCCGTCGACCGAGATGTCTTCTCGCAGCTCGAACACCGCGACCTCGGGACGCAGCAGCGTGGCCGCGCCGTTGAGCAGCAGCGAACGTGTGAGGTTGATGAACGCGGTTCGACCGTCGGTGATCGTGTCGAGGCGCAAATCGAGGACGGCGTCCGCAAGCAGGCGAGCGCCAGCGAAGTCACCATCGGCCGTACACGACGGGGCTTGCGGGCCGCTTCGATAAAGCAACTCATACCCGATGACGTGCCCGCGAGCGTCAAGGATGCCTTGACGTGCGACATGCACGACGCGCAAATCTGACCCGGACGGCGACATGGTCGGTCTCACTGGGCAATCGGCAGACCGGGCCCAACCTTCACAGGGGACTTGTGCAGACATGTGAAGGGGTCTGACCCCTTCACAGAGTCACTTCGCCGGCGTCGCGAGCGGCTTTCCTTTTTCGACGATGTACGTCGCCAGCACCCGGGCACGCGACGAACCCTTGTTGGTGGCGTTGTGCACCGTGCCGGATGGGGCAAAGAATGTCTCACCCGCCTTGAGCGTCACAGGCGGCTTGCCCTCCAATTCGAGCAGCAGCGTTCCTTCGAGGACATAGCCCGCCTCTTCGCCCGGGTGTGTATGGCGGCCGACGGTCGCGCCAGGCTGGAACTCGGCGATGGCACTGACCACCTCACGACCAGGCGTGGACAGATCGCCTCGCTGGATGACGGTTCGCGAGAAGCCGGGTTGTTGAGCACTCACGCCTCCGACGACTACGAACGCGGTGACCAGCGCAAGCCTGAATCTCATGGCGACTCCTTACACACGAGGGTCAACGAGCAAAACGGGCAAAAGGTGCGGACAAAGGTAACCCGAATTCGCGTGAATAGACCGGGTTGGCGCCCCGAGGCTGAGAGAGAGGGCGGACCAGACTGACGAGTTCTCCTAGCCAAAAATTTGCTGAAATCCGAGCTGAATGGATTGTCTAATGGAGTCGTATGGCTCAAGTGTCCATGACGGGGGGAAGTGTCTACAGCCGGGTATGTCTGGCCAGCGCGCTGCTGCTGGCGACAGTAGGATGGAGCGAGGCCGCCGACCGTGATACGCGACTGGCGGACGCGGCCATGCGACGCGACGTCGCCGCGGTTCGCACCCTGATCGGCCAGAAGGTCGACGCCAACGTTCCCGGGCAGGACGGCACGCCTGCGCTCCATTGGGCCGTACGGGTCGACGATGTCGCGACAGCGAAACTGCTACTGGGCGCGGGCGCTCAGGCGACCCTGGCAAATCGATATGGATTGACCCCGTTGTCGATCGCCGCGGCCAACGGCAGCGCGTCCATGATTGGGGTCCTTCTCGATGCTGGCGCAGATGCGAACGCGCCGGATCCGGCTGGCGATACGCCGCTGATGAATGCCTCGCGGGTCGGAAGCATGGGCGCCGTGACGCTGCTGCTCGATCGCGGCGCAGCAGTCAACGCGACCGACGCGACGTATCAGCAAACCGCGCTGATGGTCGCCGTTCGCGAGAACCACCCCGACGTCGTGAAGTTGCTGATCGCGCGTGGCGCATCAGTGACCGCGCGCACGCGAGTCGGCCGCGCGCCGCAGTGGATTCTCCCCAACTCCGTGCCGGGCTTCGGTCACGGCATCGGGATTGTCCGAGGTGGGCTGCCCGCGCGCGGATCGCGCGCACCGATCCCTGGCGGGATGACTCCTCTGCTCTACGCCGCGCGTGACGGTCGTCTCGACATCGCCCGGATGCTGCTCGACGCCGGCGCGGATATCAATGAGCGCGACGGGAATGAGATCCCACCGCTCATCATCGCGATCACGAACAATCATCCCGATGTCGCGCGCTTCCTGATCGATCGCGGCGCCGACATCAAGGCCGTCGATTGGTACGGTCGAACAGCGCTGTGGGCCACGGTGGAAACACGCAACATGGACGTGGACAACGCCACGTTCGTCAACAGCATCGACCGCGCGCCGTATCTCGATCTCATTCAGGTCCTGCTCGACCGCGGCGCCGACGTCAACGCGCGCACGAAGGAAGTGCCGCCCATTCGACGCGACTTTCTCCGCATTACTGGATCGCTCTCGTGGGTCGACTTCACGGGTCAGACGCCATTCCTGACGGCGGCCCTTGCCGGCGACCTCACCGTGATGAAGCTGTTGCTGAAGCACGGCGCCGACCCGAACATTCCGACGTTCTCGGGCACCACGCCCTTGATGGCGGCGGCCGGCGTGAACTGGGTCTTCGATCAGACCTTCGACGAAGGGCAGCCGGCACTGCTCGAGGCGGTGAAGTTGTGCGTCGAGCTCGGCATGGACGTCAACGCCGTGAACTCCATGGGGCTGACCGCGCTGCACGGCGCCGCGAACAGAGGCTCTGATGAGATCATCCGCTACCTTGTCCAGCAGGGCGCTCGGATCGACATCAAGGATGCGGAAGGGCGCACGCCATTGACGTGGGCAGAAGGCGTCTTCCTGGCCACGCATCCCGCGCGGCCCAAAGCAAGCTCCATCGAGCTGCTCAAGCAGCTGGCAGCGAACGCATCCCCGACGAAGCAATGACCTATTGGAAACGAACGTTGGACCGCTATGCGGCTCGTTGCGTGAATCTCATGGCTGGTGTGAACCGCATTGCGGTCCCAGGCGCGCGAAGCGCGCCAAGACCGGGGTCCCCGCGGCGCACGCCTGCGCCGTGGGGTGGAAGTGATACTGCAAAACAGCCAAGGGCGCCGCAGGGACATAAAGGGCGGGCTCCTTGGCTGTTTGGTGCTGTCTCGTTCGCTGCGTGCACGTGGGCAACAGCGCTCGCGCTCGTGTGGGGCAGCGCGGAACCATTGGATGCCCAGCGCTCGCAGCCTGCTGCTGATCCCGCCGCGTCCGCCGTCGGCAGCTCGCCTACGCCACAAGGCTCGGCGAGTGGAGTAGCACCGGAAGCGACGTTCCTGACGCAGTACTGCATCGGCTGCCACAATCAGCGCGCCAAGGTTGCCGGTCTCTCGCTCGACACGCTCGATCTCGCGCGGGCGGGATCGGATGCCGAGACATGGGAAAAGGTCGTCAAGAAAGTGCGCACCGGCATGATGCCTCCGAGCGGCGCTCGTCGTCCGGAGCGCAGCGCCCTCGATGGCTTCGCGGCCCAGCTCGAAGAGCGGCTCGACAAGGCAGTTGATCCAAACGCCGCCCTGGTCACGCCGGCCTTACATCGTCTCAATCGCACGGAGTACGCGAACGCAATTCGCGATCTGCTGGCGCTCGATGTCGACGTGAACGTGTTGTTGCCAGCGGATGGATCGAGTCAGGGATTCGACAACCTTGCTGAAGCGCTCGCCGTATCGCCGTCACTCATCCAGGGCTATGTCTCGGCGGCGATGAAGATCAGCCGACTGGCGGTGGGCGACAAGACCATGAGCCCCTCGCAGGTGACGTATTCACCACCGCCAGGGCTGGCCCAGGATCGACACATCGACGGACTGCCACTGGGAACGCGCGGCGGGTTGCTGATTCAGCACACCTTCCCCCTCGACGCGGAGTATGACTTCGCGCTCGGAGGTCGAGGCGGTGGTCCGGGCATCGACATCACACTCGATGGCGAGCAGCTCAAAGTCGACAACCCCCGCAGCTTCCGGTTGAAAGTGACGGCAGGGCCTCACACCATCGGTTTATCTCTGCCAGATCGCCAGCGCGGCGCGGGCATTGACGAGATCTATTCCGACTTCCGTACGAACGCCGTGTTCACGAACCCTGGTGGTGTGCCGAACCTGGTGATCACCGGGCCGCTGAATATTGCGGGGGTCGGCGACACGCCCAGTCGGCGCAAGATCTTTGCCTGCCGGCCAACCTCGCAAGGTGACGAAGCGTCGTGCGCGAGGACGGTCCTGAGCACGCTGGCGCGGCGCGCGTATCGCGGTCCTGTGACCGCTGCTGAAATCGACACATTGATGGAGTTCTATCGCAAAGGGCGACAGGCCGGCGATTTCGAATCCGGCATCCAGGAAGCGGTCGCCCGCGTGCTCGTGGCACCTCGCTTCGTGTATCGCGCCGAGGAGGAACCCGCAGCGATCGCGTCGGGGCAGGTCTATCGCGTCAGCGATATCGACCTCGCGTCCCGGCTCTCCTTCTTCCTGTGGAGCAGCATTCCCGACGACGAACTGCTGG
>Ga0075421_100005994_pt1 | contig 14767 bp, 10 predicted proteins | sample SoiMetdeltSBSDD5_FD_75292 | JGI IMG/M metagenome (GOLD analysis project Ga0075421, IMG submission 75292) | Bulk soil microbial communities from a Populus tree surrounding site in Tennessee, USA - Soil MetaG P. deltoides SBSDD5 | ecosystem: Environmental > Terrestrial > Soil > Tree plantation...
GCCGTCGCCGAAGATCACCGATACGTCGCGCCCGCGGGTGGAGATGTCCAGCCCGGTGCTGTGCACCTCCGCGCCCACCAGCAGCACCTTCCGGTACTGGCCGGTGCGAATCCAGGCGTCCGCCACCGACAGGCCGTAGATGAACCCGCTGCACTGGTTGCGGACGTCGAGCGCGGCGATGCCCGGCACGCCCAGCTTCGCCTGGAGGAAACAGGCGTCGCCGGGGAAGCAGTGGTCGGGCGAGAGCGTGGCGTAGACGATGGCGTCCAGGTCCGAGGCCTGCCAGCCCGCCTGGGCCAGCGCCTTCTTCGTGGCCTCCAGGGCCAGGTCGGTGGCGCCGGTCCCGGGGCCGGCCCACCGGCGCTCGCGGATCCCGGTGCGCTGCTGGATCCACTCGTCGCTGGTCTCCATCATCGTGGTGAGCTCCTGGTTCGTCACCACGCGATCGGGCACGTGCGTGCCGAGCCCGACGATCGCTGTCCTCGACATGGGGGGTCTCCTGATGCTGGGGCGACCGGACCATCCGCCGGAACGGGCCGCAGTTCAACCGTCAGCGCAGTGCGTCCGTGCCGACAGGCTGGATCTCAACTTCTGCCAGCGATGACCCGCCTGCGCGCGCGGGACCGCCGGCCGCCGTCCTTGGCCAGGCAACCAAGGCGGCACCCCTGGCATCCGTAGAGGCGAGGTGTCATATTCCTTGGTCAGCTGACCAAACCGGAGCACGCGCATGGCCTCCTCCAACTTCTTCCTCGACAACGAAGACCTCCTCTTCCAGGTGAAGCACGGGGTGGACTGGGACGCGCTGGCGCGCCTGGCGGAGGCGGACTTCACGCTCCCGGACGGGCCGCGCAGCACCGAGGAGGCGGTGGCCTTCTACACCGAGGTGCTCACCGCGGCCGGCGAGGTGGCGGCGAAGGAGATCGCCCCCCGCGCCCCGTCCATCGACCGGCGCGGCGCCTGGCTGGAGGACGGCGACGTCAGGTTCGACCCGGAGCTGCAGAAGGCCAAGCAGGCCGTCACCGCGGTGGGCCTGCACGGGGTGAGCACCCCCCGCGAGCTGGGCGGGTCCAACTGCCCGGCGGCGGTCTACTTCATCATCTCCGAGCTGCTCGGACGCGCGGACGCGGGCGCGCTGGCCGACTTCGGGTTCCACGCCGGGATCGCGGCCACCATGCGCATCTACTCCGCCATCGAGGGCAGCGTGACGGTGGAGAACGGCCGGGTGGCGCGGACCCGCTGGGACGAGGAGATCAAGCGCATCACCGCCGGGGAGGAGTCCGGCTGCATGGTGCTGACGGAGCCGGGCGCCGGGAGCGACCTGGGTGGGCTGCGCACCCGCGCGGTGCTGGAGGACGGCAAGTGGCTGCTCACCGGGGAGAAGGTGTTCATCACCAACGGCCAGTCGCAGCACCACTTCGTGCTCGCCAAGACCGAGGAGGAGTCCGGCGCCGAGGGTGACGGGCTGAAGGCGCTCTCGCTGTTCTGGGTCCCGCGCTGGATGGAGCGGGACGGGAAGCGGGTGGAGAACGTCAAGGTGACCAAGGTGGAGGAGAAGATCGGCCACCACGGGTCGCCCACCTGCTCGCTCCTCTACGAGCGTTCGGAGGGCCAGCTGGTGGGCCGGCGCGGCCAGGGCTTCCAGCTGATGCTGTTCTTGATGAACAGCGCCCGCCTGTCGGTGGGGGTGGAGGCCATCGGCAACGCGGAGGCCGCCTACCGCGCCGCCCGCGAGTACGCCTCGGAGCGCCGCACCATGGGCAAGCCCATCGCCCAGCACGAGCTGGTGGCCGAGATCCTGATGGAGATGGAGACCTGGATCGCCGCGCTGCGGGCGCTGGCGTTCGAGGCCATCAACGCCGCCGAGCTGGGCCATTTGCTCCAGGTCAAGCTCCAGCTCTCGCCCCCCACCGATCCGCTCGAGCTGGCGGAGCTGACCGCCCAGCAGTCCAAGGCCGCCAAGAAGGCGCGCCGGCTCACCCCGCTGCTCAAGTACCTCGCCGCGGAGAAGGGGGTGGAGATCTGCCGCAACGCCATGCAGGTCCACGGCGGGATGGGCTACGTGGAGCGCGGCGTCCACCGCCACCTGCGGGACGCGCTGGTGCTGCCCGTCTACGAGGGCACCTCGCAGATCCAGGCGCTGATGGCCACCAAGGACCACCTGATGGCCGCGGTGCGGAACCCGACCGCCTTCCTCCGCCGCTCCACCCGGGCGCGGGTGCTGGCGCGCACCGCGGAGGGGGAGCTGGCCCGCATGGTGGCCCGCGCCGACGCCGCGCTCGCCTCCGCCACCGAGAAGCTCCTGCTCCGGATCTTCGGCTCCAAGCTGCGCGCGGAGTGGCAGCGCGGGGTGAAGGGCAAGGACGCGCGCTCGGCCGGGCAGTACCTGATGGACGAGTTCATGCGGAAGTGGGACGCCCGCGCGGACTTCTCGCACGGCCTGCTCCACGCGGAGCGGCTCACCCGGCTGCTGGCGGACGTGGCCATCGGGAAGATCCTCCTCAAGCAGGCGCAGCACTTCCCGGAGCGGCGCGGGCTGGCGGAGCGGTTCGTCCACCGGATGGTGCTCCGCGCCGAGGCCACCGCGCGGGAGATCCACGAGTCCGACCGCGCGGTGTTCGACCGGATCGCCTCCGATCAGACGCGGGCGGAGTCCGCCTAGTGCCCCTCCCGGACCCGGACGGGGCGGTGCTGGACGCGGCGGCCCGGCTGTTCCGCCAGAAGGGCTACCCGGTCACCACGCTCCGGCAGATCGCCCGCGAGGCGGGGGTGTTCCCCGGGAGCATCTTCTACCGCTACCGCACCAAGGAGGCGCTGCTGCTGAAGCTGATGGAGCGCGCGGTGGGGCGGATGACGGCGGCCATCCAGCAGGTGGTGGAGGAGGTGGACGACCCGCTCCAGCGGGTGCGGATCGCGCTGCGCACCCACACCCGGCTGCTGCTCTCCGACGACGCGTCGATCTTCGTCCTCCTCTACGACTGGCGCTTCCTCGAGCCGCGCACCCGCGAGTCCATCCTGCGGCTGCGGGACGGCTACGAGGCGTTCTGGGACGGGCTGCTCCACCGCGCCGCCGGCGCCACCCGGGTGCGGCGGAGCGTCAACCTCAAGCTGCTCCGGCTGCTCAGCTTCGGCGCGGTGAACTGGGTGGCGCAGTGGTACTCGCCCCGGGGCCCGTTCACGCCGGAGCAGATCGCCGACGCGTTCTGGGACTACGCCTCCGCCGGCTTCCTGGAGCCGCCCGCGCGGCGCGTTCCGGCGCCCAGGCCCACCGCTAGAAGGTCGTCTCGTTCCGCTCCAGCGACCAGAAGGAGCCGGTGAGGCCGGCCTGGCGGAAGATCGCCTCCGCCTCCTGGTTGGTCCACTTGCGCCAGTCCGGCGCCAGGTGGCGCCCGTACCAGAGGCGGCCCATGGTGTGCACCTTGTCCAGCGGCACCAGCTCCCCCAGGCCGTAGCCGTGCCGCTTGCACCAGCGTTCGGCGGAGGCGGCGTCCCGGAAGGGCTGCACGCTGGCGCACCAGTGGATGATGTTGTTCCACGCCGCGCGCGGCGGCAGCGGGAAGTGCACCAGCAGCTTCTCCGAGAGCTGGTCTCCTTTGACCTGGATCTTGATCTCCTCGTTCTCGCCGCCCAGGCGGGTGTGGATCTGCGCCTCGCCGCCCGCCAGCACCGAGATCCCCATCGCGCACCACAGGCAGGGCGCCCACCACCCCTTGTCGCCGCTGGAGACCCAGTTGGCGGTGGGCGAGAGCGAGAACGGGTGGGCGAACCACACCAGGCTGGTGGCGGGGAGGAGCTGCAGCCCGTGGTGGGCGTGCAGCCGGTGGAGCGAGGCGTGGATGGCGGGCACGTCCACCTGGAGCCGCGCGGCCATGTCCTCGCTGGAGGGCGAGTGCCCGTCGCGGAGGATGCCGGCCAGCAATGCCTGGTGCACGCGTGAGTCGATGGGCAGGTGCGGCATGCGGTCGCTCCCCTCTGGAGGCGGACTTTGCGCCCAGGGCCGCCCCGGGTCTAGCGCCCGCCGCCGATCTTGTACCCCCAGCCGCCGTGGAGGAAGAGGAGCAACTGATCGGCCAGCGAGTACATCCTGGCGCCGGTGAAGCCCCGCCCGTCCGCGGGCAGGGGTGACACCGGGATCTGCTCCCAGGTCCCCTGCGGGGACACGCCGTCCGACACCAGCCGGTACAGCCCGCCCTGGGCCACCGCGAAGGTGGTCGCCCCCGCCTGCGCGTAGTCCTCCACCGGCGCCCCGGCGAGCGGTCCGGCCAGCGGCACCCGGCTGGGCACCGCGAACAGCCGGCCGTCCCGGGTGCCCGCCCGCCCGCGGCGGCCGTCCGCCGTCACCGTCAGCACCTCCGCGCCGCCCAGGTCGATCTCCTCCGCCCGCCAGAGCGTGTGGTTGGCCGCGGTGACGTGGAACACCCGGCCTCCCTGGGCGACGAACGCCTCCGCGAACAGCGGCGTCCCCGCGTCCGGGTCGGGCGGGAGGGGGACGATGGCGGTGATCGGCGTGCGCGGCAGCGGCACCACCCGGACCTCCAGCGCCGGGGAGGCGTAGAACGCCTGCTCGTCGAAGCCGCCGGCGTTCGGGTCGTCGGCCAGCTCGGTGACGTCCACCGCGGTGAGCGCGTCGCTGAAGGAGAACATCAGGATCTGCCGGCCGGCCGCGTTGCGCAGCGCCGCGCCCACGAAGGGAGGGACCGGCGCCACCGTGTCGGCGAAGTGGGCCAGGATCCGCAGCGGGATCTGCTCCTGAGTCAACGGCCGGGTGGTGTTCTCCACCACGATGTACAGCCCCACCGACTCGTCACCCACCAGGGCCCAGGTGGGCCGGCCGGCCACCGCCGCGTGGGGCGGGAAGAAGTCGTTCCCCAGCCCTCCGAACCCGGGGCCGCCCTCGCGGAACAGCTCGCGGGGCAACAGGCCGATGCGGAGGTCGTCGAACCGGTTGCCGATGGACTCGGAACTGGTGGACGCGGCCAGCCCGGAGACGGTCTGGATGATCGCGCTGGGAGCGCGGTCCATCACCACCGAGGGCAGGGCGAGGCCAGAGACGTAGTCGGAGGCGTAGAGGTGCCCCAGGTCGTTGGCGTACGCGCCGGCGTAGCCGTCCGAGCGGTCCCACCGCGTCGGCCGGGCGTAGCGGGCGATGTCCGGCAGCGTCAGGTTGCTCTTCCCGGAGCAGGAGTCCATCACGTCGTGGAGGACGTTGACCTGCTCCGAGGTGCCGCCGTCGCGGGGGACGCAGCGCGCCTCCATCACCAGCGTGGGATCGCCGGCGCCGGTGCCGAAGTCCGGGTACTGCCAGCCGAGGCGGTAGTCCCGCAGCGAGTGGTCGTCCTCGCACGGCGCGCAGTCCCGGAAGGACTCCCCGTAGTAGTAGCGGTTGGAGGGCGACCACTGCCCCGTCGGCAGCGGGACGCAGCCGCCGGACCCGAAGGAGCCGGCGTCGCGGGTGGCGCGGTAGAGGAGGGTGTGGTCCTCCGCCCGGCCGAAGAAGTCCCTCCGCTGGACGTGCACCACCAGCATCGGGTCGCTGCTGACGGTGTTCTGGTAGTCGTAGAGGAGGCGGAGGTCCAGCGGCGCGCCGGTGGACGAGCCGGAGCTGTTGCGCTCGCACGGGATCTCCTGGGTCTGCACCGGCTCCCAGAAGCCGAACGGCGGCGGCGCCCCGCCGTCGTTCTCGAACCGGTAGCCCGCCAGCGAGCTGACGAAGAGGCCGGCGTCGCTGACCGCGGTGAGCAGCTCCGCGCCGCGCCGGCCATGGAGGATCATGTCCGAGATGGTCTGCGGCTGCCCTAAGGCGGTGACCACCTGCGCCGAGCTCACGCTGTTGGTGACCAGGTTGTAGACGCCGTACCGGGAGGGCGAATACGCCAGCAGCAGGTCCTGGTGCCCGGGGCCGGAGCGCAGCCGGGTGGCGGCGAAGGGGAAGGCGGCGCTCCGGCAGGTGGGCGTCATGGTCGCCGTCCCCGGCGCCCACTGGAAGGAGCAGAGGCCGCCGCCCTCCACCAGCACGTGCGGGATGCCGCCCACCACCGCCAGGTCCACCGCGCGGCGGCCGCCCAGGCTGCCGGTGAAGCGGTCCTGGTAGAGGGGCGGCGCCGCGGTGAGGGTGCAGCTGGAGCCGCGGGGCAGGCCGCCGTCCGGGAGCGATTCGCGCGAGTCGGGCCAGTTGGCGGTGAGCGAGACCTGGTCCCCGCGCACCTGGGCGATCACCGGCTCCGCGGTCCACTGCGACCGGCCGCCCGCGTCCGCGCACGAGCCGGGGAACGAGATGCCGTCCTGCGTGGTGGCGATCAGGTCCGGCAGCCCCTGCGGATCGGCCGGCGACACCTTGCTCACCGTCACCGGCGGCGCGCCGGAGTTTGCCCGGAGCGAGTCCCCGCTGGGGTCCACGCAGAAGCCGTCCGTGCCGCAGCGCCAGCCGCCCATGCACTGGCCGTCCTGCGCGCAGCGGTAGCGGCGCGGCTGCGCCAGGTCCAGGCAGACGCAGCCGCCGTGGACCAGGGCGAGGGCCGCCACCACCGCCGCCCAGGGCCGGGCGCTCCGGAGCCTCATGGCAGCACCCCCACCAGCGCCACGCCGCGCTCGGTGGGCACCAGCATCGCCCGCGCGCCCCCGCCGGTGTCGGGCGGGTTCAGCCACAGGCCCAGCCCGGCCAGCACCACCCCGCCGGCGAGCATGCCGATCCCCACCCCGCGCTGGAGCGAGATGCCGGCCGCCTCGCCCTGGTAGTAGGAGAGGTCGCGCAGCTCGCGGAGCCCGGCCTGCCCCTCGGCCAGCTCCTGGGCGATGCGCGCCTCGTGCGTCACCGAGTCCGACGTCACCAGCCCGCCGGCGAGGAAGGTCAGCCCGCCGCCCACCATCAGCGAGATGGGGAGCACGCGCGAGGGAGGCGGCGGCAGCGGCGTGGCGGTGGCCTCGGCCGCGGTCCAGGGCACCAGCGAGAGCAGCGTGGCCAGGTCCGAGGCGATGCGGGTGGCCCGGCCGATCACCTGCGCCCGCTGCGTGTCCAGCGTCTGCAGCGAGAGCTGGTAGGCCGCGCCCAGCTTGGCCACCGACCCGGAGACCACGAAGCGCGCGCCCGAGGCGTCCGCCAGCTCCACCAGGCAGTCCGGCGCGGACTCGCTGCAGCCGGAGAGCTGGCGGCGGCGCTCCGAGCCGAGGATGGTCTGGATCTCCGCCATCGACATCACCTGGAAGAAGCCGCGGGCGGAGAGCTCGCGGGTGATCGCCTCGGTGAGCGAGGCGGCCACCTCGGCCTCCACCCCGCCCGCCGCGGTCAGCCCCAGCACCACCAGGCGCGGCCTGGCGCCGGACCTGGCGGACGCCGCGGCCATGGGTGCGGGAGCCGGAGCGGCGGCCGGGGCCGGCGCGGGGGCGGCCGCTCTCCCCGGCGGGGGCGGCATGGGCAGGTCGACCTTGGAGCCGGCCCCGGCGGCGGGCGCGGCGACCGCGACGACCGCGACGGCGGCCGCCACCGCGCGAACAAGGGTCCTCATGTGCTGCCCCCCGATGGAAAAATGGCCTCGCCAGCGTGTTTACGCCGAGCCAGGCCCCGGCTTCAATTCGCCCGTGGGTGAAAAAGGAGGGTGTCCGGGATGGCTGGGCCCAGATGAGCGCGCTGATCTCCCTGCAGCTCCGCCAGGGGAACCCCGACTTCCTCGACCTGCCGTGGGACCTCCCGCTCTCGCGCTGGGGCGAGCGCTGCGCGCGGCTGGTGGAGATCGAGCGCGGGCTGTCGCGCCACGAGGTGGTGTTCGCCAGCTACGGGAAGGCGGTGTACGCGCTCAAGGAGCTGCCGGCGCGCGTGGCCCAGAAGGAGTACGACGTGCTCCGGGGGCTGGAGGACCGGGACCTCCCCGCTGTGATCGCGGTGGGCCTGGCCCGCGCCCGGCCCGACGGCGCCGCGGAGGAGAACGGGGTGCTGCTCACCCGGTTCCTGGAGGCGTCGCTCCCGTACCGGTCGCTGTTCATGCAGCCCGGCCTGGAGCGCTACCGCGAGCGGCTGCTGGACGCGATCGCCATCCTGCTGGTCCGCCTCCACCTGCGCGGGTGCTTCTGGGGGGATTGCTCGCTCTCCAACGTGCTCCTCCGGCGCGACGCGGGCGAGCTGCAGGCGTACCTGGTGGACGCGGAGACCAGCGAGCTGCACGAGTCGCTGGGCGACGCGCGCCGCCGGCACGACCTGGAGATCATGGAGGAGAACGTCACCGGCGGGCTGGCGGACCTGGCGGCGCTCCTCCAGCTCCCGCCGGCGCTGGACGTGATGGACACCGGGCCGCGGATCCGCCGCCGCTACGAACAGCTCTGGGCGGAGATCACCCGCGAGCTCACCGTGGTGCAGGGCGACAGCTTCGCCATCCAGGAGCGGATCCGCGCGCTCAACGCGCTCGGGTTCTCGGTGGGCGAGGTGGAGCTGGTGCCCTCCGGGGAGGGGAACAAGCTGCGGATGCGCACCATGGTCACCGACCGCGACTACCACCGCCACGCGCTGCACACGCTCACCGGCCTGAGCGCCGAGGAGCGGCAGGCCACGCTCCTGCTGGGCGAGCTGCAGGCGCTCCAGGCCACGCTCTCCACGGAGAAGGACCGGTCCGTCCCGCTCTCGGTGGCGGCCTTCCGCTGGCTGCACGACCGGTATTTGCCGGCGGTGGAGAAGCTCCAGCAGCAGCGGGTGCACGCGCCCGAGGACCCGTGCGAGCTGTACTGCCAGGTGCTGGAGCACAAGTGGTTCCTCTCCGAGCGTGAGCAGCGCGACGTGGGCCACCAGCGGGCGCTGGACGACTATCTGGAGCTGAAACGCGCGCGAGGGGAATTGGCGGCAGGGCCGGCCGACCCTGGTACGCTCCGCGCCCGGGAGGACTCGTAGATGATCGCGACTGCACTGCTGTCCGTGGCGCTGATGACCCAGGCCCAGGCCCCCAACCCGTGGGACATGGCCAAGAAGGTGGCGGGGGACGCCGCCACCAAGGGGATCGAGGGCGAGATCAACAAGCGGCTGCTGGCCGAGGGCCAGAAGAACCAGTGCTCGTTCAAGACCGACAGCGACGTGCTGGACGGCAACTGCGACAAGAAGCTGAAGAACCTGGCCAACGCGCTGATCGACGCCAAGAAGAAGCTCAACGAGGCGGGGGTGAAGAACTTCAAGTTCGAGGTCTCCGGCCACACCGACAGCTCCGGCAAGGCGGACCACAACAAGGAGCTGTCGCAGAAGCGCGCCGCCACCATCGTGAAGGAGCTGGTGGCGCGGGGCGTGCCCCAGGAGGAGATCATCGCGGTGGGGATGGGGTCCGAACGGCCGCTGGTGAAGCCGGACGACACGCCCGCGAAGAAGGCGAAGAACCGCCGCTACGAGCTGCAGGTCAGGCTGTAGACGGCATTGACCACCATCTATCACTTCACTCACGCCAGCAATCTCTCCAACATCATCAACGACGGCGGCTTGCTGTCCGAGTCCGAGTGCGCGCGGCGCAGGCGCGCCTCGACCCGTTCCGGCAACGCCGAGATCAAGGACCGCCGGCTTCGCCGGTCAATCGACCCGGGCATCGGGATGGCCGGCGTGGTGGGGGATTACGTGCCGTTCTATTTCGCTCCTCGCTCACCCATGCTGTTCAGCATCAAGAGCGGGAACGTGCCCGGGGTCGACGCGGACCAGGACCAGATCGTCTACCTCGTTGCCAGCGCCCAGGATTTCACCGCGCCAGGCTTCGTCGTTTCCGACGGCAATGCCGCGTCCGGGCTGAGCAGCTTCTACGGGACCCACGAGGCCATCCGTGAGCGGTTGGACTGGGAAGTCCTGGGAGCGACCTACTGGCGGAACACGGACGATGATGGCGATCGGATGCGCCGGCGAATGGCCGAGTTCCTGGTCCACCGCTTCGTAGCGTGGACATGCATCCGGGCGCTCGCCACCCGGGTCTCTTCGACGCGGCTGCAGCTCCTGGGGCTGTACCGCACCCTGCAGCCACCGCACTGTCCTCCGATCGAGGTCAGGCCGGGCTGGTATTACAGCTAGGTGAACAGGAGCATCTGGCGAACGGAGCCGCCTGGGACTATACGGATGTGCAGTGCCGGAGCAAGGAGCGCGATGATCGAGCGGGGCACAGGAGACCTTCTCCAGGCGGGCGTGGAAGCGCTCGTCAACACCGTCAACACCGAGGGTGTGATGGGGAAGGGGATTGCCCTGCAGTTCAAGCAGGCCTTCCCGGAGAACTTCAAGGCGTACAAGCGGGCGTGTGATCGGGAGGAGGTGCGGCCAGGCCAGATGTTCGTGTTCGACCTGGGCGGACTGGGTGGCGGCCCGCGCTACATCATCAACTTTCCAACCAAGCGCCACTGGAGGTCGAAGTCGAGGATCGAAGACATCGAAGCGGGGCTGCTTGATCTGGTGAAGGTCATCCAGGAGCGGCGGATCGAGTCGGTCGCCGTCCCGCCGCTCGGGTGCGGGAACGGGGGGCTGGCCTGGTCAGACGTGGAGCCCCGGATCCTGGCGGCGCTCGGCGCGCTCACCGACGTCCGCGTCCTGCTGTTCGCCCCCACAGGCGCTCCCGCTCCCAGGAGCATGCGCGTCCGGACAGCGCGTCCCCGGATGACCCCCGGCCGCGCGGCGCTGGTCAGCCTGATGGGGAGGTACGGAGAACCCGGGACGACGTTCACCAAGCTGGAGTTGCAGAAGCTCGTCTACTTTCTCCAGTCGGCTGGCGAACCTCTCAACCTGCAGTTCGTTCGCCACCAGTTCGGACCTTACGCAGAGCGCCTCAATCACGCCCTCGAGCGGATCGAAGGTCACTTCATCCGCGGGTTTGGCGATCGCGCAGGTCCGTCAGAGATCGTCCCGGATCCGCAGAGCGTCGCCGAAGCCTTGGCCTTCCTGCGGGACCACTCGGCGACCCTCCACAGGATGGAGCGGGTCGCCAGGCTCTTCGAGGGCATGGAGTCCCCGCACGGCGCCGAGCTGTTGGCCACCGTTCACTGGGTGGTCCATGAGGACCCCGAAGCGGCGAAGGACATCTCCAGGGCGATCACCGCCGTTGGAAGCTGGAGCGAGCGAAAGCGCGCTCAACTGCCGCCGAGGCACATCGAGATCGCGTGGAAGCGCCTCCGCTCGGAGGGCTGGTTTCCCGGAGCGGGATCCGACTGATCCACGAGCCCCCGCGCCGGCGAGGTGCTCGACCCTTTCCTTGATCCGCCTGCTCGGCCACGATGCGCGTAGGAGGGGAACACCATGAGTGGATCGCGACTCACCTGGGCGGCGGGCGCCGCGCTCCTCGCCGGCGCCCTGGGCGCCGCCAGCTGCCGCGGGCTCCGGGGGGACGAACCGGCGGAGCGGGCGGACGTCCTCTACTGGAACGGCACCATCGTCACCATGGACGACGCCGGCACCGTCGCCGAGTGCGTGGCGACCCGGGGCGCCTCCATCGCGTGCGTGGGCAGCGGCGAGAACTGCTGCCAGAAGGTGCACGGTCAGAAGACGAAGCTGGTGGACCTGGAGGGCGCGACCATCCTGCCCGGCTTCATCGACACCCACTCGCACATGGCGGGCTGGGGCCTGCTCAACGACCCGGAGCACTGGGTCGACATCTCCAGCGTCAACGTCAACCTCAAGCCGCCGCCGGGCGACCCGCGCTGCAAGACGCCGGACGACCCCCAGCAGTGCTTCATCCCGGTGAAGAGCCAGGACGAGGTGGTGGAGCGGCTGCAGCGCGCGGCGAGGACGGCGTCCAGCGCGCCCATCCTGGGGTTCAACTACGACCCGGCGCGGCTGGGCAATTCAAAGGGGTGCAAGGACGGCGGGGTGGCGTTCCAGTGCACCAACTTCGAGGACGGCACCGCCAAGGCGCAGCTGGACAAGATCTCCACCACCCGCCGGATCCTGATCTCCAGCGAGTCGGGCCACATCACCTACGTGAACGGCAAGCAGCTGCAGGCGCTGAACGTCTGCGCGCAGGGCATCGTCGCCAAGGCCCTGGGGGACGGAGGCACCTCCTGCAAGATGCCGATCCAGAACGTGGCGGTGGAGCAGAAGCTGGCGGTGAGGGGGCAGCTGGACGAGGACCTCTCGGTCTACGCGACGGACGCCATCATCTCGGAGCTGCTGAAAGGGCCGGACGGCGGGAGCCCGCTGCCGGCCATGAAGGCGGCGATCAAGAAGGCGGCGGCGGCGTACGCCCAGAACGGCTTCACGTCGATCCAGGAGGGCGCCGCCGCCCCGGGGATGGCGTTCGCGTACGCCGAGGTGTCCGTGGAGGAGTCGTTCCCGGTCACCGCGCGGATGCTGCTCTACGACGACGGCAGCACCGAGTTGCCGCCGCCTTTCCTGGGCGCGGCCGAGGCGCTGAGGAAGCTTCAGAACCCGAAGTTCAAGATCGCCGGGCTGAAGGCGTTCGCGGACGGGAGCACGCAGGGGTTCACCGGGTTCCTCAAGACGCCGTACTCGCAGCTCTTCGCGCCGTTCAACAGCAGGTCGATCTTCGAGAAGCAGCCCTACCAGGGCCTCCCCGACGTGCGGAGGAACGGCTTCAAGGCCGACTTCGAGACCGCGCACGACGCGGGGTTCCCGATGATGATCCACCAGAACGGGGACGCGGCCATCGCCAGCGTGCTGGCGGAGCTCCCGAAGGCGGCGGCGCGGACGGCCGGGGGGCAGCCCCCGCGCGACGTGATGATCCACTTCGCCATGGCGACGCCGGAGGACCTGAAGGAGGTGGCGGCGCGCGGCGCGGGCGTCACCTTCCTCACGCCGGACCTCTACTATTACGGCCAGCCGATGTGTCACCAGATCCTCGGCCCGGAGCGGACGGCGCGGCTCTATCCGGCGGGGGACGCGGTGAAGGCGAGGGTGACGTTCGGCCTGCACTCGGACTCGCCGGTGACGCCGCCGGTGCCGCTGTTCATGATCTGGACGGCGAAGACCCGGAAGACGCAGCAGATGCCCTGGTACGCGAAGGACCCCGCTTGCCCGGAGAAGATGGGAGAGGACCAGTCCATCTCCATCTACCAGGGGGTCCGGGCCTTCACCATCGACGCGGCGTGGCTGTACGGGGAGGAGTCCACCATCGGGAGCATCGAGGTGGGCAAGACGGCGGACATGGTGCAACTGTCCGCCAATCCACTCTCCATGGAGAACGCCCCGGACCAGCTGAAGACCGTCCGGGTGCTGGGGACCATCCACCGCGGGAGAGCCGTCCCCAACCCGGACGCCACGCTCCCGCCGATCTGGCCGGAGTAGCTGACCGGGGCCCGCCCTCCGTCCGGGCGGGCGAGCCTTCGCCGGCCACACCTCGCGCTTGACCGGCGCCGGGCGGACCCGTAATCGACAGGGCCATGGCGCGTTCGACCAGACCTCTCTTCCTCCTCCTCCCGGCTGCGCTGGCGCTGGCCTGCGTGACCGCGAGGACCGCGACGGTGCCCCCCAGGCCGCCGGAGCCCGCGGCTCAGGCAGCGGCGGCCGAGGCGACGCCGGCGGCGCCCGCCGCGACGGCCACGCCCCCCGCCGCCGCGACACCGCCGCCGCCCCGCTGCGGCCCGGCCGGGATGGAGCTGGTGACCCGGGGCCAGGCCGCCCAGCGCGAGAAGGGCGAGGACGGCGCGGACGAGGCGATCGCCCTCTACCGCCAGGCGCTGGCGGGCGACGCGGGCTGCTCCGAGGCGCTGTGGGAGCTGGGCTGGTCGCTGCAGGTGAAGGGCGACCCGGCCGCCGCCGTGGAGGCGTGGGACCAGCTCAAGAAGATGGACGCCGACTACCCGGGGATGGCGGAGAACTACGACGCCATGGTCCGCCGCCGCGACCAGGCCGCCATGCTCAAGGCCCTCCCGGACACCGGCCCGCTCCCGCCCGTCGAGACCACCCCCGCCGAGGGCCCGGCGCTCCGCCTGGCCGCGGTGGGCGACGTGCACATGGGCCGCGCCTGGCCCCCGGAGCGCGCCGTCCTCCCGCCCGACGACGCCATGCACCTGTACGACGCGGTGAAACCCTCCTTGCAGGACGCGGACATCACCTTCGGCAACCTGGAGACGGTGCTGGCCGACGACGGGGAGAGCCAGAAGTGCGGCAAGCGCTCCACCAAGTGCTTCGCCTTCCGCGTCCCCAGGTCGTTCGCCGCCGCCCTCAAGGACGCCGGCTTCGACGTGATGAGCATCGCCAACAACCACGCCGGCGACTTCGGGCCCAAGGGCCGCACCGACACCATCGCGGCGCTGGACAAGGTGGGCCTCAAGCACAGCGGGCCGGTGGGAGACATCGCCTACCTGGAGAAGGACAAGCTCAAGATCGCCCTGATCGCCTTCTCCACCGGCGCGGACGTGTACCGCGTCCAGGAGCTGGACACCGCGCGCAAGCTGGTCGCGTTCCTCTCGAAGTCCAACGACCTCGTCTTCGTCTCCTTCCACGGCGGCGCGGAGGGCGCCGGCAACGACCACGTCCCCAAGGGGCGGGAGAAGTTCTACGGCGAGGACCGCGGCGACCTGCGCGCCTTCGCCCACGCGGTGGTGGACGCCGGCGCGGACCTGGTCCTCGGCCACGGCCCGCACCTGCTCCGCGGGATGGAGCGCTACAAGGGCCGGCTGATCGCCTACTCCATGGGCAACTTCTCCAGCTGGGAGACCTTCGGGCTGCAGTTCCCCCTCAACACCACCGGCGTCTTCCACGTCACCCTGGCCCCCAACGGCGTGGTCACCCGGATCAAGGTGGACCCGGTGGTGATCGAGAAGCCCGGCACCCCGGTGCCGGACCCGGACAAAAAGGCCATCGAGCTGCTCCGCAAGCTCT
>Ga0075421_100005996_pt1 | contig 14764 bp, 14 predicted proteins | sample SoiMetdeltSBSDD5_FD_75292 | JGI IMG/M metagenome (GOLD analysis project Ga0075421, IMG submission 75292) | Bulk soil microbial communities from a Populus tree surrounding site in Tennessee, USA - Soil MetaG P. deltoides SBSDD5 | ecosystem: Environmental > Terrestrial > Soil > Tree plantation...
CCTGCTCGGCTTCTCGACGCGGGTGGATGGGGCCCCGGTGAAAGCGCGGGTGGTGCAGAAGGTGTTCGCCCGCGGCGCCGACCGCACTGCGGATCTGGATCGCCTCAGGGTGCCGCTGGCGCCGCACCTGCGCACCACCGACAAGGCGCTGAGCCAGCTGCGGCCGGGAGACGGGGAGGAGATGCGGCGGCTCGGCCTCGCGGATGTGGAGGAGTACAGCGTCGGCCGCGGCCTGCGCAAGCAGCTCTCGCCGCGCTGGACGCTGAAGACCACCCATATCTGGGAGCAGATGTTCCCCGCCGGCAAGGAGGTGACCATCGACCACAGCTACAAGCCGAGCGTCGGCCGGTCGGTGCAGACCGCGCTCGCCGATCCCGCCGCTATCGATCAGCCCTGGCTCAAGGACTACATGCGCAAGTACTGCCTCGATCGCGACTTCATGGCCGCGGTGGAGCGCGGTCGCCAGTCGGCCGGGATGTCCAGCGGCGCGCCGTTCTCGGAGGAGCGCATCTCCTATCTGCTCTCCACCGGCACCAACTGGGCGAAGCCGATCGGCGAGTTCCGCCTCGTCGTGGACAAGGGCGATGCAGCCAACCTCGTCAGCTTCTGCATGGACGGCGCCAGGAGGATCGGCCCCACCACCTACGAGGTACGCAAGACCGACTTTCTGCCGCAGGCGGATCTCAATATCCTGATCCTCAAGCGGCTGCGGGGCCGGTGATTGGCGTAGGTTGGGTCGAGCGGCAGCGAGACCCAACCTTGGCAATCAGGGATTGTTGGGTCTCGCTACGCTCGACCCAACCTACGCTCGGAGGGGCAGATGAGCGGAAGGGGGTCAGACCCCTCGCGTCCACCCTGGGAGAGCAATCTCCAATGCCCATGCGAGGGGTCTGACCCCTGCGCCTCACGCTGGGTTATCCTCTACGCCGCAGGCGGCGGCGCTTGCGCCGGAGGTGGCGGAGCGCCCACCGCAGGCTGCGTCACGCCGTTCCTCGCCTTGACGGCGAGGTCCCGCAGTCTGGCCTGGGTCTCGGGGTTCACCATGCCGGCCGAGATGATGATCTTCGCCGCGTCCTCCACGCTCATGTGGATCGGCACCACGTTCTTGCGGGGCACGAAGCACACGAAGCCCGAGGGCGGCAGCATGCCCGTCGGCATGAATACGCTGACGAGGTCCTGCCCCGGGATCTCCTTGGTGATCTCGCGCGCCGCCTCGCCGGTGACGAACACGATCGACCAGATGCCCTTGGACGGGAACTCCATCACCGCCACCTTCTGGAAGCTCTGCTGCGGCGAGGAGGCAGAGACGACCGACTCGAAGATCTGCTTCAGCCCCTGGTAGACGTTGCGCACGATCGGCGTGCGTCCCAGCATCAGCTCGCCGACGCTGATCAGCGAGCGTCCGAGCAGGTTGGCCGCCAGAGCGCCGATGATGGTCAGCAGCAGCACCGCGAACACCAGCCCGACGCCCGGCACCGCAAACGGCAGGTAGCTGTCCGGGTTGTAGATGCTGGGAACGTAGGGCTTCACCCAGCCGTCCACCAGGGCGATGAAGTTCCAGGCGATGTAGAGCGTGATGCCGACCGGCCCCACCACCACCAGGCCGGTGAGGAAGTAGTTGCGCAGCCGCGCCCCCGTCTGCGGCGTGCCCGGCGCCTCCTCGAGTGCCAGCTTGGCCAGCCCAGCCTTGAGGCTGGCATCGTCATCGCGGGCGACCTTTGCGATCTCCGCCCTCAGCTCGGGCCGCGAGTCCGGCGGCGTACGTGGCTTGTCGTGCATGGTTGTGCCTCGGGTCCCCGCTGGGACAGAGCCTTTGCGCCCGGACGCGCAAGCCCAATGCGGTCTGTCAATGTCACACGTGCGCCGGGCTCGGCAAGTCAGGTTTCGGAGATCAGGTTTCACGATCCGGGAAAGTCGCGTCCGGAGCCCGCGCCTGGGGGTCGGACCAAAGCCGGTGCGCTCTTGCGTTAACCGGGATCCCTGCCGTCGGCCACGGGCTGACGGCTACGGCCCAACGGGCAGGCAGTCGAAGCCGCTGCCCTCAAGCTTGGCACACACCGCCTGCGTCTCCTGTGCGCTGGCGAAGGGGCCGAAGCGCACCCGATAGAAGGCGCCAAAGTTACCCAGCACCGCATGGTCGATGGCCGACTGCCGGCTCGCCAGGGTCGGCTCGCGCTTGGCCTTGGCGGCGAGCGCCCGCGCCTCCGCCTCGGTACGCACCGAGCCGAGTTGGACCATATGTCGGCCCTCGGTCCTGGCCGCTCGCGGAGGCTCGGCCCGCGCGGGAGTTGGTGTCGCCCTGGGAGGCGAAGTTGCGGGTGCCGCCCGTGGAGGCGAGGGCGGAGCCGGCGTCACCGTAGCCGTCTGCACCTCTGTCTTGCTGGACCATCCGCTCGACACGGCCGCCGGCGGCTGCCTGGCGGGGGCAGCCGGCTCGACTCGCGGCGGCGCGGGCGGAGGTGCACTCTGGCGCGCCGGGGCGGGTGGCTCAGGAGCCGGCGTTGACGCGCCGAACAGGCCGCTCAGCCAATTGCCGCCCGTCTTGGGAGCCGGGCCGGCATCGGCCTCGGCGCGAACGCCGAGCCCTGCATCGGCGTAGGCCGCCGAGCGCTCCTTGGTGGCCTCGACGCGATCCTCGCCGCCGAGCCCGCCCTTCAGCCACAGCGCGCTGTTGAGATCGGATATCGCCTGCGCAGGCCGGCTCTGCCGGCGGTAGGCCAAGCCGCGCACGTAGAGCGCCTTGGCCATAAGCGGGGGCGGCAGGTTGCCGGCGGACAGCGTGGCCGTCATGGCCTGCACCGCCTGCTCGGTCCGGCCCGCCTGGACCTGCTTCAGGGCCGCTTCTATGGCACGCTGGGCCTCGGCGGGGTCCTGCCGCTTCTTGCCGCCCTTGGGCTGCGCATCGGCGGCCGGCTGATCCTGCTCTTCCTCGGCCTCCTCGTTGGCCGCGTAGGCACGGGGGCCGAATGGCGCACTCAGCACGCAGATGCCGCCGAGCATCGTCGCGGCCAGCGCCGCAAACACTGCTCTCCGCCACTGGCGCGCCATGTCTGGTGAACCCCGTTGAGGCCGCGTTCCGGGAGCCTCCCTCTAAAGAGGAAAACTACGACAATTCCGTGGTGTCCGGCAATTCGTCGCTTGCCTTCCTCCGGAGACTCCCCCGCCTATTCCACAGTCACCGACTTGGCGAGGTTGCGCGGCTGGTCAACATCAGTGCCCATGAAGACGGCCGTATGATAGGCGATGAGCTGCACCGGAATGGCGTAGAGCAGCGGATTCGTGAAGGGATGCGCGGCCGGGACTCGCGGCACCTGCAACTGCGCATCGAGCGGACATCCCGCCCGCGCCGGGTCGGCGCCGGACAACAGGATGATGCGGCCGCCGCGTGCCGCCACCTCCTGCAGGTTGGAGACGGTCTTCTCGAACAGGTCGTCCTCGGGCGCCACCACGATCACGGGCACCTTCTCGTCGATCAGGGCGATCGGCCCGTGCTTGAGCTCGCCGGCGGCGTAGCCCTCGGCGTGGATGTAGGAGATCTCCTTGAGCTTGAGCGCGCCTTCCAGCGCCAAGGGGTAGCTGGCGCCGCGACCCAGATAGAGCACATCCTGGGCCTTGGCGAGGTGGTGCGCGAGCGCCTCGTAGCGGGCCTCGCCGCGCAGCACCGAGTTGATGTGGCGCGGCACCTCGCCCAGCGCCTTGACCAGCTCGGCCTCATCGGCCGCGCTGAGCGTCCCGCGCGCCCGGCCGAGACCGATGGCGAGGCAGGCCAGCACGGCGAGCTGCGACGTGAACGCCTTGGTCGAAGCCACGCCGATCTCCGGCCCGGCCAGCGTGGGGAGCACCGCGTCGGCCTCGCGGGCGATGGTGGAGGTGCGCACGTTGACGATGGCCGCGATGCGCTGGCCCTGGGCGCGGCAGTAGCGCAGGGTGGCCAGGGTATCGGCCGTCTCGCCCGACTGCGACACGAAGATGGCAAGCCCGTCCTTCGCCAGCGGCGGCTCGCGGTAGCGGAACTCCGAGGCAATGTCGATCTCGACGGGGAGCCGCGCGTAGCGCTCCAGCCAGTACTTGCCGACGAGGCCGGCGAAGTAGGCCGTGCCGCAGGCCGAGATGGCGACCCGCTCCAGCTTGGCAGGATCGAGGCCGAGATCGGGCAGCATGACGCGGCCGTTGGCGAAGTCCACATAGTTGGCGAGCGTGTGGCCGATCGTCTCTGGCTGCTCATGGATCTCCTTGGCCATGAAGTGGCGGAAGTGGCCCTTGTCCACCAGCAGCGAGGTGGCGACCGACTTGACCGGCGGGCGCACCACCTTGGCACCGTCGACGTTGAAGATCTGGGCGCCGTCGCGCGCCAGCACGGCCCAGTCGCCGTCCTCCAGATAGGTGATGGTATCGGTGAATGGGGCCAGAGCGATGGCATCGGACCCCAGGTACATCTCGCCGTCGCCGTGGCCGATGGCCAGCGGCGGGCCGTTGCGGGCGCCGATCAGGAGGTTGTCCTCGCCGGCGAAGATCAGGCCGAGGGCGAAGGCGCCGCGCAGGCGCTTCAGGGCGCGGCCCGCAGCCTCGACCGGCGGCAGGCCCTGGTCCAGGTAGTCGGTCACGAGGTGCAGCACCGTCTCGGTGTCGGTCTCGGTCTCGAACCGGTGGCCCTTGGCAGACAGCTCCTCTTTCAGCTCCTGGAAATTCTCGATGATGCCGTTGTGGACCACGGCCACCCGATCGTTCATGTGCGGATGCGCGTTGTGCTCGACCGGCCTGCCGTGGGTGGCCCAGCGCGTGTGGCCGAGCCCGGTGCGGCCCTGCAGCGGATTGTTGGAGAGCCGCAGCTCCAGATTCCTGAGCTTGCCCTCGGCGCGGCGCCGGTCGAGGCGCCCATCCTCCACTGTGGCGACGCCGGCCGAGTCATACCCGCGGTATTCGAGGCGGCGCAGGGCGTCCACGAGATTGGTTGCGACCGCCTGCTTCCCGAGTATCCCGACGATTCCACACATATGATGAGACATTCCGTAAACGGGGGTCAGACCCCTCGCGCTTAATTTCGAGCTTCAATCGCCCACGTCGAGGCGAGGGGTCTGACCCCCGCAAGCTCCTCGGCGAGTCGCCGAATTGGTACGCCCAAGTTCGCGGTTGCGGCAATTCACAGTCAATTTCTTGGTTTTTCAGTGGCGATCAGGGGTCAGACCCCTCGCACGCAGGTTGGGCGCTGCCGGGTACGTCGACGCGATTGGTCTGCCCCCTATCACTCACGGCCCTTTCTTCGGCCTCCGTTTGTGACGCCGGAACTTGGCGGCCCAGCCGGGGCGCACGTCCTGTGCCGACCGCTCCAACGCAAGCGCGTCGGCCTCCACGTCGCGGGTGATGACACTGCCCGAGCCAACGTAGGCCCCATCGCCGATCCTGACCGGTGCTACCAGCGAGCAGTTCGAGCCGACGAACGCGCCTGCCCCCACGTCGGTGAAGTGCTTGTCGATGCCGTCATAGTTGCAGAAGATGGTGCCAGCGCCGATGTTGGCCCCGGCGCCCACGCGGCCATCGCCGATGTAGGCGAGATGGTTGGCCTTGGCGCCCGGCTCCAGACGCGCGTTCTTCACCTCCACGAAATTGCCGATGTGCACGGTAGGTCCGATATCGGCGCCCGGCCTCAGCCGCGCGAACGGCCCCACTCGCGCGCCCTGCCGGATGCGCGCCCCCACCATGTGGCAATTGGCCATGATGTGGGCGCCGTCCTCGATCACCACGCCCGGGCCGAAAAACACGTTGGGCTCCACCAGCACGTCGCGCCCGAGCGCGGTATCGTAGCTGAGCCACACCGTCTCCGGCGCGATCAGTGTGGCGCCGCCCTCCATGGCGCGGGCGCGCGCCCGCCGCTGGAACACCGCCTCCGCCGCTGCCAGCTGCGCCCTGGAGTTGACGCCCAGCGCCTCCTCGGCGGGGCAGATCACAGGCACGGCGACGAGTCCCTCGGCCACGGCGAGCGCGGGCGCGTCGGTCAGGTAGTGCTCGCCTTTGGCGTTGGCGTTGCCGACGCGAGCGAGCAACTCGGCCAGGCCCGGCAGCCGGAAGGCCATGGCGCCCGCGTTGCACAGCCGCAGGCGGCGCTCGGCCTCAGAGGCATCCTTCTCCTCGCGGATGGCGGCCACCCGGCCCTCACCGTCAAGAATGAGCCGCCCGTAGCCGCTGGGGTCGGCGGGCTCGAAGCCGAGCACGGCGATGTGGGCGCCGGTGTCGAGCGCCTCGGTCATGCGGCGCAGGGTTGCCGGCTCAACCAGCGGCGAATCGGCGAGCACAACAAGGACGGTGCCGGCATGGCGCTCCAGCGCGGCCCGCGCCGCCAGCACGGCATGCGCCGTGCCGAGTTGCTCCGACTGCTCGAAGATCTCGCTGCCCGGCGCAACGCGCGCCGCCTCGGCCCGCACAGGCTCCATGTCGGGGCCCACCACCACGGCGATGCGCCGGGCCCCGGCCGCGGCGGCGCCGGCCAGCACGTGGGCAAGCATGGAGCGCCCGCCGATCGAGTGCATCACCTTGGGCAGAGATGAGCACATGCGCACGCCCTTGCCGGCGGCAAGAGCAACGACCAGGAGCGGACTGTCGGCCATGCGGATCGCTTCGTGTTGCAGTCTTGAGGTCTGTTGCGGTCGCGGCAGGTTGCAGCGGCGACTTTGCCGTTGCGTCAGTTTACCCCAATCCTCCCGGCCAGCCCAATGCGGCCCGGTATCAGGGATTAGGTTTTAGGGACTAGGTTTCAGGGGCAGACTCAGGATGGGTGCCGTCCCTCCCTCAAACCTAATCCCTGATACCTAATCCCTGAACTGCCACACCTATGACCCCGAAGGCACAGGTCCACAAGGCTTGGGCTGGTCCTAGGGCCTGCCGCGTTGACCCGACTCTCCCCATTTGAGACCGTTGCCGCGATTCGAATGCGGTTCTCGTCGCGCGTCCGCGCAAAAACTCGGTTCAGACCCATAACGAGGACGAGGACGCGTTCAGCCATGGCGGCGCACATCGATCAACCCGCCCGCTCACGGCGGTTCATCAAGGTTTACCTGGCCACATGGGCCCTGCTGGCGTCTGGCGCACTGGCCTATCTCGCCGTGCTGGCCTTCCCGCCCATAGTCGAGGCGCCTGCGCCACAGGCGAGCGTCAAGCCGGCGAAGGACACCTCGACTGAGATGACCGAGGTGAAGGTCAGGCAGGTCAAGACCAGCGAGGTGAAGGCTCTCACCGAGGTGCAGGGCAGCCTCAGCGAGATCCGCAAGGATGTGTCGCAGCTGCAGGAGGCCGTGGGCGAGCGCATCGTCAACGAGAAGGTCGTGCAGACGCGCCTGAACGCCCTGGAGGACCGCGTCTCCACCATCGACGGCCAACAGGAGCCACCCCCGGTGGCGCCGCTTGCCAGGGTTCCCGGCATTACCGTGCTACCCCCGGCCCAGCCGCGGCCGGCTCCTGGGGCCGCTGAGCCTCCGTTCAAGGCCGTTGACGAGCCAACGGCCATCACCATCGCGCCGCCGCCGGCGCCGCCGATCGAGACGGGCAGCATCCCGCCCAAGGCGGAGATCGTGTTCGGCGAGCCGGTCGTGAAGCGGGCAGGAGCGCCGGAGATGGCGGTGCAGCTGGCCTCGGGGCCATCGCTGCAGGCCGTGCGCCAGAGCTGGCAACTGCTCTCCGAGCGGTTCGCCGGCCCGCTCTCCTCACTGCAGCCGCGGGTCGTCGCCCCGCGCGGTGAAGGCGGCACCTACCGCCTGCTGGCCGGCCCACTCTCCACCAAGGCCGATGCAGAGCGCATCTGCTCGCAACTCGGCGTCGGCGCCAAGACCTGCTTTGCCGCCCCGTACGGCGGCGCGCCGCTGTAGCCGGCGCCTCCCTGCATTTCCGACCTCGAAGGCGGCGGCAGACAATCTGCCGCCGCTTGCGTTTGCACACCCGCTTGGGCACCCCGCCCGGACATGGTAAACGCGGGCGAAAGGCCGCCGTACACCACATCCGGGGGACACTGGTGATGCTGAGAGCGACAGGACGGGTGCTGCTCGCTTGGGCTCTTGCTGTTTCGGGGCTGGCACTCGCAGCCGGCCCGCTTACGGCGAACGAGTTCGTCTTCGACGAGACGGTGAACGCGGCGATGGCGCGCCGTCTCGCCATCCCGGTCTACTTCGCCCTGCCCGAGAGCGCCCGCGCGCGGCTGCCGCAGGTTATCGATACGCCCGACCTGCTGTTCGACTTCAGGCACCCGGATGCACTCAAGGCCGACGGCAGGGTCGGGCTGAGGCTCGTCGTCGCCAAGCGCGACGGCCTGGCCAAGCGCCTGGCGCAGAGCGGACTGGTCCAGACCGGCGACATCCTCCTGACGTTCCGCCCCGAGTGGGGCGGCGTCGGCGCCTATCCCAATATCCAGATGGGCATCAGCCACACCGGCCTCGCCTACATCAAGGACGGCACGGTCCACAACGTCGACAACCCGCTGGACCAGGAGTTCATAGGCGAGGGCAAGCTGACCGAGCTCAACAGCGAGTTCTACCGCGGCATCACCCTCATGCACGTCGTCCGGCCTCGCAACCTTACGGACGACCAGCGTGCCAACATCGTCGACTGGGCAACCCGCCTCACGGCCGCCGCCAAGCGCGTCTTCCCTGACCAGATCGATTTCAACGAGGACTACAACGATCCGAAGTACAAGCCCGGCAAGCCGCTCAGCTTCGTCAAGCGGCTGGGGCAGATCGCGCTGGGGCAGAAGCCGCGCGGCACCATAGCCATGTACTGCTCCGAGTTCGCCTGGTCGCTGCTGGCGCTGAGGAACTGCGATCCCGATGACAACGTCAACGCCTTCAGGAGCCGGAGCATGCCGGTGTGCGTGACGCCGATCATGCAGCCCATGCACGCCACCGGCACCTACGTGGGGGGAGAAAGCCGCAAGGCCTATACCGGCCTCGCCGACGGCCCGCTCCTGGTGGTGTCGAGCCTGAAGCTGCCGCGTGAGGAGCGCGACAGGCTGCTGCAGTCGATGTTCGTCGCCGACCCCGAAGGCATGAAGAAGCTGTCGGATGGGCACCGGGAGCTGGCGCAGGCGTTGCAGGAGAAGTTCGCCAAGCTGGAGACCTACTACCAGAGCGCCGCCAGCGGCGCGTGGCTGGGGCTCAAGTCCCGCCTGATCAGCAGCGCCATCAGCAAGGCGATCCCGGCCAACTACTCGCCGGCGTCGTATCTCGTCAACACCCTCCTGCCCTCCGACAACGCCAACCGGACCATGGATTATGTGGCGACCATCTTGATGGAGTAGATGGTCAGTGGCGAGTGGTCAGTTGGTCAGTGGTCAGTCTGGCCTCTGTGCGTGGAGCGGCATCGTTCCGATCTCAACAAAAGAAAATTGGTAGTCATCACTACGGCCTGTCGTCAGTTGAGCCAGATGATCACACAGACCAGCAGGACGCCAGCCAGAAACGTGCTGGCGAGCTTGTCGTAGCGCGTTGCAATGGCGCGGAATTTCTTCAAGGTGCAGAAGAAGCGCTCGACCAGATTGCGTTCGCGATAGAGGGCGAAGTCGGTCTTGCGCGGCCGCTTGCGGTTGGCCTTTGGCGGGATTACCGGCGTGACGTTGCGGCTCTCAAGTTGCTCGACGAATGCGTCGGCGTCGTAGCCTTTGTCCGTGATCAGCGCTTCGGGATCGAGCCGTTCCAGCAGCGGCTCGGCTTGTGTGATGTCGGCCGCCTGTCCGGGCGTCAACGAGAGCGCCACGGGGTTGCCGAGCGCATCGACGACGGCGTGGATCTTGGTCGTCAACCCGCCGCGCGAGCGCCCGATGGCTTGGTTCTCGCCGTCTTTTTTTGGGCGCCGGCACTGTGCTGGTGAGCCCGCACGATGGTTGCGTCGAGCATCATGAACTCGTTGTCGGCATCGAGCGCTAACATCTCGAAAATGCGTGCAAACACGCCACTTTCACACCATCTGCGGTATCTCTTGTGGGTCGGTTTCCAGTGGCCGTATCGTTCCGGCAGATCGCGCCAAGGGATGCCGGTTCGATACCTGTAGAGCACCGCGTCGACGAACAGGCGGTTGTCCGCAGCCGTACCGCCGACATGGCCTTCACGGCCCGGCAACATGTCCTTGATCCGCTGCCATTGATCGTCGCGAAGGGCAAAGCGTTGCATGGGTCGGCCTCCGGCTTGCCGACACCCCATGAGTCAGAGAAAAACTGATTTGGGAATCCCGTGACCGACGACAACTGGGACGCTGCTGCACCCTTGTCCGCCCGATGTGGCCGATCGGACTCGCCTTAACTGACGACACGCCCTAGGATCGGCACCACTGACGACTGACCAACTGACGACTGACCACCCTACGGCGCCAGCAATACCGCGAACGGCTCGTCGAGCGTACGCTTCAGCAGCGCGCGATAGCGACTGTACGCGTCGTGACCCGCATGGATGCGGCCGAAATCGGCCTGGGCAAGACCCTTCATGGGAATGAGCGCAATCGGGGTGGATACGGGGATCAGGTGGGCCCCGCGCCCGACCTGCAGCGTGGTGAGAATGCCGTGCATCTGCCTGTCGATGCTCGGTCGCCCCACCACGATGAGACGATACTGCCCGTGCTCGTTGGTAACGAAATAGATGTGGCCCGAGAAGCTTGGCACGGAGACGATGCCCTGCTGCGAGAACGCCGCATCGATGCGCTCCGACTCCCGGAACGCCAGGCTGGAGCGGCCCGCGTCCCAGAAGATCTCAGTGCGATAGGCGTAGACAGCGGCCTTGTCGCCGAACGAAGGCCGGATCGTCAGATAGTCCCCCTCGATCCAGGTGACGGCCGCGCGTGTGTAGCTGCCGACCTCGTCCGGGGCCAGTTGGGGCGGGCTTGCCGCGTCTGGCGTCGATGCCGGCTCCATCTCCCCGCGCAACGAGACGCCCAGCGCCTGCTCGAGGCGGACCATGGTCGCCAGCGTGAAGGGACGGCGGCCCGACAGGGCCTTCTCCAGGGTCGAGAGGCTGATTCGCGCCTGCTGCGCGAGCTGCTGCCTGGAGAGGCGGCGGCGCGCCAGCTCCTCCAGCACGATGGCCGCGGGCGTTCGGCCCTCCCCAGTCCCGGCGCGACGGTCGGCGCTTCGGCGCATCCCTGGTCCATCGTCAAAGCCCGTACTGGCCCTCACATATCCGTACCTCGGCAGCCACCGCAAGTCGGCTGACTGCCGCCTTGTGCGCAAGTTTGGCGGCAGTGACCGGAGCCCTCGGCACACGGCGAAGGCAGGATGGGCGAACTGCACTTCGATGCCATTGCGAGGGGAGACACATGAAACGTCCTCTGGGACTGCTCATCGCGGCCAGCCTGGCGACCGGGTGCGTGCTGCTCGCCGGCGTGGTCGCCTACTCCGGCACCTTCGGGCTCAATCTCATCCTGCGCCGCGATCTCATGATCTGGGGTGCGGCCTCGGTCGACGACGAGCGGCTCTCGCCCTCGATGAGGCTGGCACTGCAGCCGCGCCCGCCGGAAGCCAAGGCCGGCCCCTTCTCGTGGCAGCGGCTCGATCCGGGCTTCGAGGTCGGCGAGATGCCCGTGCTCGCGGCCGGGGCAGAGGCCGACCGCATCCTGCTCGCCCGCATCGACCCGGCGCACTACACGTTCCAGGTCTGGAACCGGCCGAGCGGCAACCGCGACTCGCTCGACTGGATGAAGGAACTGGGCGCCGTCCTCGTCATCAACGGCAGCTATTTCACGCGCTACGGAACGCCGGCCACACCGCTGCTCAGCGCCCGCGTCCTGTCCGGGCCGGCGGAGTACGATGCCAGGCACGGTGCGTTCGTGGCCTCCGCCTCGTTCGCGGGCATTCGCGATCTTGCCAAGCTGGACTGGCGGGAGGCATTCCAAGGCGCCGACCACGGCTTTGTGTCCTATCCCCTCCTGATCGGAGCCGATGGCCAAAGCCGCTCGAGGGGGAACGCACGCTGGCTGGGCAACAGAAGCTTCATCGCCCAGGACGAGGGCGGCCGCATCATTCTGGGCACCACCAAGGACGCCTTCTTCTCCTTGGACCGCCTGGCGGCGTTCCTGCGCGAAGCCCCGCTGGCGCTGAAACTGGCGCTCAACCTCGACGGCGGCCCGGTCGCGTGCCAGGCCATCGCGCTCAAGGACTTCAGGCGCGACTTCTGCGGCCGATGGGAGATGGCCACCGACGACGACAAGCTGAGGCTCCTCAAGCCCGTGTTCGGCCTCCGCCGCTGGGGCCTGCCGATCGCGCTGGCCGTGCTGCCCAAATGATCCGCTGCTTGTCATAGTCCGGCTCGTCGCCACATTCTGGAAGGCAACTGCCGTCCCGGCCAGCCGCGCGGGTGCTCGCCGGCCGGTGCGGCGCGATCCGGAACCATGGCGCGAGGCGATGAGCGAGACGGCGGCCCTTGTGTTGTTCTCCGGCGGGCAGGATTCCACCGTCTGCCTCGCCTGGGCGCTGGAGCGCTACGGCCGGGTGGAGACGGTGGGGTTCAGCTACGGCCAGCGCCACGCGGTGGAGCTTCAGCAGCGGGGCGTGATCCGCGAGGCCCTGGCGTCGGGCTATCCCAAGTGGGGCGGACGGTTGGGCGCCGACCACATGCTGGATCTTGCCGCCCTCGGGCAGATCAGCGACACGGCGCTCACCCGCGATGCCGCCTTCGAGATGACGGCGGCGGGCCTGCCCAACACGTTCGTGCCCGGCCGCAACCTGCTGTTCTTCACCTACGCCGCCGCACTCGCCTACCGGCGCGACATCCGCACGCTCGTGGGCGGCATGTGCGAAACCGACTACTCGGGCTATCCCGACTGCCGCAATGACACGCTCCAGAGTCTGGCCAAGTCCATCTCGCTTGGGCTGGCTGCGCCCTTCACCATCGAGACGCCGTTGATGTGGATCGACAAGGCCGGCACCTGGGAGATGGCCGATGAGCTCGGCGGCCCCGCGCTCGTCAACCTCATCGTCGAGCACACCCACACATGCTACACCTCGGACCGCACGGCCCGGCATGCCTGGGGCTACGGCTGCGGCCAATGCCCCGCGTGCGGGCTGCGGGCAAGGGGATGGGACACGTGGGCCAACAGGCGTTGATCTTCTACCTCAAGGACATCGCGGACCGCGCCGACGAGATGGGGCTCGACGACCTCGATGCGCTCGTCGCCCTGCAGGATCAGCTGGCGCAGGCCATCGAGCCGAGGGGCATCGGCGAGGTGGACGGCAACGAGATCGCCTTGGACGGCTCGGAGGGCTCGCTCTACGCCTACGGCCCCGATGCGCGGGCGATGCTGCAGGCAGCCCTGCCGGTGGTGTGCCGGTCGCCGCTCGCGGCAGGAGGCCACGTCTACCTGCGCTACGGCGATCTCGACGACGCGGCGGCGGTGGAGGAGACGTTCCTGCTCGCCGACCTGTGCGCCAGCCGCAACGCGTGACGGAAGCCGACCCATGCCCACCCGCCCCATTCGAGAGGATCTCGTCCGTGCCGTAGACCTGGCGCTCGCCGGCGACTGGACCGGCGCGCATGAGATCGTGCAGCAGGACGAGACCGACCCCACCTTCTGCTGGGTGCACGCCGTCCTGCACAAGATCGAGGGCGACGCCGCCAATGCCCGCTACTGGTACCGCCTCTCCGGCCAGTCGTACGAGGCCTACGCCGATCCCAAGGCCGAGCTCACCGCCATCAAGGCTGTGCTGACGTATTGAAATTGGCGAATGGCGAATGGTGAGTGGCGAATGGGGTCACCATCGCAGTTGCCCATTCGCCCAGTTCGTGGCGAACAGCCGTCCACCATTCGCCATTGGCCATTCGCCATTCGCTTGCTGTGTACGTCCAACCCCACCACCTCGAATCAGCTTAGGTTGCCGGCCAAACCGCTCCGGTGTCCACGTATGGGACTGGCGCAGGCAGGGTTGCCGCGGCATGGCTCCGGAGGCGGAGGAACAAGAACCGGGGGTTCACATGCCGCCAGCAATGCGCAAAGCCGTTGACGTTCTGACAGCCGTCGGACTGACTGCCGCTGTCTTCTTCGTGATCGTGGTCGCCAATGCCTTCCTGATGGCGCGGGGCAGCTACGCGACCGGATTCAATCTTTGGTACTCCTTCATCCTGCGCCCCGATATCCTCGGCACCATGGTGCTGACGGCCGTTGTCAGCTTCGCCTACGTCTGGTTCGGCAAGGGCAGCGGCCGTCCGCGGCTGTAGCCTCATCGCGCTGGTCCCGGCTTGGAGCGCTACACGCATCGCTCCAGCCGGGCCGGTGTGTTTATGAGTTCCCGCGGTGAGCATCAGGCGCTGCCGACAACCATATCCAGACCAGTCGTCTCGGCGCAGAATTCGTCGAGCGTAAGGAGGCCCAGGCAGGGCATGGCACCGCGCGTCGCGAGGGTGCCGCCCATCAGTTTCTTGGCAACCAGCACCGACGGTGTGGCCGGAACGTAAGGGCCGTGGCCGCTGCCGGCGACGAGATGCCAAGTGAGCCGCTTCGGCCGGCCATCTGCGTCCAGCCCCTCGAGGGTGACCGCCATGCCGCCGCGGTCGGAGCCGAAGAACCCGAGCCGCTTTTTCACGCCGAGCAGAGGCCCCGCGAGCCGCTCGGGCCGGCGCAGGAGCCCGCCACGCGCAAGCCACGACAGGCCCCACAGGCCAAGGTGGAACGCACCCACCTCCAGCGCGGCGTAAACCTTGACGTCCTCGAGCCCCCGATAGCGCATGGGGAGCAGGTCGAGGTCGGGTGCGTCGCAGCGGGCCAGCCAGCGTCCGCCAAGGCCCGGCAGGCGCCGACGCCGCAAGCC
>Ga0075421_100005997_pt1 | contig 14763 bp, 19 predicted proteins | sample SoiMetdeltSBSDD5_FD_75292 | JGI IMG/M metagenome (GOLD analysis project Ga0075421, IMG submission 75292) | Bulk soil microbial communities from a Populus tree surrounding site in Tennessee, USA - Soil MetaG P. deltoides SBSDD5 | ecosystem: Environmental > Terrestrial > Soil > Tree plantation...
GCGGATATGCGGATTCATAATGGCGGCAGTAACCAGTTCGCCATCGGTCCAAGTACGTGGGGCGGTCCAAGCCATGAGTTGTGCTCCTTTAGGCGCTTACAAGCGAGGTGGTCACACCAAGTTCGGATTTACCGACGATCCCGAGTTGCCACTGGCCCTGCTGTAGGGCCGTGCTAGACAGGCGCCACGTCATTAGCCAGCGGCCAGAACTGATATCCCACTCGATGCCCTCGATGAAGCTGGGCTGTTCGATGACATCACCGACAGGCCGCTTACGGACCAGGACTCGAGCATGGAGGTCGTGGAGTAACAGGCGTTCCCATTGGTCGTTGTTCAGGCTGGCGTTCTCAACCGCCATTGACTCGATCCTGAAATGCGGTTCGGAATAGGCCCCGAGTAGGAACGTAGCGCGGTCCAGCATCTCCGTTTCGGATGTCAACAGCGTTGAGATCGAGAGCGTTCTGGGGGCAGCTGAGGGCCCACCGTAGAGCCCTTGGCTGGCCTCATCCTCGACAACCTGATCGGTGAGAGCCGGTGCGGTAACGATGACTTTATTCCATAGATTCGTATCGTCGTAAGAGGTCGCTACTGAGGCGTAGTGCTTCTCCCCATCAGCATCTCCCCAGGTGTCATCAAACTCGTCTAGCAGTGTTGTATGGAGGCGTTCAAAGAACGTGGCGGTACCATCATCCGCGATAAAGAACAGGCCGCCCTCGCTGGCTGCCACTTCCTGGATATGGCTCAGCGCGTTCACATCCGAAGCTACGGCCTGCACCGTGGACTCGCTGGCATCGATGCTGCGGAGGGTACTGGGCCATCCCAGGGCATCCAGGACACCGTTGATCCGTGCGGTCGTCGTCTCTACCCCACGGCTGAGTGTGACCTGAGCTAGGTTCAGAACCTTGAAAGCATCAACAGCATGCATATCCACGTTGTCGTCACCCTGGACGGGTGCACCGCTCCAGGTCGCCGGCCAAGCCTCTACGAACCCGTTGAACAGGTTGTAGGTGATCGTGCTCCATGTGGCCTGAACCTTCATCGGGACCATCGGCCGGATGTCGGGCCAATATTGAGACCCAGTGTTCGTTGGGTTGAAGACACCATCCTGATTCAGCAGGCGCACCGAGACAGTGCCAGCCTCAACTCTGTTCAGTTCGTGCTGTCGGCCCCTACGGATATTGACTGAGCGGACCTTGCTGGTGATGTCATCGAAGGATGCGTATCCGAGGATCGTGGTGACGCCGAGTTCGGAGCTACCAGCCACACCCAAAAGCCATCCGCTGCGCCCGATCTGCACCGATAGTGTGGGGAGACTGGGTGGTGCTGGTGGGGGTGGTCCCGCTCCCCCATCAAGCGGTTTCGGGAATACGATTGCCGGCATCTAGCTGAGCCCAACATCACCGTTGCGGGCACTGGTACGGAGGAGCTCCTTACGGATCCGCTCTGCCAGGTCGCGCTCATACCGCGACGACTGGTCCGGGAGCGCGGATGTTTCTGGCACCCTGATCTCGTAATGGATGACCACCCGGCGCACTTCACTGACGGGGATTTCCTCAGCCATGCTGGCTCCTTAGATCGGGTGTCCCGGGGGCGTACCGCCCCACTGGGGGTAGAAGTCCACGTGGACGTGGTTGTAGTGGTTGCCTAGTGGCGAGGGGAAATAGGGATCGGCCAGAAGGTGTGCGATGTCCAGTCCCCCACGGTTCGCATCCAGGAAGAACGCTAGGCGGCGGTGCAGCTCACCTGAACACATGAAGTCCACGGCATTGCCGTAGGCGTGCTGGGACCAGGTGGTAGTGCCTTCGATGAATCGGACGGCAACGACACCGATAGGCATTTCACCGAAAGCCGCGAAGACAACACCGATGCACCGGGCAGCGGCGGGGGTAGCCCCACCGACCCGTTTGTATTCAATCTCGACAACGACCTTGGTGATTCCACCGTCGTAGCGTTCAAGGCTCTTGGATACCTCATCAACGAGCGTGGTGCCCGTCTCTTTGACGGTGAGACCTGGCATTTAGATCTGTCCGCCGCGCTGACCGCTAGGCTGCATCCCCGGCTTGCTGGGGTCGAAGTCCACGTACTTGTAGTGGATTTCAACGGTGTGTTTGGTGTTTCTGTTGTCCAACTTGTCAAGGGTACCCACGATGGTCTCGAGGGATTCATTGGCTTTGTTGGTCTTCTTGGTGGATTCTTCCCAGGCTTCCTGAGCTCTCCGTTGTTGCTCCTTGGTGAGATCGGCAAAACCAATCAGCCACTCGGGCCCGAGCTCCGACAAGAATGTGATGTATTCGTCGTTGACCCACTTCTCCTTGGAAATGCGTTTTACCGCAGTGTTCAGGGCCTCCGCTTCTCGCTGCATGACATTCGTGGCATGTATGAATTCCTGCCGAGTAATCTTCGTCTGTTCAGCGTTCTCCTCAAGGGTGACGGTGAAATCTGCGACGTTATCCTCGGTCGTCTTTACTTCATTCCCGAAGTGTTTGACCCCCAATGACGCCTGGAAGGCCTGACCACGAAAGTTGCCCAGGCCTTTGCCACCCTGGCCTACCTCCTCACCGAAGGCATTCAGGGCCTCGCTGCCATCCCCACTAAGATCAACGAAGTGCCCCAGAATCGGAATCGTATCGATGACCCCATCTACAAAGCGAGTGAGCTTGTTGCCAGCACCGTCGAAATCCTCACCAACCTGAACGATTGGTAGGAACTGCATAGCAAAGGCAACCTTCTCGAGAAGGGGTACAAGGCCGGCCAGGGTCTCGACCAAGCCTTGCACTGCGGGGAGCAATGCCGTGCCGATCTTGGCAGCGGCATCCTCGAGCTCTGCCTTCAGGACACGGATCTGGTTCGGTAGCGATTCACCCAAGGTGCGGGAGAAGTCACCCTGCGCCTTCGCCGTGTCGTCCATGATGATGTTGTAGCGGGCCTGAATCTTCTGAGCGTCGGTGAGTTCCTCGCCCACTTTGGCGATACCCGAACCGTATGCTTCGGCCTCCACTCGGGCGGCCGAGAGGAACACACCGACCTCGCGTAGTGGGCGGGCCTGACCCGCCAGGCCGGATTGCAGTTTCTCAAGAGCTACGGTCGGGTCGATGTTGTTGAACGAGGCCAGGTCTGACGCCAGCGTAACGAGTGAGATCGACATCTTCGCTGTGGCATCTTCGGCCAAGCCTGCGGCGTCGAGGATCTGCCCGAAGCTGCCCGCGGCGGTCAGGGCCGCGGTCTCCGAGACACCCAGAGACTTAGCGGTCGTCTCCGAGAACGCTATGACTGTATCGGCCGAGTCCTCGAACACGACCCTGGTTTTGTTGATCTGCTCATTCAGGTCGGAGGCAGCCTTGATAGAGGCAGCAACACCAGCAGCGACCGCGACACCAACTCCAAGCATGGCCGTCTTGGCGAAACCCGAGAACTTGCTAAAGCCAGAACCCATCGCGCTCGTACTGGCGGCGGTCTCACCCTGAGCAGCCTTGAGTTCGGCCTGGTACTTCGCTGTTGAAAGCTCCAGACTGACGATGGCCTTACCGATCACACCGCCCACGCCAGCTGCACCGAGAAGGGAACCCAGATCAGCCATTCATCGCCCTCTTGACCTTCTCCCCGCCAGCACGGGCGAGGGCTCCGGGATCATCAGCCATAGCTTCAGCTTCATCCTCTCGGTGAAGTGTGATTACGAATGCAGCCCGCAGGTTGTGCGCGAGCACCTCATCCTCAAGGAAGGCCGCTGGGTCGCGCCCCCAATGCTGCTCGACGCGGGCAAAGGTTTTGCCGGCATCTGAAGATGCGAAGTCGGCGAGCACCTTCATTGAGGGCTCGCCGGTAAAGGGATTGACCGCTGCCCGTAACCCAGGAGCGCGTCATAGTCGTCTTGGTCGAGTTCGGCCACAGCCTCCCTGGTCATTTCGACCGGTTCACCATCTATAGCGACCAGCGTCTGTCGCACAATCTCGTCATTTACCCGCGCCCCGGCAGCAGCGTCTTCCATTTGCATTTCCGGGCTCAGGACGGGGGGGCTTCCACCATTGCTTTCCGCAACCGCCACCACGTGTTCCAGAATTGGCGTGGGGACTCGACCAGCAATGACGCAGTCTCGAATCCGGGGAAGTCGGATAGTTACGTTCATGCCCGAGGGCAGTGTTACTTCGAACCTCTTGCGGATGCGCTCGAGGGTTTCCTCGGCATTCATGGGACTCCTTCCTGCCCGAGAATGTGATGAGAAGCACATTGCGTCCGGGCTGGGATCGGGAGTAGCGTGCTGGCATGAGCCAGATGTATGTACGAGACAGCGAACTAGTGATTCCGTGGTGGGCCCTGTCCCTGGCCCTGTTGGTCGTCGGCTTTATCGGCCTGGCGCTGGGGCTTAGTAGGTAGTCGTCACTGCATTGATGACCACGGGCTTCACGTGGTCGCCTGAGGCCGGCTTCGTCACAACACCGTTGATCGTGACCGTCAGCGGGGACGCGCTTGGGTCGGGCACCGGGGGTTCGGCCATCAGAATCACCGAATCCATGGTGAACGATGCCGAGTGGGTACCAGTGATCGAGTGAACCAGGTTGAACTTCACCGAGCCCTTGACCAAGGTAGCCGATGGAGTGGAGCCAGCCGCCGCACCGAAGAAGGTAGCGCGGTAGGCTTCGTGGTCATCCATCAGCAGCGTCATGGAGACCGTGGGTTCGATCTTCGACAGAGCCAGGAAGTTGACCGACACCGAGTCGGCCGTAGCCACGGGGGCCACGGGCCGTGGGACCACCAGGGACAAGCTCTGGATATTCGTCTCGGTTACGGGCGTTCCTGAGTCCACTTCGTACTGAAGCACCGCACCGGAGAAGGTAAAGTAGCCATCCGTGCCGATCACCTGGGGCGTGGAGTTCGTGTAGGAGGCAATGGTCGGGCGCTTCCCTACGAACTTGGCCCCCACCCTCGCCGGCCCACCCGTTCCATCTCCCGAGATCGAGAACTCCGACATCAAGCCAGCCTCGAAGGTTTCCTCGACCGCACCGCCGAGTAGGTCGGTGTTGTAAGTGGTGAACCAGTTGTTCGTGGCGCCACCGAGACCGGACATCGTGTGGGTGAATGGGCCTGAGCCGGTCTTTGTGTCCGTGGGCCATAAGCCTGTCAGGATCCGAGGCAATGGGGCTCCGAAGGCTGGGACGACGACATCAGCTTCCCAGTGCTCATCCCCCTGCTTGTAGGGGTCGGCACCCATCGCCGTATTATCGGTGACCTCGACGCGGGTCGTGGTCTGCACCGGCATGGAGCGCCCGGAGTAGACGGGCAGACCATATTCCTCGGTGGTGTTCACCGTCGATTCGTTGGTCTGCTTGCTGATACCCCAGATGAAGTTGTTGGACGGGGTTGTAAGGCCCATTTACTTCTCCTTCGGATCGAAGCCGATAGGGTTGGCGGGATCTGTTGCGAGCGTGTCTAGGAGCGCGATCTCGTCTGGATCGGTGGTGGAGTAGGAACCGGTCTTGAATGAGATAGGACCGATGACCTCTCCCTTACTATTGGGGCCCTCGACCTCAACATCCTTACGAGCCTTGTAACGCACGCTGCCTCCTAGCTAACGTGGACGTGCTGCTGGGCCTGAACACCGATGGCGAACCAGCGTACCTGACCGGAGCGTTCGGGGAACGCTGTACCGATGTAGTGGACTTCGTGCGCCCCACCGAGTCGTAGGTTGTCGATGTCGTAGAAGCGATCCCGCACGTCCTCAGCCAGGGTCAGTAGGTCGGCGGCCGCTTCTTCGTCCGAGCCCCTTGAGGACTCATCCCCCGCGTCTTCCCAGTAGGTAATGCGGTATGTCTCAAGAATCAGGTCACCACCGGGACCGGTGAGCAGCCGTTCGGCAACTTGGGCCTGGGCGGCGACAGGAAAGATCGAGAGGTGCCGCTCTCCTACCCCGGCTACAAGCTCCTCCGGGTCGTATGGGCTGTACCGGTGTTCCCGGACATCGCGCAAACCTGGAACATTCGTCGTCAGGTCCGTCATGGCCGCATCGATGAATGACTGCCAACTAGAACCCACGTAGAGCCGCCGTAGCCATCCGTCGGTATGCCGGGGCCCATAGAGCTAGGGCCGGCCGTAAGAAGGGCTTAGAAGCCATCCCGGGGTGTTTCACGGGGCCCGTGACGAATCCCCCATCGGCCATCTTCAGGACGTTCTTCCTCGGCTCGATCTCATGGGGACGCACACCCTTCTCGAACAGGATTCCCAACGGAGAGTCCGTACCGATAGAGAAGTTCGTGGTCGTACCCAGCATCCGGATCGAAGCTGCCACCCGCTTGCTGGCCGTCACGGCCTTCATCCTGGCCGCCTGCTCCACCTCCACCGCTGCGGGGCGTGCTGCGGCGATCAGCTTGGCGTTGAACAGTTCGGGCCGCCAGATCAGGATGGCACTCATCCGATATAGGCCAATGCCGGCGAGCGGCGGTAGCGGTTCGTGATATCGGTAACCTCCTGAGATGGCCCATAGGTCAGCACGGCATCTGCGGTCGTCCGTTGAACGATCCTCGAGAGCGGATCTCCGCCGCCCTTGATGGCGTCATAGGTCTTGAGCGCCACAAGCCGTTTGATGTCGTCAGGAACCGCGGCCCAGCCGAACTTGCCAACGAGGCGAACGGTCGAGGCTCCCGACGGCCAGACACCAGTGCCGAGTGCAGGCATCGCGTCAAGCCAGTCGTTCTTCGTACCATCGACCATGGCCGTGTTGGTGGCGTTGAGCGACTTCCGCAGCCGATATGCCGTGGATGCCTGGGCCGTGAAGTTTGTCTCCCAGGGCCAGCGGGTCGATACCGTCGTCAGCGAGCGGATCCTGCGGGGAGCGTAGAGGCGGGTCGTCCCCCACCCGTCCACGTCGATAGTCTCGTCAGCATCCCCTACCGGGGGCTCGAAGTCATCGGCGAGGTCAAGTTCTACCTGCGTCGTTACCTGGGCGATGATGAGATCGACATAGGCGTCTAGCCCGTCGTTTTCGCTCAGGATGAGATTGGCACAGTATGGCTTGACTGTCCGTTCCCGGAAGTCGGCTGCTGCGATATAGGCCACGCATCCTCCTCCTCGACACCGAGGGCATCCCGCTGCTTGTAGTACCGCTCTTTACGCTTGAGCCGTTCGGGGTTCCGTTGTCTGCTCCTGTGCTCCATCAGTAGGTCGGGCATATCCAGGCCAGGAGTCTGGCGGGCCCGATCCTTGGAATCCGCCAGGACGATCCGCCGATCAAGTAACCGGCCGTGCATGATGTGGTGCGCCGGCCCCACCTTCATCTCGGGCATAACCCGCCAGAGGCGGCGGATCGGCCACATCTCATGCCGGGTCACTCCATCGGTACGGGCCCACATCCGCATATCAACGGCGTGCAGATCGGTCTCCTCGATCCGCTTACGAGCATCGTAGGGAACCTCGGTCAGCAGTTCATCCCCGTCGATGCGGAAGAACCAATCCTCCATGGGTTCGGGGACACCCAGGTCGAATAGGTGCTGGAGCTTCCCAACCTCATTGCCAGCCCAGGGCTCTTGGGGAACGTGGATAGTGCAACTCATCCCCAGCGAGAGCGCGGTCTCCATGATCGCGGTGGCCTGGGACGCCCCACTTGTGGGGTGTCGTAGAGAGTCCGGGTAGAGGAAGTAGGCTCCGTCTACTGCCACGATGCCATCACAGAGCTTGGAAGCCGAGGCTACGGAGGCTGCGAGCCAATCGGGCCGCTCGTCGTACCAATTGAGCAGGGCGTAGATCTTCATGCCCACTTGGAGTTGTAGAGCGCCTCATCGGCGTGGCGCATGTCCCACAACCCCTCTCGGTACTGCATCGTGGTCTCGTTCACTGGATGCTGAACGGGGATCCCGCCAGCCCGGACACACCGCCAGCCCGCCTGGTTCAGCAGTAGACCAAGTTCGTCATCTCCGTACCACACTTCGTAACGCTCATCGATGTTCTGCCAGTAGGTCGGGCGGACGGCGAAGCACCAGCCCATGAGGCCCCGATAAGCGGGTGTGGCGTTGATATCGACCAGGACTCCGGGTTTGAAGTCTGAAGCCGGATCGGGGGAAGCTGCCGCTATGTCGTCGGGGGCCCTATCTAGCGCCTCACCCAGTTCTCGTAGGGCTCCTGGAGGCCACTCGATGTCGTTGTTCAGGAAGAGGGCTACGTCTGCACCGATGTCTTGCGCCCAGGCTGCGCCGGCATTCCACATCGCATAGAAAGTCCAGCCCTCGGCATCGAATACCTCGATATCGGTCCATAGGGCGAGCATCTTCTGCCCTTCAGCGGCTAGCGTCCCTCCGTTATGCCAGACACCGATGTGGTCTACCTCGTCATGGAGCTTGTTCAGGAATCGAACCGTCATATCGATGTGGCTCTCAGCGAAGAAGGCCACCGGAACTACGGCTACGATCAACCCACCCTCCTCAGCCAGCCACCGGGGTTCATCCCAAGCATGAAGCGGTCACACTCCGGGTCTGACTCCCACTTCTTATTCCTAGCTAGCCAGGTCTCGACCGCTGCGCCTGGTCCACCATCGGTGTAGTAGTCCGATTCGATCCCGTATTCGTCTACGGCCGTGTCTTCCACTACCAGATACTCCGTAGCGATGGGTGAATATGCCTTGAGTTCAGCCAGGACGTGAGAGGCATTGTGGTCTGAGTCTAGGGTGACAAGGACGTTCTGACCCTTCACCAGTTCTGCGACTTCACCCGCTAGTTCCACCGAATCCCCCTGAAGCCACACCACTCCGGGAATCGGAACGAGCGGAGACTTGATATCCACGCTGATCACGCCAGCGAATTGAGCGAACCAACCCGCCGATCCGCCCTCGAAGCTCCCCGTCTCCACAATCACATCCGGTTTGATGCGTCGGATGAGCTCCTCGTAGACGTAGAGGTCGGTCGGGTACTTCAGGATCCTGTTGCCGTGGCGGTCTTTGAGTGTAGTCCAGACCTTCGAGTCGAAGAACGCCCGGTTAGCCTCAGGCCAGTTCAATGGTAAGACGCGATGGTGCGCTTCAGGCCATCCTCGAGCGGCAGGAAGTCGTCCGGGAACCAACCGAGGGGTCGGAGGGTAGTCGGGTCGCCCAGGACGATGGAGTGTTCGGCTTCGCCCGGGCGCATCGGGACATGTTCGATGGTTCCCTCGCCCATCAACTCGATGACCTTCTGCGCGAGCTCGTTGACCGTGGTCTTCCGGCCCGTGCCAGCATCCATGACCGATTCGTAGATGCCGTGATCCATCTCTAGGGCCCTAACCAGGATCTCGGCCACGTCTTCTACCCAGATCATGTCCATGATCTGCTCACCATCGCCGTAAATGACAATGGGCCGGCCCTCAAGTACTGGGATGATGAGGTTCGGCATGATCTTCTTGACGGGATAGGCCTTCTGCCTAGGCCCGTAGACGTTCAGACCACGGATGAGGGCTATCTTGGTGCCCCATTCCTTGTTCGCCATGAGGGCAAAGCGCTCTGCGGCCTTCTTGGTGATCGAATAGGGATTCCACATCCAGTGGTTCGCTGCAGCGATGTTGACCGCCGGGACTTCGTAGCGGCGGATGGCCTTGAAGACGTTGAGCCCACCGAGGATGTTGGTCTCGATGGCGGGGAGGGGATCGTCCACCGTCTCCTGGGTTCCCAGGACGCCGGCTAGGTGCATCACGGCATCGGAGGTGCTCACCGCGAGGTCGATAGCTGATGCATCTCTGATATCACCGAGGATGTCGCACTCACGGGTGACACCGAAGGTGATCGGTTCGTGTCCGTGTTCCTGGAGTGCCTCGCAGGTGTACTTGCCGATGAACCCTGTCCCACCCGTGACCAGAACACGCATTTACCGTGTCTCCTTAGCCGGTGAGGCCTTCTCTGCCCGCTTGGCTGGGGCAGCGGCCTTATAACCAAGGCGAGCGAGCTCGTTCTTCACGCCCCTGATATTGGTTTCGTCGCCGCGAGCCTCGTACTTCCGAAGTTCGTTGAGCAGAGATTCGATGACTTCCTTATCGACTGCCATACAGCCTCCTTCTGGGGATGGGGAGGGACCGAGGCCCCTCCCCCGTCGTATTCCCCAGTGGTTGTCCGACCTATTAGAAGGTCGGTGTAGCCAAACCAGTGCCCGCGATCCGGGACGTGGCCTTGAGGTAGCGAGCGAACGTGAAGGCGAAGTACCCGTAGGCGTAGATACGCACTTGGAGGTTCGCAGACAGAACGCCCGTCTCAACTGCGACCGTCGGAGCGCCAACCTCGAACAGGAGGTGGTCTGCCCTACGGGTCACGATGATGAGATCCTCGTTCGTACCAGCACCCAACGTAATCGAGAGGTTCGGGTCGATGACGACCGGGAGGCCCATGAGAATCCCCACAAGGCCAGCCGGATTGCCAACGGTACCCGTGCCCATCGCGTTGAATGCCTGATTCGCAGCAGTGGCATCTGGGAGAACCAGCGGCCGGTTCTGCGAGTCCACCGCACCGAGGAAGAACGCCCAACGCCGGGGGTGCATCACGATCACATCTGGACTAGCGAAACGGTTCGTCCAGATCTGCTGGATCGCATCCGCGAACTTGGCGTAGAGTTCACCTGCGGTCGGTGTTGCGTCGGTGTACGTCACGGTGTTCACGCCCGACAGGACCGTGATCCCGTTGGTGGCCTGGTTCAGCATCTGAGAGTCCAGCTGCTTGGCATAGTCGGCCGCCAAGTCCTGCCCAAGCACGGTGTCCGTGGCCGGGTCAGAACGGTCGAGCAACTGCCTCGAGATGTCCTGCTTACCGGCAACGGTGTTGACCGAGAACGACAGGTAGTCGGTGACTGCCGAGCCATCCTGGATGGCCGAACCTTCAGTCTGGACCGCCGTCAGGGTTCCAGTGGTCACCCTCGGAACGTTGAACGTCATGCCCGCATCCGGGAGTGGCCGCCCACCGATGGTGTCCGCGAATGGCCGGCTGGCCCGTGCGAACTCAGCCAGGTCATCGAGGAGGTACTGCGGTGGAACCAGACCAACACCGCCGGATGAGGTGCTGATCGCGGCACGCTGCTCGTCTACCGCGATCTCCCGTGAGTGTCGAGCGATCCGGGTCTGGGCAGCTACATCGCCCTCACCCGAACGGAACAGGTCACGGAAGAACGAGCGGTACTCACCGTTGGCCTCCCGATAACCCTTCTCATATGTGCGGGGCTCGGACCCCACCTTGATGTCGGTTCGGGGGGCAGCCTCAAGCGCCTTACGCATCTCCTCGACGCGCTTGATGTCCTCGGCCAATTTCTCGACCTCGGCACGCTTCTCCTCGAACTTCCCATCCAGATCTTCCTTGGTCTGCTTGTCGGCGTTAGGGCCAAGGCCCTGGAGGGCGGCGTTGTGCCGCTCAAGTGCCAACTGGGCATCCGCAAGGTCGGCCTGGAGTTCCTCGAGTGTCTTCAAGGCACTCATTGGAGCTTTTCCATCCTCTCCTGCAACTTGGCGAGGGTTGCGCGGTGGGCCGCCATCTTCTTCTCTTGGGCGGCTAGCCACCGAACGAAGTCCTCGTCATCCTCTACGGAGCCCATTTGCGACTCCGAGTCGCCCTCCTCAGCTTCCTGAGCAGCGACGACCGCGGCCTCCACTTCTTCGGGTGGACGACCAGTAGCCGCAGCGAGTGATCGCATAGCGGCCATGCTTGTTTGGGGGTAAGCCCCCTGTGCCGTGACGGTCACGTCGTACAGACCGCCCACGTTCCGGATGGTTCGCATCACGTTGCCATCCTCGTCGGCCTGGAACTCATCGCCGTCGGGGGCTACGTTGAACGCGAACGATCCCTGGTTGATATCGCCTCGCTCGAGGGCGGTGCGAAGGTCTTTGGCCCATGTGTAGTTGCCTACCTGGGCGTCGATGAGTAACCCGGTGTCGTCAGATGAGAGGTGAAGGGTGTTGTTCTTCGTCCGGGCGGCCACATAGCGCGTGTCGTGGTCCCAGGTCAGATGAACATCCGGGTCGGTGGTAAGCACCTCATCGAAGGCCCCTGGGGCAATCTGCTCTCGGAACCCACCCAGATCGTGTGAGGTCTGGTTGTAGACGGCTGCGTAGCCCCGGAGGGTGAATCCCTCGTTGGGTCGGCCGGAATGGCGGATTTCGAGTCCCTCAAGGCCCAGGACGCGAATCTCGCGGTCTTGGTCACTCATTCGCATCTCCCTGTGCTGTGACGAGGTTCGGTGCCCCGCCAACCGGTGTTTGCTGTAGCTCATCGCCGCCTTCCTTGGCGGGCATATTCTCGAACTCTCGAGCCTCGTTCTTCGTGTAGACGCCGGCCTGTATCGCATCGACGTAAGCCGACATACGAATGGTCAGGCTGGGTCGAAGGACAGCGGCGGTCAGGAACTCCGGGAACAGATCGCCCCGAAGCGGGAAGATATCGGCGTCTCGCATCAGCGCCATCTCGATCCTGCGGATCCTGGGGCCGAGATCAGCCTGCAGAAAGCGGTCGAAGTCATCATTTGCCGATGTCTGCCCGCCTGAGTTCTGGGGAACGATTCCCAACATCCCGGGGGTAACCCGGCAGATACGACAGACTTCCTCAGCCGAGAACCGCTGGGATTCGATGTATTGGGCGTCCCGCATCGAGATACCCGTGGGTATCCAGCCGGCCCCGTTTCCGAGCATCCCCGGCCTGTGGGAGTTCTCTAGGCCCGAATGGCGCTGCTGCCATTCAGCCGCGAAGCGATCTAGGTCTTCCTGGTTCGCAGGTCCGGGGATCGTGATGAAGCCCGGAAGTGACGTTCCGTTCGAGTAGAACCGCGACTGATAGTCCCTGGCAGCGAGTGCGGCCCCCAAGGTCTCTCGGTGAAGTGAGATGGGCGACAGGCCCACATCAGCCCCCGGGGATGATGTCCAGCCCCGGATATGGAGGATCTGAGAGGCCGGAACGCGCTCTGAGCGCCCCCTGCGGCGCACTTCGTAGTATTTCTGGTTCCGGTCATCCCGTTTCACGATGATGTTCGCGGGATCGACCAAGATCAGCTGAAGGTCACCTTCGTCCCGTACCGGCCGGCGAGCGATGGCTTTCCAAACGAAGGCGTTACCCTGAGTCTCGATAGAAGCGGCCGCATCCTGCCAGAAATCGTAGGCGGATTGCTCGTCATTGGGCTGTTCTTTGAGTCTGAACCACTGCCAGGAGTCCCTAGCCTCGTCCACATCGGGCTTCTCGCCCCGATAGACCTTCAGCGGCATCATGCCGATGGTCTCGGAAACAAGCTTGATGGCCGCGCCGGCGGTCGAGATCCCAAGCGTGCTCGAGATATCCACAAACGGTCCCGCTGTGCTGAAATACGGGCTCCGCTGGGGAATCGTCCAGCCATCGGAGAGCCAATCGCGTTCTTCGACCGCTACGGGCGTCTTTTTGCGCGAAAACAGGCCCATCAGAGCGCCCAATAGCTCGGGGTATCCATCTGGGCGCTGGCCTGGTGGACCGCGAGCATCATCGCGATAAGAGCCCTTGTCTGTTCGGTCGCCACCAAGCGCCACCCCGTTTCTGTCTCTGTGGTCTGGCCGGCGAGCACTTCCCTACGGAGAGCTTCGTCGCCGTCGTGAACGATCAATCCCGCCGTGATGAGCTTCCATAGGGTCGCGGTGGCCTCAACGTACCTCGGTGGCTTCTGTGGGGCCTCCACCATCGGAATCCCGGCCTGTTGAAGGATTTCAGCCGACCTCAGGAACTGCCCTGCGTCGTATAAGACCGCTCGAACGTTGTATTGCTCGGCCAGTCGCCGTATCGCCCATTCGAGCCCTTCGTACGAGATGCGGCCTGTTTCGGGGGCGGGAATGACCCTGGCCCCCACCGCGATGCGCCCGTCAGGCCTAGGCGCAGCAATCGCAATACCTGCTCCGGCTCCAACGCGGATAGCCATATAGACCGATTCGCCATCCGAAAGCCCTCCAACATCGACCTTGAGGCAGTCCCAGTCCTCTGCCTTGAGCCAGGGAAGCTCGGCGGATGTCCAGATCCCACAGGCCCCGCGAAGCCATTCGGCTTCGATCCGACCCTTGGCCTCGCACCATTCAGTCAGTGACGCGACGGTCACCCCGCTGAACGGGTTGGCCCTCTTGACTACCCTCGGGCTCTCTGAATCGTCCCCCGGTCCCAAGCCCCACTCGAAGAACTCCATCGTGGCCGTCTTCGCGTGGTTGAACATGCCCTTACGAGTGAAGGACGGGTCATTATGGAAGTCCAGGCGCATCTTTCCGAGGAAAGAGTCCTCATCCCAGCCGGCGTTTGAGATGGTGACCATCTGGGCATTCCGCTTCTTGAGCCGGCTTCGGAACATCTCGTAGAGCGAACCGTCGGGGTGGGCCTGGAGCTCATCAACCAGAACTAGCGACGGGATAACGCCCGAGTTCTTCCTCGAGTCAGCGGAAATGACCTTGATCCGCCCTAAAGGCTTTCGATTCGGCCCCTGGCCCTGGTGGAAGATGGCCCGAATGCCCCTTTTGGCGTCTAGGGGAAGATCTGAGCCGTCGATGAAAGCTGCCATCTGGTCGAAGATCACGCCGGCCTGGTCAGCTGCCGAAGCCGCGACGATGCACTCAGCACGGTCCGTCGTCAGCATGTGATGGAGCCCAAGGGCGGCTAGAAGAGTCGATTTGCCGTTCCCGATAGGCAGGATCGCCACGATTTGGCGTACCCCGGCGAAATAGGCACGCATGATGAGCTTCTGGAAGGGCTCGAGCACGAAGGGCTCGCCATCCATGAGCAGGCCCTTGCAGAAATCCACGAACCCGCGGAATCCCGGACGGAAAATCGCTGTGCGGCCGGCTGGA
>Ga0075421_100005998_pt1 | contig 14763 bp, 10 predicted proteins | sample SoiMetdeltSBSDD5_FD_75292 | JGI IMG/M metagenome (GOLD analysis project Ga0075421, IMG submission 75292) | Bulk soil microbial communities from a Populus tree surrounding site in Tennessee, USA - Soil MetaG P. deltoides SBSDD5 | ecosystem: Environmental > Terrestrial > Soil > Tree plantation...
TCGGCGTCATCCGCTGGTTCGAGGAGCATCAGATCCCGATCGATTTCGTCGCCGGCACCAGCATGGGCGGCCTGGTCGGCGGCGCGTTCGCGTCCGGGCTGTCGTCGAGCGAGCTGGCGCGGCTGCTCGACGAGACCGACTGGGACGAGATGTTCGGCAGCTCGCCCTTCCGCTACAAGAACGTGCGGCGCAAGCGCGACGCGCGCGCGTATCCCTCGCGCATCGAGTTCGGCCTCAAGAACGGCATCGTGCCGCCGCTGGCGCTGAACAACGGCCAGCAGGTCAACTTCCTGCTCGCGCGCATCGTCGGCCCCTACCGTCTGCTGAACAGCTTCGACGAGCTGCCGACGCCGTTCCGGTGCCTTGCCGTGGATCTCGTTTCGGCGCAGTCCGTGGTGCTCGATCGCGGCTCGCTCGCCGACGCGCTGCGCGCGACGATGTCCCTCCCCGGCGTGTTCCCGCCAATGGAGATCGACGGCAAGGTGCTGGTTGACGGCGGGGCGATGAACAACGTGCCGGCGAACGTGGTCCGCGCGATGGGCGCCGATCTGGTGATCGCGGTGAACGTCGGCTTCATGGGCGACACGCGCACGGTCAACTATTCGCTGATGGGCCTGATGGGCCAGACCGTCGACGTGATGATGCAGGCGAACACGCGGGTCGCGATGCGCGGCGCCGACATCGTCATCAATCCGCAGCTCGAGGGCTACGGCAGCCTCGACTGGCGGCGCAACGCCGCGCTTGCCGAAGAGGGGTATCGGGCGGCGGAGGCGATGAAGGAGAAGCTGCTGCCGCTCGCGCTCGGCAACGCCGCGTGGACCGCCTACCTCGAGCAGCGGCGCGCACGCCGCCAGTCGCAGCTGCCATCGCCGGCGTTCCTGTCGGTGGTCGGCGCGACCTCATCGGATCAGCAGCGGATGGAGCTGGTGCTGGCGCCGCACGTCGGCCGGCCGCTCGACGTTGCCCTGCTCGAGTTCGATCTCGAGACGTTCGCGGGGCTCGATCGATACGAGACGGTCGACTGGCGGCTGATCGACCGCGGCGGACAGGTGGGCGTCGAGGTGCGCGCCCGCCCGAAGAACTACGCGCCGCCGTTCCTGATGATCGGCGTCAGCCTGGAGAACACGACCACCAGCTCGTTTGCCTTCCAGCTCGCCGGCCGCTACCTCGCCTTCGACGTGCTGGGCTCCGGCTCCGAGCTGCGGGTCGACGCGGCGCTCGGCGCGACGCCGAGCGTCGGCGCCGAGTTGTACCGGCCGATTGGCGCGTCGCCATTCTTCGTCACCGGCATGGCGCTGGCGATCAAGCAGGAGCTCGACTTCGTCGAGGACGACGCGGTCGTCGCCGAGTACCACCAGACGCGCGCGCTGGTCGGCGGCGGCGGCGGCATCAACATCGGCCGCGACGACGACGTGCGGCTGCTGTTGACAATCGGCACGCTGACCGCCGGCGTCAGCGTCGGCGACCCGGGCCTGCCCGAGCTCGACGGAAGAGAAACGCGCAGCTCATTGCGCTGGACCCACGACGGGCAGGACAGCGCCGTCGTGCCGTCGCGCGGGGTGCGCACGCTCGGCGAGCTCAGGCACATCTTCGATTCGCCGGCGGTGCCGGCGGATTTTGTCACCGACCGCACCAACCGCGGCCTGAACCAGGTCGAGATCAGCGGGTCGGCGTTCTGGCCGATTGCGAGGCGCGATCGGTTGTTCGTGGCCGGCGGCGCCGGAACATCGTTTGACGGCCAGCCGCTCCCGACCGAGCAGTTTCAGCTCGGCGGGCCGCTGCGCCTCGGCGCCCAGGCGATCGGCGAATTTCGCGGCGACCACTACGCCCTCGTGACCGGCGGCTACCTGAAAGGCGTCGGCCGCCTGCCCGACTTTCTCGGCGGCCCGGTGTTCATCGGCGGATGGATCGAGAACGGCTCGGCGTTCGACACGTTCGACACCGCCAAGCTGCGCACCAACGTCAGCCTCGGCTCGGTGATCGATACGCTCATCGGCCCGGCCATCCTCGGCGCCAGCTTCGGCTTCAACGGCGACTGGCGGTACTACTTCGGCATCGGCCGGGTGTTCTGATGATTCCACCGTGGCCGGGCGCACGGCATTCAACGCAGAACGCGCTGAGCGCGCAGAAACGATTGCTCCCGCAACGCTTGAACGGGTGAAGCTCAAGGAGATCGTCCAACCGGCCTACTCGACCCAGTGCAGCACGTTGCGGATGATCGACCAGCGCGGCGGTGCCGGGGCCGCGTTGCGGCCCAGGATCCAGTAGTCGTAGAGGCGCTCGATCGTCCCATCCTTCTTCTTCAGATCGATCCAGGCGTCGATGAACGCGGCGAACGCCGCGTCGTGTCGCGCGATCGGGTAGGCGAGCGGCACCTTGATCAGGCCCGGCGTCGGCACGACGACCGAGTACTCCGGGTGCATCAGCGTCCACGCCGACCCGCGCTCGGCGGTCAGCACCAGCCCGTCGAGATCGCCGGAGGCGGGGCCGCCGAACATCGCTTCGACCGACCAGAACTTCGTCAAGGTCGCGTTCGGCAGGCCGATGCCGACCTTCTCGACGTAGTAGTCCACCGCCGGGATGCCGAGGCGCAGGTTGGCGCGCGCGCGGATGCCGCTCCACGTGGCGAACTGATCGCGCAGGTGATCGGGGACGACCAGGGCGATCGTTTCGTCGAGATACGGGGTCGAGAACAGCGTGTCGGCTGCGCGCTCGGTGGTCAGCGTCACGCCGGACATGATGAGGTCGCAGGCCCCGGTCGACACGGCGTTCGCAAACGTTTCCCGCGACAGCGGCACGAACGCCAGCTCGAGATGCAGCTCGCGCGCCAGCATCTGCGCCATCGCGACGTCGAAGCCGACGATCTCCCCCGCCGCGTTGCGATAGGCGAACGGCAGGCTGTCGGGCAGGAACCCCGCACGGAGCGCTCGACGCGCCCGCATCTCGTCGAGGACGGGACGGGCGCTCGCGGTCGCGGCAGGAGCGTCGACGGCGGGAGCCTGGGCGATCGTCGGCACCGGCCCGCCGCCGCCAAGCCGCATCCGCCCGAGGATCTGGTTGCCTTCGTATCCCTTGCCGATCATCTGCCCGACCAGCGCGCGCACGCCGCCGACGGTGCCGACGGTCAGCGTCAGCGTGACGATCGCGTATCGCGTCAGCCGCCGCGCGTCGATCCTGATCGCCCCGGCCATCGCCCAGGTGCCGAGGATCGCCACGGCCACAGTGTGCATTGCCGCCAACAGCGTGCCGAACCGCGAGTTGACGACGCTGGTGGCCAGGAAGAGCTGAAAGGTGTCGGAGGGAATGCGGAACAGATCGAGCAGGAAGGGCACCGCGACGTTGATGCTCCCGAAGAAGGCGAGCAGCCCCGAGACCGCCAGCTGCGGGTACTGCGACAGCCGCACCGTGACGTCGGTGAACCAGGCGGCGAAGAAGATGAAGGTCAACGTCAGCAGCTTGCCGGTGTGCGGAAAGTTGAACGAGGCCGGGACGATGACGTCCGGGGCATTCTCGCGGTCGCCGGCGAGCCCGTATTCGTGCGCCAGCGCCTTGCTCTGCTCGGTCAGCTGCGGCAGCACGATGAAGAGATCGCCGGTCACGAACGCCGTGATTAGCGCGTCGTGCATCTGGCCGAGCAGCCGCCGGTAGGGGATGGGCGTCAGCGCGGCGATCAGCCCCGGCAGCACCCACAGGCTGACCAGCAGCGCCAGCGAGACGTAGCCAATCAGGTAAATCTGGATGCGCGCCACTTCGTCGATGCTGAGCGTGCCTGTCGCGGTGGCGGCAATCGCGAACAGGCCGATCGGCGTCAGCCGCAGGACGTAGGTGGCGGCGCGCGCCAGCGTGTCGCGAACCACGGCGAGCACTTCGATCAGCCGCGGCTTGCCCGGTGTGCCGATGAGCGAGATGCCGGTCACCAGGCTGAAGAGCACGACCGCCGGCACGATGTTGTTGGCCAGCGAGTAGAACGGGTTGGCGGGGATGTAGAGCTCGACGAGATCGAAATGGCGCGGCGCGTCGACCAGGGTGGTGCTGAAAAACGAGGCGGTCGCCATCGGCCGCAGCATGAGCGGGAACAGGAAGGCGACCATCAGCGCGACCAGCCAGAGCAGCACCATCACGCCGCCGGCGCGGAGCGCGAGGATGCGCGCCTGCGCGTAGGTCAGGCCGCCGAGCCCCGAGATGATGGAGACGGTGATCACCGGCAGCACCGTCATCTGCAGCAGCTTGACGTAGCCGTCGGCGAGCGGCTGCAGCCAGGCCGCCTGTTCGCCGAGGAACAGTCCGGTGGCGATGCCGAGCGCGAGCCCGACAAGGATCCGGCGCGAATTGCTCATGCGTCCTCGTCGGTTCTAGCCGGGCATCGCCTCCCGGGCTATGCGGAACCGGCAGTGCCGGGCATGCCGAATCCGCATAGCTGCCGTTGAGCCGACCCGGGTAACGTGCCGGAGTTGGCATCGGGCCCGCTCAACGCTGGAGGAGGCGAATGCGCATCTTGAGGTCGGAAATCGCGGTGCTGCTGGGGGTTCTGTCCGGTAGCGCGACCGCGGCGATGCAGTACAAACCGACCGACGTGCCGGTGGAGTACAGCGCGACCGTGCAGGCGGTCGGCGAGCTCGGGGCGGCGGCGGCCTACGTCAAGGTCCACATCGACCGCTTCACGCCGGAGCGCGAGCGCAAGGAGCTGGTCGCCGGGTTGAAGACCGGCTACGACACATTTCTGCCCGCGCTCCGCAAGGCGCCGGTGGTCGGCTACATCGAGGTGAAGGACCAGAAGTGGCAGCTGCGCTGGGCACACCAGCAACTCCGCGACACTGGACAGGTCGTCACCGTCGCCACGGCTGAGCCGATCTTCTTCGCCGGCGGCGGCCGCGCCGACGCCAAGCCGCGCGCCGGCTACGACCTGGCGATCATCCGGCTCGAACTCGACACGATCGGGATGGGGAAGGGGACCTTCGCGTCAGCCGCGCGGGTCAAGCCGAACGCCGACGCCAGCGGCGTCGACGTCGATGACTACGGCGGCACCCCCATGCCGATCACGACGGTAACGAGGCTCATTCGCTGAGATCGCCGGCCGAGCGGTGACTCGGTCGAGTTGTGGATGAGGCGTGGCGGCCCCCCGCCGCCACGCCCCGCCGCCTGGCAACGGCCCTGTTCCCTTTAACTACATCCTCTGATAAATCATTCGATCGCTGCGCATCGGATTCATCCGGTCGCGTGCGACGTGCGTCCGCCCTGTCCTGCGTCGTGCCTGCGAGCACTGTTCTTGCAACTCGATCCGGCGTGAGCCACGACGGCTCGAACGCGATTACCCAGAACGCGACGCGAGGAGAAGCAAGACATGGCTGAAGCGGGAACTCTTCATGATGCATTCGTCGACGAACTCCACGACACTTACGACGCCGAGAAGCAGCTGACCAAGGCGCTCCCGAAGCTGGCGAAAGCCGCGACCTCGGCCGATCTCCGCAAGGCCTTCGAGTCGCACCTTCAGGAGACGAAAGGCCACATCGAGCGGCTGGAACAGGTGTTCGGCAGCCTCGATGAGAAGGTTCGCGGCAAGCATTGTGACGGCATCGCCGGAATCATCGAGGAAGGCAAGTCGATCATGGAGGAGGATTTCGACGAGACCACCATGGACGCCTGCCTGATTGCCGCCGGCCAGCGTGCCGAGCACTACGAGATGGCGGCCTACGGTACGCTCGTCGCCTGGGCGCAGGCGATGGGCCACGACGAAGCGGCGAGTCTGCTGCAGCAGAACCTCGACGAAGAGAAGGCAGCGGACAAGAAGCTGTCGGCGATCGCGGAAGGCGGCATCAATCAGGAGGCGGCCGACGCGGCTCATCCCGATGGCGACAACGAAGACGACGAGCCTCGGGGTCGGGCGATGGCCGTGGCGGGCAAACGCGGGCGTCCCGCGCCCTCGAAACGCAACGGCCGCCGCTAGCCGGAGCGAAGAAGCTCTGCGTTAAGACAACCGGGCAGCCCTCATCGCGCGTCGATGGAGCGGTTGCCCGGTCTTCATCGGCACGACCCTCCATTTCTTGATCCAGATCAATCCACCGCCTGCGGCCGCCGGGCTACTGTGGCTGGCGAACGACACACGCGCGAGCGCACGGTCGTCAGGAGTGGAGAGAATGACATCGATATCTCAATCAGCCTGGAAGGTTGCAACGGGCACGCTGGCGCTGGCTGGAATCATCGTCGCCGGCAGCGCAACCGCCGGCCGTGAGGCCGTGCACGCAGGCAGGACGCCGCTCGAAGAGAACAAGGCGACGGCACGGCGCTGGACCGAAGAGCTCTGGGGACGCGGCGACCTGAAGGTCGCCGATGAAATCATCGCGCCCGACTACGTGCGCCACGATCCGGGCGATCCCTTTCCGGCCCGCGGCCCCGAGGACGTCAAGCGGATCGTGACGATGCTGCGGTCGATGCTGCCCGATTTCAAGATCGAGGTCGAGGCGATGGTCGCGGAGGGCGACCTGGTGGTCAGCCGCTACACGACGACTGCGACCGACACCGTCGGTTACATGGGCATGCCACCAACCGGCAAGTCCGTGCGCACGCCGGCGATCCAGATCTTCCGGTTCGCGAACGGCAAGATCGTCGAGAGCTGGGCGGCCCGCGACGATCTCGGCACCCTGCGCCAGCTTGGACATCTCCCGGCGCTTCCGGCGCGCCGCTGAAGAACGGAGCTGTCTGTGACTGCGCATCATCCGCTCCGGCGCCTCGCGCGCCTTGTCTACGTCGCTTCGCTCGCCGTGGTTGGATCGGCTGAAATCACGCTGGCGCTCCCGGCCACTGGCACGCGGCCGGCGAGCGTCGAGCCCAACGACAACCAGCGTCCAGCCGGCAGGTTCGAGAACGGCACGCTGACGCTGGCACTCCGTGCCGGCGCCGGCGCGTGGAAGCCCGAGGGCCCGGCTGGTCCGGCGCTCCAGATCGAAGCGCTCGGCGAAATCGGCTCGGGGCTGACCGTTCCCGGTCCGCTCATCCGCGTCGTCGAAGGCACCATCATCGAGGCCTCGATTCGCAACGATCTCGACGCGCCGCTGACCGTCCATGGCCTCTGCGCGCGCGACGGCACACCGTGCGCGCCGCTGACTGTGGCCCCTGGCGTGGTCCGTGAGGTGCGGTTCACCAGCGGCCGTCAGGGGACGTATCACTACTGGGCGACGTCGATCGGCGCGCCGATACCGTTCCGCGAGCTGGCCGGGGCATTCGTCGTCGATCCGCCCGTCGCGGAGCCCGGCGCCGATCGCATCTTCGTCATCACCGAGTGGTCGAGCATGTCGCCGGCGCAGCTGCGCGAGGTGATGAGCGCGGACGATGCGACGGAAGCATTTGTCAAGATCAACCCGCGGGCGGGGTTCATGATCAACGGACGGTCATGGCCGGCGACCGAGCGGCTGACCTACGAGCGCGGCGAGAAAATTCGATGGCGGCTGATCAACCTGAGCTCGCAGGTGCATCCGATGCACCTGCACGGCTTCTACTTCGTCGTCACCAGTCTCGGCGACGGCATGCGCGACGAGCCGATCGACCTGGCGCGCCAGCATCCCGTCGTCACGCAGGTGATGCCGAACGGCGGCACGATGGAGATGACGTGGGCGCCGGAACGCGAAGGCAACTGGCTGTTTCACTGCCACATCATGCGGCACGTCTCGCCGTCCCATCGCCTTGCCGACGCTGACGCACATGGCCGACATGTCGACGGCGGCCACGCTCATCACTCCGGCGCCGACGATGGCTCGTCAGGCATGGCCGGGATGATTCTCGGCGTGACCGTCGTCGGGCCGGCGGCGGCGAAGGCCGAGGTCGGTTCCGGCGCGACCGCACCGTCGCCGCGCAAGCTGACGCTGACCATGCAGCGCGGGCCGAGTCTCGATCCGGATCGGCCGTCAGCTGGATTCATCCTCAGCGAAGGCGGCGCGCCGCCGGCGTCGCAGGAGGTCGCCGCGCCGGGACCGGCGCTGGTGCTGAAGCGCAACCAGCCGGTCGAGATCACGCTGGTGAACAATCTGCCCGAGCCGACCGCGATGCACTGGCACGGCATCGAGCTCGACAGCTACTACGACGGCGTCCACGGCTTCAGCGGCGCCGGCCAGCAGCTGGCGCCGATGATCGAGCCGGGCGGCCGCTTCGTCGTCCGCTTCACGCCGCCGCGCGCCGGCACGTTCATCTACCACACCCACCTGCACGACTTTCGGCAGCTGTCGTCGGGCCTCTACGGTCCGCTGATCGTGACCGGTGAGGACGACAGGTTCGATCCGGCCACGGATCACGTGATGGTGATTGGGCGGCGCGGCATCACGGCCGACATTCAAAGCATCCTCAACGATCCCTCAACGACGCTCCTGAACGGCGAGCGGTCGCCCAGGTTCACGTGGAAGTCGGGACAGCGGCATCGCGTGCGGCTCATCAACATCACGCCCGATGACATCTTCGTCGTCGCGCTGCAGTCGGCCGATGCAACGGCGGCGTGGACGCCCGTTGCCAAGGACGGCGCGCCGATCCCGGCGGGGGAGGCCGTTTCCCGGCCGGCCCGGCAGACGATTGCGGTCGGTGAAACCTACGAGTTCGAATACGAGGCGCCGCCCGGCCGCAAGACGCTGTGGCTGGAGGTCCGCAGCACCGGCGGAAGATGGCAGGTCCAGGGCCAGGTGCTGATCAGGTAGGCCTACCGGATTCCAACGGGATGCTTACCACTTCCTCATGACCGGGTTGCGCCGGGCCGCGTACGCTCCCGGGCATGGGGACTGTACAGGTCGAGGCGCCGGCGGCGCCTGCGTTCGAAGCTCTGCGCGCATATCTCGAGGCGAAGGCCCGCTTCACGGATGACGACTTCGACCTGATCGCGAGCGTCTTCGTGCCGAGGCGCATTCGCGGCGGCGAGTACCTGCAGCGTGCCGGCGAGGTGGCGCGATGGGCGGCCTTCGTGGCGAGCGGCTGCCTGCGCAGCTACGTCATCGACGAAAAGGGCAAGGAGCACATCGTCAAGTTCGCGCCGGAGGACTGGTGGGTCGGCGACTCGACCAGCCTCGAGTCCGGCGCGCCCTCGCGCTACTTCATCGACGCCATCGAGGACACCGACGTCGTGCTGATCGATGGGCCGTCGCACGAGCGGCTGCTCGCGCGCGTGCCGGGGTATGCGGCCGCGTTCCGGATCGGCCTGCAGAAGCACGCGGCGGCGAAAGACCGCCGGATCGTCAGCGCGCTGACCGCGACGGCGGAGGAGCGTTACCTGGAGTTCGTGAAGACCTATCCCTCGATCGCGCTTCGCGTGCCGCAGACGATGATCGCCTCTTACCTCGGCATGACGCCGGAAACCATCAGCCGAATCCGGAAGAACCGGTCGCGCCGCGGCCGCGACCGTGGCCGAGTCGCACGCCCAGCTCGACGCGAGCCGGCCGTCGCCTGAACGAACGCGCCTGCGCGATCGAGCTCAGGCCTTGCGCAGTTCGCCGCGCCTGAGCTGCCGGTACATGTCGAGGGCGTCGCGAACAATCTGGATGGCTGCCGCCGGCCCCAGGAGGTCCTCCACGACCACCTGCTTGTGCTCCAGCGTCTTGTAGTCCTCGAAGAACCGCCGGATCTCCCGCAGGACGTGAGCCGGGAGCTGGCCCTTGTCGGTGTAGTCGGCGAACGCCGGATCGCGGACGCTGATCGCCACGATCTTGTCGTCGATCCCCTTCTCGTCCCGCATCCGCATCACGCCGATCGCGCGCGCCTCGACGATGGTGAGCGGGAAGACCGGCTCCTGCCCCAGCACCAGCGCGTCGAGCGGGTCGCCGTCGTCACAGAACGTCCGCGGGATGAAGCCGTAGTCGGCCGGATAGTAGACGGCGCTGTGCAGCACGCGGTCCAACCGCAGCAGCCCCGTTTCCTTGTCGAGCTCGTACTTGTTCTTGCTGCCCTTCGGAATTTCGATCACCACCGGGAACTCGCCGGCGATGAGGGTGTCGTCGACGTAGGTGTCGTGCCACGGATGCATCGAAAGAACCTGCCTCGAACGGAGGTGATTAAGGGGCGGCGGAAGGATTCTCTCACGGACCGCGCCTCGGCGGATTCGATCGCCTGTTGAGCGGCGACCTGGCTGCATCGAGCTGATCAAAATGGTGTAAAGGAAACCGTCAGGGAGAAAACCGCCGGTCTCGCGGCGGCGCGTGCACTAGAATCGAGGCTTCCCGAAAAGCCGATATCAGCGAGCATCACGAGGTCGAGAATCGATGCGTACGTTTGGCGTGTTGAGCATGAGCGCGGTCGTCGCCTTGACGGCCGGGGCCGCGTCCCCGTTGCTCGCGCAGGAACCGGAGCCGGCGACGCGCCAGTTGGCGATCGAGCAGGCGCAGGCTGAGAAAACCCGAACGCTGCACCCGTATGAGGTCTCCACTGCCGAACGCGTGATGGGCAAGGTCAGCTCGATCCTGAGCGGGACGACGAAGAAGTGGCACCCGTTCTTCGACAGCGCGTATGCCGGGGGTGGCTTCACCTTCGGCGCGGGATACGCGCATTACCTCAGCCCGTACAGTTTTGTCGACATGCGCGCGAGCATCACGGCGGCCGGCTACAAGCGCGCCGAAGCAGAGTTCGTCGCACCGCGCCTGTTTCACCGCCGCGGCTCGCTGTCGCTCGTCGGCGGCTGGCGCGAGGCGACGCAGGTGGCCTTTTACGGGCTGGGCATCGACACGACGAAGGATCGTCGCCTGAACTACAGCTTCCAGCAGCCGTACGCATCAGGGCTGCTCACGGTCCGGCCGACGCGCCGCCTTCTGCTGCTGCGCGGCGGGCTCGAGCTCACGCAGTGGAAGGAGCAGCCCGGCGAGGGCACATTCCCGTCGGTCGACACGGTGTTCACGCGGGGAACGCTGCCCGGCCTCGGGCAGACCGTCAACTACGTGCACTCGCAGGCGACGGCGGGATTCGACTGGCGCACGTCCCCCGGCTACTCGCGGCGCGGCGGTTTCTACGGTGTGACCTTTCACGACTACCACGACCGTGACGAGGCGTCCGGCTTCCAGCAGGTCGACTACGAAGCGATCCAGCATTTCCCGATCCTGCGCGAGGCCTGGGTGATTTCGCTCCACGGGCTGGCCGCCACCACGTCAACCGATGGCGAGCAGCGGATCCCGTTCTTCATGCTGCCTTCACTGGGCAGCGGCTCGACGCTGCGCGGGTATTCGTCGTGGCGGTTCCGCGATCGCAACAGCCTGCTGCTGCAGGCGGAGTGGCGGATCATGGTCAACCGCTTCTTCGACACCGCGGTGTTCTACGACGCCGGCACGGTGGCGGACCGCACGGCCGACCTGAATTTGGACGACCTGAAGAGTGACTACGGCATCGGGGCGCGCTTCCATGGGCCGTTCAACACACCGCTTCGGGTCGAGCTGGCGAAGGGCAATGAAGGCCTGAGGTTCGTGTTCACGACGTCCCCTGTTTTCTAGAAGCCTGCTGTCATGATCCCATCATCCTCATCTTCGAGATTCCGCCCGGTCCGTGCCGGCATCTGCCTCATGGCGCTGGCCGCCGCGACCATCACGTTCGCCGCGACCGCATCGACGACAGCGCCGCATTTCTACCCGGACGATCCGATCGCGCGCGAGCCGGCGTCCCAGGACGCGTCCCAGGCCCGGCCCTACGAGATCGAACAGATGTACGAGATGGTCTACAACCTGTTCGTCGCGCCCGGCTACAAGCCGTCGGGCACGCGGGCGCAGAACATCAACACCATCGACGAAGTGCCGGACTCGAGCTGGTTCACCAACCGCATCGGTTCGAGGACGATCACGGCCGACGAGCTCGCGCGCGGCCCGGTTGCCGGCGCCGCGCCCGACCCTTCGCGCTGGACGTTGATCAGGGAAAAAACCTCGGGGGCACATCCGGGCTTCACGGCAAAGGATGCCAGGGGCGAGACCTGGTTCCTGGAATTCGATCCGCCGTACTATCCGGAAGGCGCCACCGGCTCGGTGATCGTGGCGTCGAAGATCTTCTGGGCGCTCGGCTACAACCAGGTCGAGTCGTTCCTGACGACGTTCGATCGGAAGCACGTCGAAATCGACCCGAAAGCCACCATCCGCCGGCCGTCCGGCGCCCGGACCCCGTTTTCGCAGGACGACATCAACGCGATCCTCGAACACGTTGCCAAGGACAAGGACGGCACGTATCGCGTCATCGCCGGGCGCCTGATTCCCGGGACGATCATGGGCAACTTCCTCTTCGAGGGAACGCGCCCCGACGATCCCAACGACCTCGTGCCGCACCAGCACCGGCGCGAGCTGCGGGCGCTGCGCGTCTTCGGCGCGTGGACGAACCTGACCGATTTGAAGGCCGCGAACACGATCGACGCGCTCACGACCGAGAACGGCCACGCCGTCATCAAGCACTACCTGCAGGACGTCGGCTCCACCTTCGGCATGTGCAACGACCTGCACGAATGGGACCTCAGCTGGGAGCACTTCTACCAGAGCGATACGACCAGGCGCCGCCTCTTTTCTTTCGGGTTTGCGCTCAGTCCATGGCAGACGGTGCGGTACGTCGAATACCCGTCGATCGGCAAGTTCGAGGGCGATCGTTTCGATCCCAGAACCTGGAAGCCGCAGACGCAAACCACCGCTTACATGGAAACGCGCGACGACGATGCGTTCTGGGCGGCGCGGCGGATCGTGGCGTTCAGCGACGAGCTGATCCGGGCCGCGGTTCGCACCGGCCAGTACAGCGATCCTGAGGCAGAGAAGTACCTCGGCGACGTGCTGATCAAGCGCCGCAACAAGATCGCCAGCGTCTACATGACCGCGGTGAACCCGATCGTCGCCCCGCGCCTGGACGGCAACGGCCGCCTGACGTTTGAGAACGCGGCCGTCGCCGCCGGCGCTGCGGCAGCGCCCGCTGCTTACCGCGCGTCGTGGATGCTGTTCGACAACGCGACCGGTGAGACGCGGCCGCTGTCGGAGTCCCGGAGCGCCACCACATCGATCGACGCGCCTCGAGGCTTGGCCACCGGCGCCGGCAGCATGGTTGCGGTCGATATCTCTGCCGAGAGCGACGCTCACCCGGCGTGGAAGCGGCCGATCCGCGCGTATTTCCGCCGCGGCGGCGACGGCTGGACGCTCGTCGGGTTAGAACGGATGCCCGAGGATCAGCCGGGTCCTGCTCCGCGATCAGCAGCGCCGGTGCGTTGAGCAGCGCCCGGCCGTGGGTTCGTCGGTTCGGCGGAATTTGCATGAGGGCCAAGGTGTCTTCGTGACGTCGGGTGGCATCGTCCTGTGTGGCGGGCGATCGACGCGGATGGGATCGCCGAAGGCGCTGTTGCCGTTTGGCAGCGAGACGATGCTGCAGCGTGTCGTGCGGCTGCTCGGAAGCGTGGTCTCGCCGCTCATCGTCGTCGCGGCGCCGAATCAGTCGCTGCCCGAGTTGCCGGCCGCGGTGAGCGTGACGCGCGACGAGCGCGAAGGCCGGGGCCCGCTCGAAGGGCTGCGTGCGGGCCTGAAGGCGCTGCCGGCCAGCGTCGACGCGGCCTACGTGACCAGCTGCGACGTCCCGCTCCTGGTTCCCGCCTTCGCGCTGCGCATGATCGAGCTGATGAGCGATGCCGAGATCGCCGTGATGGAGATTGACGGCTTTCCGCATCCGCTGTCCGCGGCCTACAGGCGGAGCACCCTGCCGCACGTCGAGGCGCTCCTTGCCGAGGATCGCCTGCGCCCGGTGTTCTTGTTCGACGCGGTGAGGACGCGGCGGGTGCGGCCGGACGAGATGACCTCTGTCGATCCGCAGCTTCTGACGCTGCGGAATCTCAACACGCGCGAGGACTACGAGCAGGCGCTTGCGACACTGAGGCGGCGCTGAAGCGCCGCCTACGGACGCAGGGCGGGGCTCGAGGCCCCGCCAAGAGCGTTACGGTTTTTCCGTGAGCAGATAAACCGCAAACGACGCCAGCCAGTGCTCGCCCTCGTAGTGTCCGGTCGCGACGTGCTGGAGCGCGTCGAGCGCGTGCACGGCGCCGGCGATCTCGAGCGGAGCGCGCGACGCGTGGCCCTCCGGCAGCGCGGCCGCGACGTGGCGCATGCACCAGGCGCGGCTCAGGTTCAATCCATCCAGGTGTCCGAGCTGCGGATCGGATCGGTCGGTCACGACCGCGATCTCCAGCAGGTTCTTCGGCTCGCCGCGGTTCAGCCGCGGCAGGTAGTCGCGGAACCACTCGGCGAAGCGCGCCGGCGCCAGGACGCGACGCATCAGGTCGGCTTCGGCCAGCGCCGGCGAGAGGAAGTCTGAGCCGTTCGGTTCGAGCCTGGCCGGGTAGTCGGTGTCGCCGCCGAAGTAGTCGAGGCTGCGCGCGATCAGCAATTCCTTCAGAGCGGTGTGGCCGACCGTGTTGGCATAGTCGAGCGCGAACGCCAGCCCGAAGGCCGTGTTCGGATGGAGCCCGGTGCGGATCGCATAGGTCTGCTTCGGCAGGAAATCGAGATAGCGCTGGACGAGCGCATCGGTGAGCGGCTGAAGGTTCTCCTTCCAGCGCTTCGCCTCGGGCGCGCTCGAGAGATGCAGTTCCTCGGCCAGCTTCAGTATCCACGCCCACCCGTACATCCGCTCGAACGCCTGCGTGCCGGGGCGCTTGAAATAGGCCGCTTCGGTCCGGATGCTTTCCGCGGTGAGGTTGGCGTCGAGCGCCGAGACCATCCGATCACGCTCCGGCAGATCCGGAAACAGGCGGAAGAGCCGCGCCAGCATCCAGTGCCCGTGAACCGAGGAGTGCCAGTCGTAGCAGCCGTA
>Ga0075421_100005999_pt1 | contig 14762 bp, 18 predicted proteins | sample SoiMetdeltSBSDD5_FD_75292 | JGI IMG/M metagenome (GOLD analysis project Ga0075421, IMG submission 75292) | Bulk soil microbial communities from a Populus tree surrounding site in Tennessee, USA - Soil MetaG P. deltoides SBSDD5 | ecosystem: Environmental > Terrestrial > Soil > Tree plantation...
GCTGGCCGTTGAGCGGCGAGCGAACTTGGCTCTCCCCGAACGCTGATCGCCTCGCCCCACTGTCTTCCCTCTCCCCGCGGAGAACCTCGGACTTTCGCGAAAGGGTAGTCCAGTGAGCGACATGCTGCTCGAGGTCAAGAACCTCGTGAAGCACTTCGAGGTCGGCGGCGGGATGTTCGGGAAGGCGGCCGGCCTCGTGCGCGCGGTGGACGGGGTCTCGTTCTCCATCCGTCGCGGGGAGACGCTCGGGCTCGTCGGCGAATCGGGGTGCGGCAAGACCACCACCGGCCGCTGCGTGCTTCAGCTCGAGCGGCCCACCAGCGGCCAGATCATCTTCGAGGGCCGCGACCTCACCACGCTCGACGCCCGCGAGATGCGCGCGGTGCGGCGCAAGCTCCAGGTGATCTTCCAGGACCCCTACAGCTCGCTCAACCCGCGGATGACCATCGGCGAGATCGTGGGGGAGCCGCTCGCCGTGCACCGGCTCGTGCGCGGCGCCGGCGCGCGCCGCGATCGCGTGCAGCAGCTGCTGCGGCACGTCGGGCTCCTGCCGCAGCACGCTTCGCGGTATCCGCACCAGCTCTCCGGTGGGCAGCGGCAGCGGGTGGGGGTGGCACGCGCGCTTGCCATGGAGCCGTCGCTGATCATCTGCGACGAGCCGGTCTCCGCGCTCGACGTGTCGATCCAGGCGCAGATCATCAACCTGCTCGAGGACCTCCAGGCCGAGTTCGGCCTGACGTACCTGTTCATCGCGCACGATCTCGCCGTCGTCCGCCACATCTCCGATCGCGTCGCCGTGATGTACCTGGGGAAGATCGTGGAGATGTCCGACCGCAAGACGCTCTACGACGACCCGCTCCATCCTTACACGCGCGCCCTGCTGTCGGCGGTGCCGATCCCGGACCCGGAGCTGGAGATGCGGCGCGAGCGGGTCGTGCTCGGCGGCGAGGTGCCGAGCCCTCTCAACCCGCCCTCCGGCTGCGTGTTCCACCCCCGATGCCCAATCGCCGTCGAGCGCTGCCGATCCGTGGTGCCCGAGCTGCGCGAGCCGAAACCCGCTCACCAGGCGGCGTGCCTGCTCGCTTGACAGGTGGTCGGACCACAGGTAACGTCGCGGCAACCTTTCCCGAAGCTGCATCGTTCATAGACCGAGCAACACATGACAAGAAGGTTGGCGGCCCCGCGGTCCCGACCCGGAGGTGGCCCAATGCAGCGACGCAGCGGCCTTGTCCTCACCCTCATCGCGGCGATCGTCCTCGCCGCCAGCCTGCCCGCGACGGCGCAGGAGACCCCCCGGCGCGGCGGCGAGCTCACCTTCGTCGTCCCGTCCCAGCCGCCGACCTACGACGGCCATCAGGAAGAGACGTTCGGCCTGATCCATCCCGTGGCGCCGCACTACAACACGCTGCTGCGGGTGGACCCGACGGACAAGACCGGCACCAAGCCCGTCGGCGATCTCGCCGAGTCGTGGACGATCTCCAAGGACGGCCTCGTCTACACCTTCAAGCTGCGCCACGGTGTGAAGTTCCACGACGGCAGCGACATGACGTCGAAGGACGTGAAGGCGTCATACGACAAGATCATGAAGCCGCCGGCAGGGGTGAAGTCGCTACGGGCAGTGGCCTATCAGACGGTCACCTCCGTGGAGGCGCCCGACCCGCATACGGTCGTGTTCAAGCTGAAGTGGCCGGAGTCCTCGTTCCTGCTCAATCTCGCCTCGCCATGGAACTTCATCTACAAAGCCGACATCATCGCCAAGGATCCCAAGTGGTACGAGACGAACGTGATGGGTACCGGCCCGTTCACCTTCGTCGAGCACGTCAAGGGCTCGCACTGGGTCGGCAAGAAGAACCCCAACTACTGGGACAAGGGCAAGCCGTACCTCGACGGGTACCGCGCCATTTTCATCTCGGCCTCGGCCGCCCAGGTGGCCGCCATCCGCGGTGAGCGCGCGCACATCCAGTTCCGCGGCTTCAGCCCGCCCGAGCGTGATCAGCTCGTGCAGGCGCTCGGCAACAAGATCACGGTGCAGGAGAGCCCGTGGGACTGCCTGAACTTCGTCTCGTTCCACCACGAGAAGAAGCCGTTCGACGACAAGCGCGTCCGCCGGGCCCTCTCGCTGGCGCTCGACCGGTACGCCGGCGCCGCCGCGCTGTCGAAGATCACGATCGTCAAGGAGGTCGGCGGCGTGCAGGTGCCCGGGACTCCGTACGCAACGCCGCCCGCGGAGCTCGAGAAGCTCGCCGGCTATGGCAAGGACATCAACAAGAACCGGGCCGAGGCCAAGCGGCTCCTCAAGGAGGCCGGCGTCCCCGACGGCTTCTCGTTCACGTTCAAGAATCGCGGCATCCCGCACCCGTACGAGCCGGTCGGCATCTGGCTGATCGACCAGTGGCGGCAGATCGGCCTCAACGTCAAGCAGGAGTTCATCGAGGCGTCGGCATATCACCCGATGCTCAAGCGCGGCGACTTCGAGGTGGCCATGGACTTCCAGTGCGGGTTCATCGTGGAGCCCGACCTGGACCTCGTCCGCTTCGTGTCGACCTCCGACGCGAACTACGGGCGTCACAAGGACGCGGTGATCGACGACCTCTACTCGCGACAGGCGCGCGCCACCGACATCGAGGAGCGCAAGAAGGTCATCCGGCAGCTCGAGAAGCGCCTGCTCGACGACGAGGCCCACGTGGCCTACACGATCCAGTGGAACCGCATCATCCCGCACAGCTCGAAGGTGAAGGGCTGGACCATCACCCCGAGCCACTACCTGAACAATCAGCTGGACTCCGTCTGGCTGGCTGAATAAGTGGAGTCGGGCGGCTCCGGTGGCGTCGACGCCGCCGGAGCCGCTGGCGCCATGCTCAAGTACCTCACCAAGCGCTTCTTCCTGATGTTCCCGACCTTGCTCGGGGTCGCCATTGTCACGTTCTTTTTGATCCGCGTGATTCCCGGTGACGTCGTCGAGCTCCGGATGGGCGGCGAGAGCGGGGCCGTGTCGCAGGAGATGCTGGCCAAGGAGCGCGCGCGCTTCGGCCTGGACCAGCCGTTATGGAAGCAGTTCGTGGTGTGGGTCGGCGGCGTCGCGCGGCTGGACTTCGGCCGCTCGATGTGGACGGGGGCGCCGATCTGGGAGGAGATCAAGCTCCGGCTGTCGCTGTCGTTGCAGGTCGCCATCATGGCCACGGTGGTCGCCGTGCTCCTGGCCATTCCGCTCGGCGTGCTGGCGGCGCTGAAGCAGGACACCTGGGTCGACTACGCCGTGCGCATCTTCTCCATCGCCGGGCTCGCCACGCCCTCGTTCTGGCTCGGCATCGTGTTCATCCTGATGCTGCTCATCGTCTTCAAATGGCTGCCCCCGATGGTGTACACGCCGTTCTGGCAGAACCCGTGGCAGAACATGCAGCAGCTCATCTGGCCGGCGCTCGCGGTCGGCTACCGGTATTCGGCGGTGGCCACCCGCATGACGCGGTCGGCAATGCTCGAGGTCCTCCGCGAGGACTACATCCGGACCGCACGCGCCAAGGGCCTCGTGCAGAAGCTCATCCTCTCCCGCCATGCGCTGAAGAACGCGATGCTGCCGGTCATGACGGTGGTGGCTCTGGAGTTCGCGTTCCTGATCGGGGGGCTCGTGGTCACGGAGCAGGTGTTCAACCTCAACGGACTGGGCCTGCTGTTCGTCCAGGCGGTGGCCCATCGCGACTACACGCTGATCCAGGCGCTGGTCATGCTGGTGTCCGGCTGCTTCATCGTCGTCAATTTCGTCATGGACATCATGTACGCCTACCTCGATCCCCGGATCCGCTACCGCTGATGGCGCTGGCGCGTCCGCTCGAGACGGTCGAGGCGCCGCCCGCGCAATCCGGATGGCTTGCCACCTCCGTCGAGTTCTGCCGGCGCCGTCCGCTCGGCGCCGTGGGCGCCGCCATCATCGTGGTCATGTTCGTGGTCGCCCTCGCTGCGCCGGTGCTGGCGCCGTATGATCCCCAGCTCGTTGATTTCGCCGCGATGCTGGCACGGCCGTCGCCCGCCCACTGGCTCGGGACCGACTCCTTCGGCCGCGACGTGCTGTCGCGGCTCATCTACGGCTCGCGCACGGCGCTGATCGTCGGCTTCGTCTCCGCTTTCGTCGGCGCGACGCTCGGCGCCGTGCTGGGGGTGGGCAGCGCGTACTTCGGCGGCCGAGTGGATCTCTACATGCAGCGGCTGATGGACATCTTCATCTCGTTTCCGCTCATCATCCTGGCGCTGGCGCTGGTGGCCATTCTCGGGAACTCCATCCCCAACCTCATCACGGCCATCACGGTGCCGATGATCCCGCGCTGCGCGCTCGTGATCCGGTCGTCGGCGCTGTCGATTCGCGAGATGCCGTACGTGGACGCCGCCCGCGCCGCGGGCTTCGGCCACTCGCGCATCATCTTGCGCCACATGCTGCCCAACGTCATGGCGCCGTACCTGATCATGGTGACGGCGTTCCTCGGTCAGGCGATCCTGCTCGAGGCGTCGCTGTCATTTCTTGGACTCGGCGTGCAGGAGCCCTTGCCGGCGTGGGGCCTGATGCTCCGCGGCGCCGCGGTGGAGTTCGCCGAGGCGGCGCCGTGGATGGCGATCTTCCCCGGCGTGGCCATCAGCCTGTCGGTGTTCGCCTTCAATCTGTTCGGCGACTCGCTGCGCGACGCGCTCGACCCGCGACTCCGCACGCAGTAGACTGGCGCGGCCATGGCCCGCTACGTCGTCAAGCGGCTCCTTCTCATGGTCCCGACGCTGCTCGGTGTCGCGGTCATGATCTTCTTCCTGATGCGCGTGGTCCCGGGAGACATCGTCGAGCTACGGTTCGCGGGCGAAGGGGCCTCCGTGTCCCGCGACAACCTGGACAAGGAGCGGGCCCGGCTCGGGCTGGACGCGCCCTTGTGGAAGCAGTTCATGACATGGATCTGGGGAATCGCCCGTCTCGACTTCGGAACGTCGATGTGGACCGGCGCCCCCATCACCGAGGAGATCCGGCTGCGCTTCGCACTGAGCCTGCAGCTCGCCGTGATGGCCACCGTGGTGGCGGTGCTGCTCGCGCTGCCGCTCGGCGTGCTGGCCGCGCTGAAGCAGGACAGCTGGCTCGACTACGCGGTGCGAATCTTCGCCATCGCCGGGCTGGCCACGCCGTCGTTCTGGCTCGGCATCGTCTTCATCCTCGCCCTCCTGATCGTGTTCAAGTGGCTGCCCCCGATGGTGTACACGCCGTTCTGGGTGAACCCGTGGCAGAACATGCTGCAGCTGATCTGGCCGGCACTTGCCGTCGGCTATCGCTACTCGGCGGTGGCCACCCGGATGACGCGCTCGGCGATGCTCGAGGTGCTCCGCGAGGACTACATCCGGACGGCGCGCGCCAAGGGGCTCTGGCAACGACTCATCCTGTCGCGCCACGCCCTGAGAAACGCGATGCTGCCCGTGCTGACGGTGGTCGCCCTGGAGTTCGCCTTCCTCATGGGCGGGCTGGTCGTCACCGAGCAGGTGTTCAACCTCAACGGCCTTGGACTGCTGTTCGTCGAGTCGGTGGCGCACCGCGACTACACGCTCACGCAGGCGCTCGTGCTCCTGGTCGCCTTCGTCTTCATCTTCGTCAACTTCCTCGTGGATCTGGCCTACGCATGGATCGATCCGCGGATCCGGTTCCGATGACGCGGGCGCGGACGGTGAGAGGTGCGCCGTAATGGCGGTCGGGACTCCCGTCGTCACGGCCGATATCCAGCCGATTGCCGCCGGCCGGAGCTGGGCGCAGATCGCGTGGGAGTTCTGGGAGACGCGGCGCCTCGGTGCCATCGGCGCCCTGATCGTGCTGCTCAACATCCTCGTGGCGCTCACCGCGCACTGGATCGCGCCGTACGACGCGCTGCAGCCCGACTACGGCGCGATGCTCGCGCGTCCCAGCTGGGCACACTGGCTCGGCACGGATGCATTCGGGCGCGATGTGCTCACGCGCATCCTGTACGGCTCACGCACGGCCATGCTCGTCGGCTTCGTCTCCGCGCTCACCGGTACCACCGTTGGCGCCGTGATCGGAGTGGCGAGCGCGTACTTCGGCGGCAAGGTGGATCTCATCATCCAGCGCGCGATGGACGTCTTTCTCGCGTTTCCGCTCATCATCCTCGCGCTGGCGGTCGTGTCGATCCTTGGAAACGGGCTCGAGAACGTCATCGTCGCCATCACGATTCCGATGATCCCGCGGGCCGCCCTCGTCGCGCGCTCGAGCGCCCTGGCGATCAGGGAGATGCCCTACGTCGACGCGGCGCGGGCGGCCGGCTTCCGCCATCGGCGCATCATCATGCGCCACATGCTGCCCAACGTCATGGCGCCCTACCTCATCATGCTCACCGCCTTCCTCGGCCAGGCCATCCTGCTCGAGGCATCGCTGTCGTTTCTCGGGCTTGGCGTGTCCGAGCCAACCCCGGCCTGGGGTCTGATGCTGCGCGGCGCCGCCGTCCAGTTCGCCGAAGAGGCGCCGTGGATGGCCATCTTCCCCGGGCTCGCCATCAGTCTGGCCGTCTTCGCGTTCAATCTCTTCGGCGACTCGCTGCGCGACGCGCTCGACCCGCGACTTCGCGCCCAGTGAGCTGTCGACCGGGTCTTAAGCACCCGGAATACTTGACAGTCTGGAGTCATCGAGTTACAAAGACGTGGTCTGACCAGACCGACTAGAGAGATCGGGAGGCCCCAATGCCGTATGTGATCGCCGAGCCGTGCATCAACGTCAAGGACAAGGCCTGCGTCGAGGTATGCCCGGTCGATTGCATCTACGAAGGCAAGGACCAGCTCTTCATCCACCCCGACGAGTGCATCGACTGCGGCGCCTGCGAGCCCGTGTGTCCGGTCAAGGCGATCTTCGCGGAAGACGAGACGCCCGATCAGTGGAAGAGCTTCATCGAGCTCAACAAGCAATTCTTCAAGGACAATCCGGGGGTGAAGCCGGCCACCAAGTCCTGAGCGCGCTGTCGCCGCGTTCTCTCGGGCCTCCGCCACCGGGGGCCCTTCGTTTCTGTGCAGGCCGCCCAGCGCGCAGGGCAGCTGGCCGGCGTCGTCCGCGTTGAACGGCGCCATTCTGCGATGCGCGCGCGTGGCACGCGCGTCGCACCCCGCCTTGCCCATGAATGCTATCCCGACTCCCGACGTCTCGCCCCTCGCGCGGCCCATTGGCTATCACGGGGCCGTGTCGGACTTCAAACGCCGGCTCATCGAGGCCACGCTGCATCAGGCCCGCGGCAACCGCACGCACGCGGCCCGCGCGCTTGGATTGCAGCGGACCTATCTGCTGCGCCTCATCCGGGAGCTCGGCGTCGCGGCTCCGCCACCCCCCGTCCGCCGCCGCGCGCCGGGCTGACGACAGCGGTTCTGCGGGGGGCCATTTCGGCGCCCCCATTTCATTGACCTTTCCCGTGCGGCCCGGCAAGCTTGGCGGCGGAATGCCACGAAGCGTGTACGTCGCGGGCGCCGGGATGACGCGCGTCGGTCGTCGCAGCGAGCCGCTCCAGGAGCTCATGGCCGATGCCGCCCACGGCGCACTCGCCGAGGCCGGCATCGAGCGCCCGGGAATGCTCGTGGTCGCGGCGATGAACCCCGAGGAGTTCCTCGGCGACGGGAACTTCGCCTCGAACGTGGCGACCTACCTCGGCCTTGCCGACACGCCGACCATCCGCGTGGAGACCGCGACCTCCTCCGGCGCCGCCGCCTTCTACGCGGCCTTCGCGCAGGTCGCGTCCGGCCTCTACGACTCGGTGCTGGTCGTCGGCGGCGAGAAGATGACCCACCTCGCCACGCCGAAGGTCTCCGAGATCATCGGCCGGTCCATCGATCCGTACGAGCGCTCGTACGGCGCGACCATGCCGGCGCTGGCCGGGCTGATCACTCGCGCGCTCCTCGCGCGCAAGCTGGTCACCCCGCGCGAAATCGCGCAGGTGGCGGTGAAGAACCACGCGAACGCGGCTCTGAACCCCTACGCTCACTTCCAGCAGGCGGTCACGGCCGAGGAGGTCATGGAGAGCCGGATGGTGGCCGAGCCGCTGCGGCTGCTGCACTGCTGTCCGATCTCCGACGGCGCGGCCGCGCTCGTGGTCACCGCCGAGCGGACGCCGGTGCGCGTGGCCGGCGTGGGGCAGGGCACCGACACGCTCGCCGTGCGGCACCGCGACTCCCTCACGAGCTTCAAGGCCAACCGCATGGCGGCGCGCGCCGCGTTCCAGATGGCCGGCTTCGGCCCCGAGCGCGTGGACTTCGCCGAGCTCCATGACGCCTTCGCGCCGTTCGAGCTGATCTCGCTGGAGGACATCGGCCTCGTCCCGCCCGGCAAGGCCGGACGCGTGACGCTCGACGGGGAGACGGCGCGCGACGGGCGTCTGCCGATCAATCCATCGGGCGGGCTCAAGGGCCGCGGACATCCGCTGGCGGCCACCGGCATCGCGCAGCTCGTCGAATGCGTGTGGCAGCTCACCAGGCGCGTGGGGGCTCGCCAGGTGCCGGGTCGGGTCGCGCTCGCGCACTCGATCGGCGGCCTGGCGACCAACAACTGGATCACCATCCTGGAGGCCGTCTGAAGACGGCGGCCGCCCGCATCCCGGCCTCGCGGTGTCCGCGCTGCCAGGTCGTGGTCGCCCCGCCGGCGTCGTACTGTCCCTGGCATCCGGTGGCCATGACGCCGACGACGGTGGCCGGGGTCGGCGAGATCGTGTCGTTCACCGTGCTGCACGCAGCACCCGAGGGCTTCCGCTCGCCGCTGAACATCGCGGTCGTCGAGCTGGAGGGCGGCGCGCGGTTCGTCTGCCACGGCGCCGAGACGCGCGGGCTGAAGATCGGCTCCTCGGTGGCGATCGAGGCGATCGATGACGTCTACTACTTCTCGCACCTCGGCGCGCTCGAGCGCGCGCGGTTGTTCTGGCGGCGCGCCGGTCACGCCGGCGATCGCGCCAACGCCATCGCGCGGAGCCTGGCCAAGCGGGTGTGGAACAGGGGGCCGCATGCCAGCTGAGCAGCCGTTGAAGGGCGTCCGCATTCTCGACCTCACGCGCGTGCTGGCCGGACCGTACTGCGCCATGCTGCTCGGCGACATGGGCGCCGAGGTCATCAAGGTGGAGGAGCCCGGCAAGGGCGATGACACGCGCGGCTGGCCGCCGTTCGCCGGCGGCGAGTCGACGTATTTCATGTCGGTGAACCGCAACAAGAAGAGCATCACGCTGAACCTCAAGGCCCCGGAGGGGCGCGACATCCTACGAAAGCTCGCGAAGAAGAGTGACGTGCTGCTCGAGAACTTCCGGACCGGCACCATGGAGAAGCTCGGGCTCGGGTATGCGACGCTCTCCAAGCTCAACCCGCGGCTCGTCTACTGCGCGATCTCCGGCTTCGGTGAGTCGGGGCCCGAGTCGCATCGCGGCGGCTACGACCTCATCGTGCAGGCGGAGTCGGGGGTCATGGACCTCACCGGGTTCCCCGACGGGCCGCCGGTGAAGGTCGGCAACTCGATCGCCGATCTCGTCGCCGGTATGTCAGGTGCGCACGGCGTGACGCTCGCCCTGCTGGCGCGGCACAAGACACGCCGCGGCCAGAAGGTCGAGATCGCGATGCTGGACGTGATGGCGTCGCTGCTCACGTATCAGGCGGGGATGTACCTGAACGCCGGCCGCCCGCCGGCGCGTCGCGGCAACGAGCATCCCTCCATCGTGCCGTACGAGGTGTTCAAGGCGGCCGACGGCTACCTGGCCCTCGGCGTCGCGAACAATTCGCTGTGGGAGCGTTGCTGCGCTGCCCTCGAGCGCTCGGATCTGGCAAAGGATCCGCGCTATGCCACCGAGGCCTCACGCGTCGAGAATCGCGGCACGCTCGTGCCGTTGCTCAATCAGGTGCTCGCCGCCCGGTCGGGCGAGGACTGGATGAAGCGGCTGGAGGCGGTCGGCGTGCCCGCCGGACGCATCCGCACGGTGCCCCAGGTCTGCGAGAGCGAGCACCTGCGTGCCCGCGGGATGCTGGTGGCGCTGCCGCACGCCAAGGCGGGTACGGTGAAGATGATGGGCGTGCCCATCCGGCTGCATGCCACACCGGGCAAGGCCCGGACGGCCGCGCCCGTTCTCGGCCGCGACACCGATGCCGTGCTCACACGCGTCCTCGGTCTGCGGCGTGCGGACGTGCAGCGGCTGCGCCAGACCGGCGTTCTGTAGCATGGATCTCACGCCCGTGACGCTGAAGGGCCGCTGGCTCACCCTCGCGCCGATCGAGGATCAGCACGCGTCCGACCTGTTCGCGGCCATGCAGGACGAAGAGGTCTGCCGCTACCTCGCGTGGCCACCGCCGAAGGCGCTCGACGAGACACTCACGCTGATCCGCGAGGCACGGGACGACATGGCGCGAGGACTGACCGTCGTCTTCGCGCAGATCTCGAACGCCAGCGGTCGCGCCATCGGCTCGACACGCCTGCTCGACGTCCGCCCCCGGGACCGTCAGGTGGAGATCGGCGCGACGTTCCTCGCGCGCGAGTACTGGCGCACGCCCGCCAACACCGAGTCGAAGTACCTGTTTCTCGGCTATTGCTTCGAGACGCTCGGCTGCGTGCGGGTGGCGTTCAAGACCGATGGACGCAACATCCGCTCGCAGGAGGCGATCGCGAGGCTCGGGGCAGTGCGCGAAGGAACACTGCGCCGCCACATGAACGTTCGCGGCTATCAGCGCGATACGGTGTACTTTTCGATCCTCGATGACGAGTGGCCGGCGGTGAAGGCGAGGCTCGAGGCGCGTCTGTCCTCCTAGCGCCGCGCGCCGGCAATCACCAGCACGATGCCGCCCACGAGGGCCAGCCCGCCCAGCACCGGCGGCAGCGGAATCGTCTTCTCTCGCTTGGCCTCCACCTTGAGCGGGCCGAGATCGACGACCTTCTCGTTGGTGGTGTAGGTGATGCCCTGGTACGCGAGTGCCACCACGCCGAGGACGATCAGGACCACACCGATGATGGTGATCGGCTTCATGTGAGGCCTCCTGTTATCCGAGACTGCAACCGTGATGCCCGACCGGACATGCTCATGCACATCAGGACTTAGCCCCCGACCGCCAGCGCTCCGATCCCACGGTGCTACCCGAGGGGGGAAACCTCTTGGACAAACCGCGGAATCTTGACACCCCCCGGGCCGCTGGCCCATCATGGCCGGGCCCTCGCCGAGAGGGTGGAGGGCGAAGAATGCGTCGTTTGATCAAGATTTACGACACGACCCTTCGAGATGGGACCCAGGGTGAGGGCGTCTCGTTCTCGATGGAGGACAAGGTGCGGCTGACCTCGCGGCTGGACGCGCTTGGCGTCCATTACATCGAGGGTGGCTGGCCGGGGAGCAACCCGAAGGACCTGCGCTTTTTCGCCCGCATGCAGGACGTCACGCTCAAGCACGCCAAGCTCGCCGCCTTCAGCATGACGCGCCGTGCGGGCGGGACTGCGGAGTCCGACGCCAACATGCAGGCGCTGGTGACGGCAGGGGCGCCGGTGGCGACCATCGTCGGCAAGGCGTGGGACTTTCACGTCAGCCACGCGCTCGGGACCACGCTCGAAGAAAACCTATCGATGGTGCACGATACCATCGCCTTCCTCCGCCCGAAGATGGACGAGGTCCTGTTCGACGCCGAGCACTTCTTCGACGGCTTCCGGGCCAACCGCGACTATGCGCTGGCCACCCTGCGCGCCGCCGAGAGCGCGGGGGCGCACTGGCTCGTGCTCTGCGACACCAATGGCGGCACGCTGCCGGCCGACCTCGTCGAGATCCTGCGCGTGGTGAAGGCGGCGGTGAGGACGCCGCTCGGCATCCATGTCCACAACGACGCCGAGTGCGCGGTGGCCAATTCGCTGGCGGCGGTGGCCGAGGGCGTTGGCCAGGTGCAGGGCACCGTGAACGGGTTTGGCGAGCGCTGCGGCAACGCCAACCTCGTGTCGATCATTCCGAGCCTGGTGCTGAAGATGGGCGTCGACTGCATTCCCGAGGCCCACCTGCGCGAGCTGCGCGACGTCTCGCGCTTCGTCTCGGAGCTGGCCAACCGCAAGCCGTGGGGCGCGCAGCCCTACGTCGGGGACTCCGCCTTCGCGCACAAGGGCGGCATGCACGTCTCGGCGGTCCTCAAGCATCCCGAGACGTACGAGCACATCGACCCCGAGCGAGTCGGCAACCATCGGCGCGTGCTGGTCTCCGAGCTCGCGGGCAAGTCCAACATCGTGTGGAAGGCGCGCGAGTTCGGCATCGACATCGATCAGGACACGCCCGATTCACGCCGCATCCTGGAAACGCTCAAGCAGCTCGAGGACGAGGGCTTCCAGTTCGAGGGCGCCGAGGCGTCCTTCGAGCTGCTGATGGAGCGCGCGCTCGGTCGCCACCGTCCGTACTTCGAGCTCGACGCCTATCGCGTCATCGTCGAGGAGCACAGCGGCGACGACGAGCCGGTGGCCGAGGCCACCGTGCGGGTGAAGGTCAAGGGCATCCTCGAGCACACGGCGGCGGCGGGCAACGGCCCGGTCAACGCGCTGGACCACGCGCTGCGCAAGGCACTCGAGCAGTTCTATCCGAACCTCAAGGAGATGCGTCTGCTCGACTACAAGGTCCGCATCCTCGACGAGTCGAAAGGCACCGCCGCCAAGACGCGCGTGCTGATCACCTCGGGCGACATGCGCGAGACGTGGGGCACCGTCGGCGTGGCCGACAACATCATCGAGGCGTCGTGGCTCGCACTGGTGGACTCCGTCGAGTACAAGCTGCGCGCGGACAGCCGGCAGGGGCCGGCGTGACCATCGTCGTCGTCGACGACGAGCCGTCGATCGTTCGCATGTGCGTGCAGGTGCTCCAGTCGAAGGGGCACAGCGTCACCGGCTTCACCAAGGCCCCGGAGGCGCTGACGCACATCGGCGCCACCCCCACGGACCTGCTCGTGGTCGACTACAAGATGCCCGAGCTCACCGGGCTCGAGTTCGTCAAGAAGGCGTGGCAGCTGCGTCCCGGCATGCGCGTCGTGATGATCACCGCGCACGGCACGCGCGAGGTGATGGCGAAGGCCAACGAGAGCGGCGTGCAGACGATCGTCCTCAAGCCGTTCACTCCGGGCGAGCTGGCCGAGGGGGTGGCGAAGGCCGTCGGCCAGCTCGGCGGCGAGACTCGTTGACGCTCTAGTTCGCTTTCACGGCCGCGGCAGCGTCGCGCGGCCGCTCAGCTCGCGAGCCCAGGCGGTGACATTGCCGCAGCTGGCGGGCGGGGTGCGACAGATGAAGCCTTCCGCCCACGCCAGCTCGAAGGCATCCGGCCGCTGTGGGTCGCCGGCCATCGGCCGGAAGGCGCCGCTGGTGAGGTGGGGCGGCGCCGCCGGGCGGCCAACCTCGAGCGGGGCGGGGAACGTCACCGCCTGCAGGCGCTGGCCGATGATGTCTCCCTGACCATTGCCCTCGGGACTCCAGAAGGCGAAGTGCATGCGGCCCTCGCCGACGCGCGTCAGCCGCAGCCGGCCACGCCCCACGAGCTCGCCGCGGCTGGTGACGGTGTCGGCCCCCTCATGGCGGGCGAGCATCGCGGCGGAGCGCCACTCGAAGTCGTAGAAGACGCCGGGTGGTGCCGCCTGGGTGACGAGCATGACGACGGCAGCCAGCGCGGCCCGCATGCACTGTCATTCGTGCAACGCACGTGCCCGGCACGCTTCCGGTTCCGCAGAGCTTCTCGGCGCCCCGGTCTGGTCAAAAGCCGCGCGAGCGACGCCACGCGCGGATCTGCTCGGCGTGCTCCCGGTAATGGTGGGCGCTATTGTTGTCCACCACTTTCCAGGCGGTCTTGCCGGGCTGGAACCGCTCGACAGGCACGGCGGCGGCCACGTGCATGAAGTACTCGTGCGACTTGTCGAATTCGAGCAGCACGTCGGCCACCGGATCCTTGCGGCGCGCTGCGGCAAACTTGGCGTTCCACGCGTCGACGTCGTCGTAGGAGACGCCATCCGGGATGGGCTTTTCCCCCCGGGCCAGCCGCTCAAGAGCGGGCCCCATCTCGCGGTGCCAGCCGGAGATGTGCGCGACGATGTCCCGGACGGACCACGTCCCGAGCCACACTTCCGTCATGTGCGCCTCGTTCAGGCCTTGCAAGGTTTCGTGCAGGGCCTTGTACTCCCGGGCGGCCTGGTTGAGGAGCTCGTCCTTGGTGGAGGGGGTATCCGTCACGGCCAACTCTCCTTGTCTGGGCAGTGTGTCGGCTATTCTACGGCTATGCACGACGACATGGTCGCCAACATCGCGTCGCACCTGACGCGGCGCCTGCCGGACTGCCGCATCACCAGCCATTTCGACGCGTTTCGCGAGGCGCAGCGGTTCAAGATCCGCCACGGCCGCGTGGCCACCCACTTTCTGCTCGTGGAGGACGGCGCCGTCGAAGCCTACAAGCACGACGAGCTGATGAAGCTCCTGGACCAGGCCGTCGAGCGGATGCGCCAGACCTCGACCGACGTCGAGGTCCTCGTCACCAAGCACGGCATCCGCGGGGATTGACCGCATGGGGGGCCACGAAATGGCCCCCCAAACCCCCCGGCGCTCGCCGCGCCCCGGCGAAGCCGTGGCGCGTCTCGATGTCGGGCGAGACTTTCGCGCGCTTCTGCGCGCGGTGCCCGCGACTCTGCGTCAGTAGGTGCCAGGGCGGATTTGTTTGTAGAGGTCTTTGAGCTTGTCGGCGGTGAAATCTTTGGACTGGCAGAGGGCGATGATCTTGCGCTCGTCGGCCTCGACGGCGGCGACAGCGTCC
>Ga0075421_100006001_pt1 | contig 14760 bp, 25 predicted proteins | sample SoiMetdeltSBSDD5_FD_75292 | JGI IMG/M metagenome (GOLD analysis project Ga0075421, IMG submission 75292) | Bulk soil microbial communities from a Populus tree surrounding site in Tennessee, USA - Soil MetaG P. deltoides SBSDD5 | ecosystem: Environmental > Terrestrial > Soil > Tree plantation...
CAATGGGGTTCCCGGCGTGCCGGTACCTGGCAAGCCGGTGACCCTGCCGGCTCCGGCTGGTCCGGAGGGCACGCGTGGCTGAACAAAAGTCTCCGACCCCGCACGTCCGATCACGTAGAGGCCGCCGCCAAGGTTGCGCACGCGTCGCCCGCGAGCCCGGGGAAGCATTCAAACAGGCGAACGTTAATCACCGAGCCCAAATGCCTGGCCCGCCATAGCCCGCGGCTGCCCTGGCTGTCAGCTTGGGAATCGGGCGGACTGAGCGGTTTGACGTGGGTTGTGCCGCCCGCTCGGATCGCCGGTTACGGCCTGGGGTGACCTGGTAGTGCCAGCGTTAATGGCCCGAACGGTCAGGGGGAGTGTCCGCAGGGCTAGAGCACGAGGTTGAGGACGATGAGGGTGACGACGACGCTTTGGACGGAGTGGACGATGATGCCCATCCAGGCGCTTTGGAATCGTCTGGAGGGGTAGGCCTCGAGGAAGATGCCTTCCACGAGGGTGGCGGGCATGACCCAGGGAACGTGGAGGTGGTAGAGGGTGAAGAGGACGCCGTTGGCGACCCAGTCACCCTTGCCGAAGACGGCCTGCATGCGGGGGAGCAGCAGGCCGCGGAAGAGGAGTTCCTCGCCGAGGACGGTGTTGAAGATGACGAATACGACGACGACGGCGAACCAGCCCCAGGCTCCGTTGAAGAAGGCCTCTCCGCGGTCGGAGTCGAGGAAGTCGGCGAAGTCCCGGACCGATGGCCCAGGGATCGCAGGTATCTCTTGCAGCAGGGCGAGCAGGACGACTAGGGGGACCAGCCACCACCAGACTCTTCCGCCGACGCGGCCGGTCTTCGGGTCCTGGGGGGATCGCAGCCATAAGGCGTCGCGCACGCGCGGCCATTCGAGGCTCCCGAGCTCTCGCCTGACCAGGATCAGCACCAAGATGAATTGCCAGATGAGGCCCAGCGTGAGGCAGATCAGCAGCGCTTGGGCCAGGGGTTCGTCGCCGCTGAGCTGGTCTTCGAGTAGGGGAGCGATGATCCAGGCGAGAACGGCCATCGGGACGGCGGCCGCCGCCCACACGCCGATGATCTGTGCAAGAGAGTACTGCTTTACGGCCTCATGCCGGTCAACAACAGCTACCTGCGTGGGTTCCATGGCCGGCCCTCCTTCAGCGGCCCCTCTTGTGACATATCCGGTAACGGTCGGCGTTCACCAGTGCCGAAGGTCTTCGCTCCTACCTTCGAAGGTCACACACGGGCGTGATAGGCCGCCAGGAGAGCGACGCCTACGAAGCCATGAATTAGCGAGGTCATGAGAGGACGCCAGGGTGTCGAAGAGGTGTCCAATGATGCCTCGATCGAGGTTCGCCGGTGATGTTTGGCTGATCTGATGGGTTCGGCGGCGAGGGCCGTGGGTACGTCCAAGGCATGACGCCGGAGCAGGCCCGTGCGGCGCATCTCGCCTACGACCGCCTCTACAAGTATTTGTGCTCGGGTGGCGCGGCGCCTGTTCCGTCGGATGCGGAGTTGATCGAGCTCACTTTTGGAAACTTGCTCGCCGCGGAGACGCTGGTCGGGATCCTCGCCAGGCTTCGTGGGAGGACCTTCGACCAAGCTCTGGACGCTCTGCCCGAGCGTGACGAGGGTTATCCGCCCGGTCGGGCCGGCGGCATTCTGTGGGATACCAGCGTCTACAGATTGAGATTTCTGCACTCCCACAACTGGCTTGTGTCGACCGACCGGTTGCCAATCTACGATCTGCCGACGGCGTTCCGCGGCTCCTTCAACGTCGTCGTCTCCTCGGCGGCCGAGGTTGCCGCCGAAACGAAGACGACCGCTCGACAGCTCGCCAGCCTGCTCAGGGACGCAGCAGTCGCCGAGATGAGCTAGGGCGCACCGCGAGTCCGGGAGTGAGCTCCTTGGTCTGGGCTCTCCTCGCTTCGCTGGACGGGTTCTCAGACGGATTATCCGTGCGGCTTGATCTTCCCGGACTGGCGTTGCTGGGCGTAAGTCTCCGCTCATCTATGGACGGCTCACGCAGAGGGGTAGTGATGGAGGGTCTTCGGAAGCCTGGACGAATCGCGGGGCTGTGGTTCATCGGTACCTTCGTGTTCTCGATTCCGGCTGTTCTTTTGTACGACCCGGTGCTGAATGACGCCGACTACATCTTCGGCGACGGTCTTGACGCACGGATCTCACTGGGCGCGCTCTTCGAGGTTCTTTTGGTGATCTGTGGCATTGGGACCGCCGTCGTCTTCTTTCCCGTGTTGAAGCGGGTTAACGAGTCTGTAGCGCTGGGCTATGTCGCGCTGCGCATCATGGAGTCGGCGATCATCGTCGTCGGCCTCATGAGCCTGATGTCGGTGGTAACCCTGCGGGATGACTTCGGCGGGACCGACACCGACTCGGCCTCGCTGGACGTGGCCGGACACACGCTGGTCGCCTTGCACGACTGGACATTCGTGCTTGGCCCGCAGTTCTGTGCAGGTTTTGGAACGGACTCCTACTCGGCTACCTGCTGTACAAATCCGGGCTCGTGCCACGCCGGATGGCGATGCTCGGACTGATCGGCGGTCCGCTCGCCTTTATCGGTGGGGTGTTTGCGCTCTTCGGGGCGATCGAGCTACCGAGCCCGGCCTCCTTTGGGTTCACGGCCATCGAGATCGTGTGGGAGGCCTCGCTCGCGATCTACCTCACCGTCAAGGGATACCGCCCTCACCGCTCCTCGCAGAGACAAGCACCGCCTAGTCCAGGTCGTTCCGGTCATCCACAGCCCGAGCATGCGACTCGGTGACAGACCACTGATGGAGGATGGGACTTTCGGCCCAAGACTCGCGACTTCGCCAGAGTTACGGTCACCGCGATGTCGGTCCGACCAAGGGGGTCGCCATGGACTCGACTCGATTCTCCCGCGCCGAGGCTTCGAGGTGGGGGATGGCTGGCGAGCGGCGCTCGTGGCGAAGAGTCGTTCTGCTCGGCGTTCCGTTCCTCTACGTGATCCTCGGCCTGCTGCATCCCACGTCCAACCCCGAGCTGGGCGACGACCCCACCCTGTTCGTCAACCTCCACATCGCGCAGCTGTTCTTGATCATGGGGTTGGCCTTCGTGCTCTGGCTGCTCGTGGATGGTGTGGCCGGTCGTGCCGCCACAGTGGCGCGGGTGCTGATCATTCCGTTCGTGGTGGCGTACACGGCGCTGGACTCGATCCTGGGGATCGCCTGGGGGATCGCGGTCGAGACGGCCAACGACCTCCCGGCCGAGGACCAGAGTGGAGCAGGTCGGCTCATCGACGAATTGATCTCTGGCGATCCGGACCCACGGGGACTCATCCTCTACTGGGGCGCCGGCCTTCTGTGGCTCGCTGTCGCGCTTGCGGTCGTGGCGGCGCTTCGCGACACCGCACCGCTCGGCGCCCAAATCCTGATGGTGCTCGGCGCCGCGGTGTGGACGCTCGGTCACGCCCCACCGATGGGTCCGGTCGGGATGGGGTTGTTCCTGCTCGGCATCGCCTGGACCGAGTTCCGGCCCCGTCATGCGCAGACGCCGTCCCGGGCGGCTGCCTGACCCGATTGGCATACGCAGATCCGTGCAGCGCCTCCGGGCCGTTGCCGCACGGGCGAGGCGTCTTATGTCGGGTGCGGTTGTTGTAGCGAGGCGGATGTCTGCTCGGCCGGTTGGCTTCGCGCGTAGAGCAAGACCGCGGCGATGAACAGGACTAGGCCGATCGGTCCGAGCGGCGGCGGGTGCGGGACGATCAGGAAGCCGCACAGTCCGAGCAGGATCGGCACCGCGATGGGTGCACCCGCCTGACGTCGCAGCGCGATACCGGCCGCGATGGTCGCAATGATCAGTGCCAGGGCTCCGATGGTGGAGAAGACACCGAAGTCGCGGACCAGAATGTTGTCGGTGAACTCGTTGACCAGGTCGGCTCCGGTGCCGCGCTGGTCGGCTGGGAGTCCGTTGACGTCTTGGACGAGAACGCCGGTGCCGATGCCCAGCAAGATCTCCCACGCGGTGTAGAACACCACGAAGGGCGCCAGCGCGATCCGACAGACCCGGGCCGCGGTGTTCTCCACGCCGCGGACGAGCAGGTAGATCGCCGCGGCAAACAGCGGGATGAGGACCATCATGACGACGTGGACGACCAGCCACCGATCGACGACATCCTGCAGCCCTGCGTACATGTCGTCGTCCTCCCCGGTCGGGTGGAACAACAGCAGCACCGCCCAGGCCAACGGAATACCGATCAGGTAGACGAGTTCACCGCGAGAGAACCGGGCCGAGTCCATGATGACTCCTCCGAGCCGGGGTAAGGCGAATGTAGGTCCCCGGTGACAGCCGATGCAGGGGCAGAGGTCCCAACCACCGCCGCCATTCGCCACCACAGGCTCGCCCTCCATGGTCGCCGATCCTGACCGGTCGTAACCCCAGGTCGGACGCCTCGTTGTACCCGGCGAGACACACGACCCGCAGAAGGCTCAGCGGGGAGCAGGTGATCAGGATCGACTCGCGAACCGACGGACGCCTTGCCCACGAGCTCGCGCGACTTCGGCGCGAATGGGTCGCCGCGTATCGGACATGGACACAGGTCGCCGACAACAAGGCGCTGACCAGTACAAACCTCACCGAGGAGCAACAGGCAGCGCTCTGCCGCTACCGCGCCGCCGAGACCGCCTACTTCACCCGCCTCCGCACGACGACCAACCGGCAGCCGGACAAATGACCGCCGCGCATGACACCCGCCTCATGCCAGGCTGGGTTATGAGCTGACGGAGTGGCGTACTACGCGTCCTTTGAGCACGCACTGTCCGCGTGACCTGACGTCGCTCCTGCGGCGGCTTGTCATGCGTCCAGCCTGTCTCAGTCCGTCCCGTTAGCGGATTCGTTAGCAACTGTCGGCTCTCATTCGTCTCCCACCGCGATGGCGGTCTTTCGCCTGTGGCACTGGGTTCCTCAGCCTCTGGCAGCCGACGTCGGATGGCGGGAGCGTGGAAGTGGAAGGGGATGAGCAGCCGTGACTACGAGAGAAGTCGGCCGGTCTGCCCTCACCACTCGAACCGACCTTGCGGCCGCCGCGCGACGTGCTCCAGCCCTACTTTGGCTCGCCTCAGGCGCCCTGATCTTCTTCTTGGTCCCGTGGCTCGGCACCGACCGGCTAGGACTTCAACCGGACCTGTACTACCTGGGCTACTTCACCGTCGCGGTGACGTTCTTCGCCGGCTTCGTGTCCACCCACGCGGCCGCGCTTCGTCCGCTGTGGACGCTGAATCTGTGGCAAAGCCTGCTGATCGGAGCCGTGGCCGGTGGTGTGCTGGCGGTGGGTATCTTCCAACAGGCATCGACCCCGCACGCCGATGGCTGGCGCTTCCCGTTCGAGATCGCCTGGCGCGGTGTGGTGTACGGCTCGGTGGACGCGATCACCTTGTTCGTCTTCCCGGCCGCCGTCGCGTACCTGCTGATGCGCGGCAACCGTCAGAGCTTCAAGAGGAAGGCCGGGTTCGCCGGGTTGGCGTTAGTGCTGTCGATGTTCGTCACCGCGACCTACCACCTCGGCTACACCGAGTTCCGCGACAGCTCGCTGCGGTACCCCGAGATCGGCGCCGTGGTGTCCAACGTCCCAACAGCGTTGACCGGGAACCCGGTCGGCGCGGTCGTCACCCACACCACCATGCACCTGTCGGCGGTGGTGCACCAACGTGACGGCGGACAGCAGCAGATGCTGCCCCCCAACGTGACCGCGGACTACCCCAACCACGGCAGCAGCGACCTGGCCGCCGGAATCGCCGGCTTCTGGATGCTCACCGCCGCCGGCGCACTTACACAGCTGATCCGCCGCCAGCATCAGCCTGAACGGCGACGGTAGCTGGCTCCACCGCTTCGACGCTGACCAGGTCCCGCGTTAGGGACTTCTTCCTTATCAGGGGTTTCCTCATCGCGGCCAGATGCCGTCGTGAGGCTATGGAGAGGGCGTCGGGATGCATCGGTGTGCACCGCTGGGCGACCTCGTAGACCGTCAGTTAGACCGTCATCCGTGGCCGATCCAATCGTCGCTGCCCATTTGACCCTGTAGCTGGGTGCGGGGTTCAGTATGGGGATATGCGCAGGAGTCATGGGGCCGGCCAGGGTGGCGTCAACGGTGAGCGCGGGACGCCGCTGAACGGTCCGCCGACCGTGACGTTGGAGGTTCTGCATGTGCGGGACTGCCCGCATCTGGCCCCGATGCTGGAGCGGCTCCAGCGCCTGACTGATCGTCAGGTGACGATCCGCGAGATCGCCACGCCCGAAGAGGCGGCCGCGTACGGCATGGCGGGCTCGCCAACATTGCTGGTCGATGGCTTGGACCCGTTCGCAGACGGACGTCCAGACGAGTGCGGGGTGTCATGCCGCATCTACCGGGATGAGCAGGGCCGGATGGTTCCCGTTCCGACTGCTGACCAGCTCCGAAACGCTGTCGGCGCGAGTTTATGCAGTGACGGCCGAAGGCAGCCCTTGACGCACCCAGCGGAATCGAAGAGTGGTGCGCGGGGATGCGGGATCAGGGATCGATCTAGTCAGAGTCTTTGAGCGCGATCTTCACTGACTGGCTGCACGGATCACTCCCATTGCCGCGGCAGGCTCTTCTTCCGTCGCTGGAGGCTGCTAATCCGCTTGGCGCGACCTCCGGCCTCCGGATGTACGTCCCAGCGTCTTCCTGCGTTGTCAACAACAAGCAACCGGTCAACGCGCGCAGTGACGCCCTTGTGGGGATCCAGTGATTTGTGCCTCCTCTGGAGCCGTGTCCGCCACGCTGACCGCTAACTTGTATTCCTCGGTCTCGCCAGGGGGTACATGTAGATCGCCGATGAACGCGGGTACCGGTTTGATGCCTGGCTCCACCGTCCACGTATGAAGCTCCGGATTATTGACGGTCCAGCGCGTGTAGATCAGGAGCCCGATCTTGACCACTCGCACAGGCAACTCGCTGCCGTTGCGCACCCATGTGGTGACTTCGTGGATCTCCTGAGAGTCGAGAGAGTTTGGCGTGCGCTCTGGGTTCACCGTCGCCCAGACCCCGAGCCGATCCACCTGCACGCGCTCAGAGTTATCCCGATCCCTCTTGAACACTAGGAATGCAAGCACGAGTGAGAGCGAGCCGAGCCCGGCTAGCCACTCCGGAACGTTGCCCCAGTCCAGGTCGCCCCATTCGATCTCGCCGAGTGCCACGAACCTCATGGTCCCGTGGCTGGGGTCGGAACTTCGGCAGCCCACGCCCGCATGACCTGCAACTTCCTCAGTGCCCACACCCTGTAGCGCCCGGCCAGCTCGGGGTGAAAAGCGTGGGCCACCCGAGATGCGGTGTTTACGGGTGTGAACGACGTGGTCAGGGCCTGACAAGGCTGCCGGGTGCGCTTAGTGTCGAAGGGTGGTCGATGATGCCTCGGTCGAGGTTTGCCGGTGATGTTTCGTTGACGTGATGCTTTCCGCGGGGTTGGTCGTGGGTGCGTGGACGTCATGACGCCGTTGCAGGCCCGCGCGGCGCATCGTGCGTACGACGCCTCTACCGCTACCTGTGCTCGGACATCGCCGCGCCTGTTCCGTCGGATGCGGAGTTGGAGGAACTCACCTACGGCAACCTCCTCGCCGCGGAAACGCTCGCCGTGATTCTCGCCAGGCTCCGAGGGAAGACCTTCGATCAAGTCGTAGACGATCTGCCCGAACATGACGACTGCGCGACTCGATGCGCCGGATTCGATGTGCTGGCGCAGTTTCACGAGCTGTCGGTCCAGCCGTTACTGTGTAGCGCCGCCGTGCCTCGGTCGCGAACTCGCCTTGCAAATTGAAACGTGCATGGTGTCGCCGATGGCGTCGAGAGATAACATGACGACCGTCTCTTGGTCATCGGGATCGGGTACTTCCCAGCGGAAGGTGTAGACGAGCAGGCTCGGCAGGTCGATCTCAATGAACTCACCCGCGAAGTGGAACGACTCCGCGTCGGGTGGTTGCATGCCGAAGCGATAGCCGCCACCTAGGCTGAGGTCGAGCTCAATCTCGGCCGTCGTGAACCCAGTGGCCCCACCACGTCGCCTCCGCTGCTGGGAAAGCCTCACACCAGGGGGTCTTCTTCCGGCGAGTGCCGTCAATCCTCGATCGCATGCTGGCTCCACCATGATCCGGCTCTACGGAGACTAGGTCGCGGCTTGTGACCGCCGACGCCATGTTGGCCTCGGTTCCGTCGCCGTCGGGCGATCAGGTAGTAGGTGATGGCGCCGGCGGCGGTCACTACCAGTAGTCCGATGATCGTGTCGGTCATCGCATCCCTTCCGCTTCCTCGGCGAGCACGCCGGGTCCGGCGTCAGTCAGCGGGCCGCTCGGCGTGTCATCGGTTCTCGGAGGGCCACTCCTCGACGAAGATGCGCCGGTCCAGCCCTACCTCGGGTCAGCCCAGGATTCGTCGTCGAGCGCGTTCGGCCATCGCCCGCTGAAGTGTCTTCTTGGTTGCTATCTAGTGTCTCCTTTGATGGTAGGTTCGTTCGTCGCCTCAGCAGCCGACTGGCGGCATCCCGGGCCGCGTCCCTGGCATGGTCGCGGAGCGCGTCACGGAAACCCAGGTCGGCAAGCCAGCGGCGCATGGTCCGCTCGGCGACGCCTGCCGTTTCCGCGGCCTCGGCGATCGTCCGGCACGACAGCACCGCTGGCAGGGCCCGGATCTGAAGACGCGACATCCGGTCGTCAGCGGACACGTCCTGGGCGTCGAGGGCGTCGTACTCAGCGACCGACCGGACGACCACCACGACCCCTCGCCGGTTGATCCCGCACGGCTCGCCCAGGTCCTCGGCGATCGTCACGACGCGGCGTATCTCGCGCTCGCCCAGGCCGCTGCGATGTTCGGTCCGGCGGTCACGGCGGCCTTTCATCGGGACACCTCGGCGAACGACCGGGCTTCGCAGTCTGGGCAAGTCCATCGGCCATCGACGAGTCGAGGCGAGTGGGCCCGGTCGGAGCATGGGTCAGCCTGGACCCATCTTGGCGGCGTCCTGACACGCCGAACACGCCCATCTATTCCACGGGTCCGGTGTCGCCCCACCAGCCACGCCATGCGGGCACAACGGCGCCGACGACGTCGCGTACTCGCTGTCCGCCTTCTCGCTTCCCGTAGGAGCGTCTTTGCCAGCCCCGCCCAGACCAGCCCCGCCCAGACCAGGGTCACGCGTTTGGTCACGCTGTGACTCATCCCGTGACTCACGCTGTGACGGTTCCCGTGACGGGTCAGGATTCGGCCAGTCCTGCCATCAAGCGGGGTGTTGAGGGGGTGCTGGTGGCCGGCGGCGACGGGGACCTGGCAGTCACAGATCGTGCACCGGCCACGCTGGTCGGATGACCGCTGCCGGGACCTCGCCGCCGTTCGTGATCGGGGGCACCAGGACGGGTGGGGACGGTGACGTGTCCGGCGTGGAGGACGACGGTTGCGTCGCAGTGTGGGCACGAGTAGTCGAATTGGAGCTTCATCGGGGTGTCCGTTGGATCTGCTTACATCTCAAGCCGACGGTGCCCATGGACCGGCCACGCATGCCCCGAACGCGGTCCATGTCGGACGCGACCTAGCTAGCACCTGAAGCGTCCCCGGAGTGAAGCCTCCGGGGGACGGGGTGGGGGTGTCGACTGCGTGAGCCGACGTAGCTTCTCGTACCCGACTGACGCAGGTTACGACATCTCCCGGGCAGCCATATCGACCATCATCTTGGCGGCAGCGACCGGGGATTGCCGGATCAGCTCGGCGAACTCGAACGTGGCGCTGGCGGCCAAATTGAAGGTGCTGCGAAACGCCGTGTGGACGTCGTAGATGCTCGAGATTTCCGGCTTCTGCTCCCAACGACTGGCGTGGACGGATTTGAGCATCTCGATCGTCGTCACCCACATCGGTGTCCCGAACTCATCGTCCGGAAACCGCTCGTCGCGTTCGGGCACGGTGTCGAGGACCTCGTCGAAGGTCGAGCCGCGCATCTGCGCGAGCATTCCGACCACGACATCGGCCAACAAGAGGTTACCGTCGCCCAGCTTGGCCAATTCCTTCTCGCTCGGCGCCGATCCGGTGCCGTCAGCGACAAGGTAGGAATGCAGGAGTGTGCCGGACGAGTGCACCTTACGTACCTGGTCACGAGTCATGTACCAATCATCGTCCGATCGATATACCTGGACAGGTCATCCAACGGCGTCTTGAGGGGGTGCCGGTGACTGCCGGCGACGGGGACCTGGCAGCCACAGACTGTGCACCGGCCACGCCGGTCAGATGACCGTTGACCCGACCTCGCCGCCGTTCGTGACCGGGGGCACCAGGACGGATGGAGGACGGTGACCTGTCCGGCGCGGAGAACGACGGTGGCGCCGCAGTGCGGACACATGTAGTCGCGCATGAGCTTCATCGCGGTCATCCGTTGTGCCTCCTCCCGCTTCCCTATCCGACTGTGCCCAGGACCCGCGTCTTTACTCACCGCAACACCTCAACCGACGCTGGGTCAGGCGACGTGTCCGCTGTTGTGGTCGCGTACCCGGCGGCGGTTCCATCCGCTGCCTGAGGTGTGCTACCAAAGGAGCCGCCGCAGGCACAGACCACCCGGGTTCTCCGGACAAAGGACCTTCCTGATGGGCCCGGGTCCAGCGGCCCGGCCCCGGTCCTGATGCGTCCACCCGGGGCCGGGCCCGCTAAGGCGTCGTGTGTTGAGAGTCAGTGCCGGCCGCCACGCCGCCGAGCTTGGTGCTCCGCCAGATCCAGCAACGCCCGCTCGCTCGCCTCGTGCCGACACTCCGCGCACACGTCACGCTTGCCGTCGCGGACCCAACCATCGTCCCGCGCCAGCTTGCCGAGGTGGATCGCGTCCGCGCTGCGCACGGGGTACTGGCGGTGGCAGCGGTCACACGTCAGGCGGTACTCGAGGGTGATGTCACTACTCGAGTGTCGAACACAGGTTCGACCGGCGTCCATAGCAAGCGGCTCGGTTGCGAGCAGGGGATGACCCACCTAGGGTGCAGGTGAAGTCGACACGGCGGCGACCTCGGACACGCTCCGAGGCCGCCGCTGATTTGGGTCCGGCCGGAGGACGTAGCGCCGAAGTACGAAGGGCGGCCCCGGTCAAATGGGGAACCGGGGGTCGTCGTCCTGATCGTACGCCGGAAGTTAGGCCCGCTAGCTGACGTCGATGTCTACTGGTGACATGACCCGTCACGAGGACCTGGAGCTGTGGCGCGAGGTAAGCCGCACCATGCTCGGTCTCACGACCATCGTCGAGACGTTCGCCAAACGGGTCTGCCGAGCGGACCGCCTGGACCTGGCGAAAGCCATGCTGAAGCACGCCGACCACCTCGCCACCGCCGCGGAACGCCGCAAGGACGAGAGGGCGCGCAGCAGCCGAACGACCCGCCGCCATGCGAGTTGAGCCGTAGCCGCTGGCCGACTCGGCGGGACAGGCTGGCGCCGGACTTGCTGAGGTTGGCTGACGCCCCCCGACCGGTCTCGGATCCAGCCGGGGAGCGCCACTCTTCATACCATTCGACGGCGCCTAGGTCTTGGTCGATGCCCCCAGTCGATCAGGTCGAAGATCCGGGCGAGCTCGGCCGCGGTGCCTGGGCGCATCGTGGTGTCGCTCGCGACGATGCCACGCCCGACGGCCGTCAGCTCCTTGATGTAGTTCACGATCTGCCATGCTCCTCCTCGTCCTCGGTCATGGCCAGCGGCCGCCGCACGGTGCACTCGGCCAACGCGGGCGGGTTGCGGACGCGTCGCACGTGAGCCTGGCGGGTCGTTCAAGCTGGCAACGGTGAGGACTAGCATTGGACTCAAGAGACGACCCCCGGAAGCTGTCACGCCCCATTGCCGAAGAGGGCTCCTCCCCCCGGGGGTCGTCGTAGGAAGCTGCTGGGATGGTCGAGGCATGAATGACGAGTTCCCGAGGCTGCTCACCTGGCGTGAATACATGATTCGACGCGCCGAGCTTGAAGGGAAGTCGCCGGTGTCGGCGGTTGTCGAGCATCCCGAGATCGACCCCGAAGAGCGGCGGGCCTGGGACGACTGGCAGGCGTTCGCCGATGACGCAGGCGATGACCCAGCCGCAGGCAAGCACCCATATGAGGGACGTCATCGCGCATAGCGGTGCGGCCCCGGTTCTCGGGCAGCCAGCCGGCGCCGCCCATTCTCATACTGGTCGTAGGGCTCCTCTTGCGTTAGGCCCCGCTCCTGCGGCTAGGGGATTTCCTCGGTTCCCCGGGAGACATCTAGCGGCCCGCCGCCAGATGTCTCACCATGGTGATATGAGGCCGTCGAGCTCCGGCGCAGGCGACGGCCCCCACGCCGACTGGTGGTGGTGTCGCAGCGCCCGAACCAGGTAGCAGGCGCTCGTGACCCACTGGACGCCACCGGCGGCAGCAGCGTCCCTCGGGTGCGGTTGAACCCCTGGGGGGACGCTGTGGGCTCGGAGATCCCGTGACGGCGGGCCACGCATCCGAAGGGTTTGACGGCCAGCATCGGGGGAACCGAAGACACTGGGTCCTCCTGCCTGCACATGGGAGGGCCCTCCGTTAGGACGCAGCGGCTCCCGGTGCTCGGCTCCCGGGGGCCGTTGTCTGTCGTAGCCAGGACCGGGGAGGGACGTGAGACAGCCCCCGGTGCCGTGGGGGTCGCCGAGGGCTGTCGGGGGTGCGAAGCGGGGAGTCGGGCATAAACATCCTTGCGACGATCCGACTCCCCATTTAGTTATGGACCGTTCGGTACCCCAGGCTTGCGGCGCGAAACCTTCACCCAGCTGATGCACGTTGGGCGTGCATCCCCGACGTTTGGCGGCACGGAATCACGGGAACCTACGAGATGGCCCTCCGGCTGCGTTCGGCGCGACGCCCGGAGGACCTCGCCCCCTCTCGGGAGGAGGCGGCAGGCCCCCGGCGATGGCGCGCCGGGGGCCGCTTGTCGGCTGTCGCGCTCCGCCGCCAGGACGTGAGACAGCCCCGGTGGGTCAGTCGTTCCACCGGGGCTGCGTAGTACCCATCACATCGGTCGGAGGGCTCTCAGCGTTACACAGCACGACCCAGGTACGGGGTATGAGGTTCGCGAAGGGCTTGCCAGGCTCCAATAGGGCGTTCGGGCGGGACCGGCGGCCCTAGCCGGATCGGTCCGACCGAATACCACACTGGTGAGTGTGATCGTCAGTCACGGGTCCCGGGACCGCAGGCTCCCGGGGCCGCCCTCTTTCGACACATCGGTCGGGGGATCCTTTTCGTTACTCGGCGCCGGCCGCGCTGGTCCAGATACTCGGCCAATGCAGCCCGCAAACTGCTCGTCCGCGTCACGAGCGTGGGATGCTGTGCCCGACGCTATGTGCGTTCGGCCTGCTGATCGATGGCGCGCACCTGAGCCTCAACGCCTGCTGCCTGATCGAACCTGTGCTCGACCCGGATACAGTTCTGGGCGTTGATCCGACTATCGTCGGCCACCCTGTAACCCGCCTGGGCGAGTCCCTCGAGAAGTGCGCGGTGCTGCGCCGACGTTGTCGCCTTGAAGGTCGATGTCATTCCTGGGTTCCCTCCGGTATCCACGTCTCGACGCCCGTCCAGCGTCGAACTCCGAAACCGCTGAGAATGAAACAGCCCCCGGTTCGCTGGCTTCACCGGGGGCTGCATCGCCCCTCGCTTTGCTCCCTCGCATCCATTACATCGGTCGGAGGGACCTAGGCGTTACGGGTCGCCGTGAACGGGCAAGCGAGCGGCGCGGACCGGCACCGCAACCGGTCTGGGCGCTCCGTTCGCTTGTGCTGTCCAGTGCCCAACGACCGGCCGAACATGCCTGACTCTCGAAGTCCGAAACGCCGCCAACGGCGGATAGCGACCGGTGCGGTGTGGGTACAAGACGCGTCAGGCCCCGCCCGCCGCTTCTGACGCCTGTCGGGCGGGGCCGCTTAATCCACGGCCGCGAGGTTCGTCCATGAGTTGACGCCAGTTGTTCGATGGGTTGAGCGGCATCCAGGACACGCCGACCGTCGAGAACCGCAAGTCGCCAAGCGCATCCTGACGAGGTGACACGCTTAGGAGGTCGGGATTGGACGTGAGCCAGAGCGCGGCTGCGAGAACCAGGGCGGCGACGGCGGTAACGTCGAACGCCGTCCCGACTAGGTGTCTCATGATGGCTCGCATCTCCCCGAGGAGAGCGGTGAGCCGACTGCCTACGGGCTGCCTGAGCGCAACCCTAATTGGCATGAGACGACCCCGGCTCGGTGTGTTCAGACCGGGGTCGTTCCGTTGTCATCACATCGCGCAGTGCCAACGTCGTTACTCAACGACGCCCTGGGACAGCGCGGGCGGAACGCCAGACCGACGAAGGTCGCCGTCGCCCGACTAGAGGGCCAAGTCCAAGGATGGCGGGAAGCTGCCGCCCGGTTGCGGACGCGCCGCACCTGAGGCGCTGAGCGCAGGACACCACGTGACAGCCCCAGTGTCAGTTGTCGGCTCTCACCGGAGAGCTGCACGTCGTCCCTCGTTTGCTCCCTCGTATCCATCACATCGTAGGGCGGCGACCCCCGGTGACGGGGGAAGCCAACCGGGGGTCGCTGTTGTGAGACCGGTCGTAGGGGCCTGGTGTTACTCAGCGGCGGGCAGGACCTCCGACCCTATGGCGACCGGCCAGCCGAGCACACACTGACGACGGCGGCCCCCGGGGCCCGATGACTGACTTGCGACCGCAGGCTCCCGGGGCGCCGTCCTGACCCCCGCGTCGGAGATATGTATGTGCGGCCCCGGCCGCTCGGGGACCA
>Ga0075421_100006003_pt1 | contig 14756 bp, 13 predicted proteins | sample SoiMetdeltSBSDD5_FD_75292 | JGI IMG/M metagenome (GOLD analysis project Ga0075421, IMG submission 75292) | Bulk soil microbial communities from a Populus tree surrounding site in Tennessee, USA - Soil MetaG P. deltoides SBSDD5 | ecosystem: Environmental > Terrestrial > Soil > Tree plantation...
GCGGGCGCGTTGTTCAACGGCCAGAATAACTTCAACCCAGCTCTGCGCGATGTGCTCCATCCTTCGTTTAGAGACGGTAGCAAGCCGACCGCTGATTCATTCCAAAGGCTGACCTATGGCGGATATCTGCTGCGGCAGGGCCTCAGCCAGAGCGTGCCGACGCGAATCGTGGCTAATCGATCCATGGAGCGGTCGCTCTTGTTTGACATAAGTCATCCGGACGCCTTCAGGAATAATGGCAAGTTCCACACCGCCTTGCTCACTGAGCAGGATTTCGCTTTGAACAGGCCAGCGTTCACAGAGATGGGCTTTTCACGAGGGCTTAATTACAACATCTATTGCAATGCGCGCGTCACGCTCGCTGACGGGCGCGTGTATGTTTTTGGCGGCCACGATATGCAAAGCCAGAACGGCCTCTTCAAGGTCCAAATCTTTGATCCAGAAACGGAGTCCTGGGCGCCGCGGGCACGGCCATGCACCCGAGACAACTGGGCGAAAGATCCATTCGGCGCTGCGTTGTTCGCCCTCAATCCCACCGCCCGCAATTACACCGGATGCGATCAGCGAGATATCCGGAGCACGCAACCGGCAGACCCGTCCGACCTGAAATATGCCCGGTGGTACCCGAGCGCCATCCCTCTGCCGAACAACACGATTCTCATTGTCGCCGGTACCGACCAGGATGCCTCCGTCGGTCCGGACCCGCAGGCAGCGGAAAAAGGCCGGCAGGGTATTGTTCAAACTGACACGGCTTTCAGCGCCACCAGGGTTACTCAGGTCGTGCCTGAAATCTACGATCCCAGGACCGACAGGACCATCCAACTCGAAAACGCCCGCAAGACGTTCCCGCTCTATCCGCAGTTGGAGGTTGTTGAAACCGGTCCGGAAAGAGACGACTGGATGGTTTGTTCGATGGGCGGCACGCCGAAGGTATTGAATCCCGTACCGCCCGGCGGAGACAGGTTCTTCGGTCCCTTCACGAGTATGACCTGGTGCCTCGATGTACCAGCAGCGTTGAGGGATCCGAACCGCGCCGTTCCAGCCGAGAATCATTGGAGGCTCCTCGATCAGGCGGCCGAGCCGCGGCCGTACTGCTGTCCGACCGCGAGCCTTATTGAAATTGACAAAGATGGGAAGACTCTTACGCATAAGTGGTTCATGATCTCCGGCAGGAACGCGAGTGGTGGCGTAACCTCGACGATAGAAGTGATCGATTTCACCGAACGATCGCCCCGCTGGAGAAAGGCTGGCGATCTTATCCATCCAAGTAATACCAGCAAGGCGGTGCTTCTCCCCGATGGAAAAGTGTTCATTGGCCACGGCCTGTTCCAGGAGGGAACCACCTTCGAGCAGAGATCTGGCCTCCGGTTTCAGATCTTTGATCCAAAGACCGGCCTCACGACGCCTATGGCCCGGACTACGGTCCCGCGCGGACTTCATGGTACGGCCACACTGCTTCCCGACGGCACGGTATTCGCGGCGGGTGAGAACCGCGAAGTGCTCGTTCGGCCGGATGATCCGTCATTTCCGCTTGGGATATTTCCGGTTGGAGATCCCGACCTCGGCGTACCCAACGGACAAATCTTCCGGCCGCCTTACTTGTTCAACAGCAACGGCAGCCTGGCCACGCGACCGATAATCGTGAACGGGCCGGAAGAGATCTCGTTCAGGGGCCATTTCGACATCGAAGTAAATGGGACATTCGATGAGGTTGGCTCGGTTGTGCTGCTTCGCAGCGACCACAATACCCACAGCTTCACTTCCGGCGATCGGCATGTGAAGCTGAGTTTCGAACAGAAGGGTTCCGAACGCAAAGGAGAGTTGCGCGTGCGGGCGCCAAAGCTACCTGCGCAGGCGATCCCCGGGATTTACATGCTTTTCGTTGTCAACAAAGCAGGTGTTCCGAGCATCGGCAGACAGGTTCGGCTGCAGCCCGAACTCTAAAAGGCCGGTTCTCCACAAAGTGAAATCAGCGACGTCCGCCGATGATGGCGTTGCCGGGAAGTGACCTGTACGGAAAAAGATACGGCAAAGGAAGCAACGTTTTTGAGATCGCAAAAAAGGAGGCAGTAACATGCACAAACGCGTTTCGATCGTGTTGACGTCGCTCGCACTGCTAGCGGTGCCGTTCGGCGCATCGTATTTATCCGCAGATGATAGTGGCCGTCCGTTCTCGACGGCCCTAACTGGTGCCGCAGAGGTACCCGGCCCGGGCGATCCGGATGGCAGCGGTCAGGCCAGGGTGCGGTTGAACAGCGGACAAGGAGAGGTCTGTTATGAACTGTTGGTTTCAGACATTGCTCCGGCGACTGCTGCCCACATCCATGTGGCTCCAGTTGGCGTCCCGGGTCCCGTGGTTGTACCACTTGGTCCGCCAGCCGATGGGTCGTCGAGCGGGTGCGTCAGTGTCAATGCCGAGCTGATCAAGAATATTCGCCAGAATCCGTCCAACTACTACGTCAACGTACACAATGCAGAGTACCCGGCCGGGGCGTTGCGCGGGCAACTCGCAAAATAGCAGAAGCTCTAACGGTGGCGCCAAACGGTCGCGACGTTCAATTTGCCCTGCGTCGGCGGAATCGGGGTGATTTCCGCCCTATGCTCCGATCTGGCAAAACTAAGGGGTGGCGAAATGATAGCCCCCATCGTGGGATCGCGGGGCAAAGCCCGCTTCCGCGCGAGCCAGATCAATGGCTGCAGTGTTTGTCTTGACATGCATTCTCGCGAGCTTAAAAAGGCGGGCGAAACAGACGAGCGAATCTTCGCGGTGGCGGCTTGGCGGGATACGCCATTCTTCACCGACGCCGAACGCGCCGCACTGGCGCTCACCGAAGCCATCAGCGCTCAGTGATCGGGCCGACGCGGTATCCGACGAGATCTGGAATGAGGCCGCCCGGCACTACGACGAGCCGGCCCTTGCGGCACTGGTCGTCCAGATCGGTTTGATCAACGTCTTCAACCGGCTCAACGCCGCCACCAGACAGGCGGCCGGCGAGTGGGGGAAGTCGGCGGAGCGGAAATAATTGGGAGCCGCTCGGACTGCACGGAGTCAAGCTGAATTGCTATGTTCGGGACATGGAAAAATTGCTGGCAGGCAAGGTTGCATTGGTTGCTGGAGCAACTCGAGGAGCGGGACGCGGAATAGCTGTGCAATTAGGCGCCGCCGGCGCTACCGTCTACGTCACCGGGAGGACCAGCCGGTCCCAGCGATCGGAAATGAACCGGCCGGAAACAATCGAAGAGACCGCAGCTCTCGTGGACGACGCCGGCGGCCGCGGGATCGCGGTTCAGGTGGACCATCTCGTGCCTGACGAAGTGCGCGCGTTGGTGACTCGTATCGAAAACGAAGAGGGTGCCCTGCACGTTCTCGTGAACGACATCTGGGGAGCCACCAAGATGGAGTGGGGGAAATCAGTCTGGGAATCGTCTTTGGATTATGGGCTGCGCACCCTGCGTCTCGGCGTTGACACCCACGTCATTACCAGCCACTTCGCGATACCGCTGCTCATCAAGAAGCCTGGCGGCTTAGTTGTTGAGGTGAATGACGGAACTGCCGAGTACAACGCGAATCACTACCGGGTCTCTTTCTTCTACGACCTTGCCAAAGCGTCCGTGGGTCGAATCGCGTTCGCGCTGGCGCCCGAGTTGGAGCCCCATGGCGCCACGGCCGTGTCACTAACCCCGGGTTGGCTGCGATCGGAGATGATGCTCGACGCTTATGGCGTCACCGAATCCAACTGGCGGGACGCGACAAAGCGATCGCCACATTTCGCCATAACCGAGAGTCCGGCCTTCGTCGGCCGAGCCGTAGCTGCCCTCGCACAGGATCCCAATGTATCGCGCTGGAACGGACAGTCGCTGTCCAGCGGGCAACTGGCGAAGATCTACGGCTTCACCGATCTCGACGGCAGCCAACCCGATGCCTGGAGGTATCTCGTCGAAGTTCAAGACACAGGCAAGCCCGCCGACGTAACCGGCTATCGCTGACAACCCGCGGACGACACCGTGCTGAGTGGAACTGGACGACTCCGGCGTCAGACCTCGACACTGTTGTTAACGCCGTAACTATCAGGCGCATACCACCGAACCTCCTCGGCAGTTTTTTCGACCTCTCCCTCCACTCCCAGAACCAGCGCGAACAGCCCCATGCGAACCGGAATTCCGTTGTCAGTCTGCCGAAAGATCGCCAGCTTGGGGTTCCTGTTGAGATCTTCGCTGAGCTCCTGCGCCCCGGGACGGCTGTCGCGGGGCAGGGGATGCATCAACACTGCGTCCGGCTTGCAATATTGCTCAAAAACATGCTGATTGATGACGAAGCTTCCGCGGTGACGCTCCGCCTCCTCGGCGTCGGTGAAGCGTTCTTGCTGGACTCGAGTCGTGTAAATAACATCGGCGTGCGAAATCCCGGCATAGAGCTCGGTGGTTTCTTTGATCTTCATTCCGCGTTTGCGGCAGTGCTCAATAATGTCGGCCGGCATGCGGAGCTCGTCGGGCGATACTAGCGTCAGGCTGACGTCCTCGAACAACGACAGCAGCTTGGACAGGGAATGAACCGTCCGACCGAATTTCAGGTCGCCAACCATCGCCACCTTGAGGCCGTGAATCTCATCCAGATTCCGTCCCAGTTCCTTCTGAATAGTGTATAGATCCAGCAGCGCTTGCGTCGGGTGCTCGCCCGGTCCATCCCCGCCGTTGATCACCGGAACGTGGGTGGCATCGGCGAATTCCTGCACCGAGCCCTCGACCGGGTGGCGCATTACGATCACGTCCACATAGCCGCTGATCACGCGACTCGTGTCATACAGAGATTCGCCCTTGGCCATGGACGAAAATTGGAACCCGGTCGTATCGCACACCTTCCCGCCGAGCCGGCTGAACGCGGCTCCGAAGCTGATCCGTGACCTGGTGCTCGGCTCGAAAAAAAGGTTCCCCAAAACGCAGCCTTCCAGGACCCTGGTGCGCAGCTTCCGCGCCGCATACGGCTCCATCTTGGCGGTAACTTCGAAAAGTCGCTTTAAATCGGAACGGTCAAACTGATTGACGGAAATGATATGAGAGCCACGAAAATCCATGGGACCCACGATTATGGCAGGTTCCTTCGAGACCGTGCAAGACAGTGAAAACTGGCGGCGACAAGCGCTAACGACCGCGAACTTTTTTGGCCTTTTCCTTAACGGAAGCCGGTGTCCGTCCCTCGCTCGCCACAGGTTTCTTAGCCCTAGCCAGACTCTCCTTAAGCGTCGACATGATATCGGGCGCCGGCGGCGCCTGCTTCACGCGCTCCGTCACGTCCCTGACGACCCCCGTCTGCACCTTCTCCGAGATCGCCGCCTCCAGTCTCTCCCGGTATTTGTCCTTGAACTTCTCGGGTTCAAACTTCGTCGCCAGCGCATCGACCAGCTTGACCGCAAGATCCAGTTCCTTCGCCTGGACCAGCCCCGAATCCGCGTGGAACTCGTTCCCGCGCTTCACCTCATCCTCATAGAACAACGTATGGGCGATGATGCCATTCGGACCCGGCCGCAGGATCATCGTTTGATCGCGCCGGTGCATCACAAATTCCGCGATTGCCGCCTGCCCGGTCTTTTTCAGCGCCTCGTACAGTAGGGCGTAGGACTTGTCACCGCCCCTGTCCGCGGCAACGTAATAGGAGCTTTCCAAGTAGACTGGATCTACCTCCTGGAAGCGGACGAACTCGACTATTTCCATCTCAGTTGAAGTCTTAGGCGCAAGCTTGTCTAATTCCTCGCGGTCGAGCTCGACATGCCTGTCCTTTTCGTACTCAAAACCCCGCACCAGCTCGGAACGTGGAATCTCTTTGTAATTGGGAATTTGTTCGGTTTTTGGGGCCGAACTCTTCTCGGTTACGATCGATGGCGCATCGTCGCCTCTAGCATTGGCTTTGGCAGCTACCAGAGATGGACCCATTTGTTCCACACGATTTTCCGCAGGGGCCGGCTGTTCAAATACAGCTGGACCTTCCTGGACCGCGACCAGCGCCTGCCGCACCCTCGCCCCTGTCGTCCGCTGGATATGGTGCATGTGCACTTTCTCCGCCCGCGCCGCTCGAAACAGCTTGATGGGGATCGAAATGAGCCCGAACGTCAGATGCCCTTTCCAGATCGTAGATGCCATAACCGTTAGTTTGCACGAAAATCGCCACAGATAGTAGAACCTGCTCGCGTCATCTATTTTTTACTCAGGAATGGCGCCAGCCTCGGGCCGGATCGACCCCTAGTGCACACGCCTGCCGTACCTGGGATTAGGTCCGCGAATTGCTATGCGGAGACCAGGAGTACTCACATGCCGCTAGAAACCCTACAAGATGTTTTTATCGATCAACTGAAAGATCTCTACAGCGCCGAGAGCCAAATTATCAAGGCGCTTCCCAAAATGGCCAAGGCCGCCTCGTCGCACGATTTACAGCAAGCCTTCAAAGATCACCTGGAGCAGACCAGGGAACAGGTCACCCGGCTCGATCAGGTTATGGAACTCGTCGGCGCCACAGGCAAGGGAAAGAAATGCAAGGGCATGGAAGGACTTATCGAGGAAGGCAAAGAAGTGCTGGAAGAGAAAGACGCTTCGCCCGCTGCCCTTGACGCTGCCTTGATCGCCGCTGCGCAACGCGTCGAGCATTACGAGATCGCCGCTTACGGCACGGTTTGTACATATGCAAAACAACTGGGTCACCGCGAGGCGCTGAATCTACTCAAGGAAACCATGAATGAGGAGGAAGAGACGGACAAGCGGCTTACTCAAATCGCCTCCCAGGTGAATTTGGAAGCCGCCGAAGCCGAGCCCACACGCGCCGCCAGCAGCAACAAGAAAACGCGAACTGCTCGCTGACGTCTCGCGATTTCCTCCTGCGGTTGACATTCCCCCGGATGTAATTCTTTAGCATAGAATTGAACGGAGAGGATGTTAATCAGCATGAGCGCGAAACCACTTCTAACCTTTGTAGCCGTCCTGAGTCTTATCCAACCCGGAATCGCGCGGGCCGACACGAAGGCCTTCGTCGGCGCCCGTATTTTTGATGGGACCGGAAAGGCCGCCATCGAAAATGGCACGATCGTGGTCCAGGACGGAAAGGTCACCGCCATCGGCCCCGCAAGCAGGGTGAAGGCTCCCAAAGATGCGCAGACGATCACCCTGACGGGCAAGACGATCACCCCTGGCTTGATTAATACTCACGGTCACGTCTCCGACGTGGAGGGAAGGAAGACCGGCTCCACCGAGGAAGGAGTCGCGCGGCAGCTCGCCCTCTTTGCCCGCTATGGGATCACGACCGTATTCAGCTTGGGCGGAGAGGAGGAAGCGGCTTTCAAGCTTCGCGACGCCCAGAAAACGCCTTCGCTCAACCGGGCCCGCATCTATGTGGGTGGACCGGTCGTCGTCGCTAAGACCGCCGACGAAGCGCGCCAGATGGTCGACAAAGTGGCTGATATGAAACCGGACTATATCAAAATTCGCGTCGACGACAACCTCGGGACCGGCCAAAAGATGCCGCCGGAGGTCTACCGGGCGGTCATCGACCAGGCTCACAAGCGCGATCTGCGTGTGTATGTTCACTTTTTCTACCTTGACGACGCGAAGGATCTGGTCCGTTCCGGCGCCGACCTTCTGGCGCACAGCGTCCGCGACAAGCCGGTCGACGACGAGTTCATCGCCCTTGTGAAGAAACGCAATCTCGCCTACTGTCCGACTCTCACCCGCGAACTATCGACGTTCGTTTATGAGGACGTCCCGGCCTTTTTTCAGGATCCCTTCTTTTTGAAAGAGGCCAATCCGCAAGTGATCGCAACATTGAAGGAGCCGGCGCGACAGGATGCGATGCGGAAAAGCAAGAGCGCCCAAGGTTACAAAGCCGCCCTGCCCACTGCCCAAAGGAATGTGAAAAAGTTATCGGACTCTGGCGTCACTGTCATCATGGGCACCGATTCCGGCGCCACTGCCGCCCGCTTCGAGGGATACTTCGAGCATGTGGAGATGAAGATGATGGCCGACTCAGGCATGTCACCCAAAGATATCCTCGTGTCAGCCACCGGAGCGGCCGCCCGTGCGATGAAGGTCAACGATATCGGTACGCTGGAAAAGGGTAAGTGGGCCGATCTGGTCGTCTATGACAAGAATCCGCTAGACGATATCAACAACACAAAAACGATCTCCGCCGTGTATGTCGCCGGCAATGAAGTGAAGAAGTAACAAACTCCACTGTGGAACAAGCTTTAGCTTGTTCGTCTAGTCCTATCTAGAATTTATACAGCCGAGCTGGATTATCCACCAGGATCTTCTTGCGCACCGACGGATCCGGCGCCCAGGCAGCAAGCAGATTCAGCATAAGGCCATCATCGATCTCACGAAATGGCGTCACGTCGGTAGGCTTGCGCCCGGCAGGCAGAGGCGTATTCGGATGCGGCCAGTTCGTCCCCCATAGCATGCGATCAGGATTGGCGGCGATCAGCGCCTTGGCGACCGCCGTTACTTCCGAAAAGTCCGGATAGCGGGACCCGTGGTAAGCCGCGGACAGCTTCACATAAGCTTTACCCGATCGGACCAACTGCACGAGATCAGAAAACCCCGGCTGCTCGATTCCTAAACCCGCCCGCGCATTGGCGAAATGGTCGAATACCACCGGCGCCGGCGACTCCAATACCAGGTCCTTGATGCCCGTCACCACTCCCAAGCCGGTATTAATTTGAATGTGCCAGCCGCGATCTTTCACTCGTCTAACCGCCGCCTGAAAGCGCTGCCGGCCGACTCCTGGATCCGTCAGCCCCGCCGTCTGCAGATTCAGCCGAATGCCGCAGATGCCCGCTTTACCCATCGCGTCCAGATCGCGATCGGCAGTTTTTTCATCGATCACCGCCACGCCGCGCGCCGTCTTCCCGCGCGCGTTGATGCCATACACGGTAGCGGAGTTGTCAGTCCCGTAAACGCTCGGGTTCACGATCACCACCCGCGTGATCCCCAGCGCGCGATGAAGCGCCGACATCTCCTCAGGCGTCGCCGGCTCCGGCGTATAAGAACGCCCCTCCCAGAATGGGAACTTCTGCGGATCGCCGAAGATATGCGTATGGCAGTCGCAGGCGTTCGCCGGCACATCGAAATTTACTCGCGTTATCGGCTGGGACGCCTTGGCGAACAGTCCAGTAGCGACCGCGCCGAGGAGAGCTTCTCGCCTTGTTAGCATAACCGTCTTTCTCAGAACTGAATTCTACCCGAAATCTGAATAAAACGATTAGTAGTTTGCGTATTCGATGTCACCCTGCCGAAATTGGTCGAGATCGGATCGCGGTTCGGGCCCGAAAAGTGCGAGCGATTCAAAGCATTAAGAGCATCAAGCCGCATTTGGAAGGTGATCCGTTCCTTAATCGCAATCTCCTTCCTGAGGTTCTCGAATCTGCCCTGTAACTCCGTTCAGATCTGACGTCCGTGCAACGCCTGCTCGATCGCCTTAGAGAGGCAGCGCTAATCGCACCGCAACACCGTCATCAGATCAACCCGTGACGCTCTGCGCGCCGGCACGAATGTCGCCACAAGTCCGCACAAGGACAGCAGTGCCATCGCGCCCGCCATCGTCGCCGGGTCCGTCGAGTCAAACCAAGAGCATCGAGCCGACGAGGCGTGAGACACCCCATGCCGCGGCTAGCCCTAAGCCCAGGCCTACAACAAGCAACCGGAGTGCCTCCGACCGCGTTCGCCCGGCGATGATCAGCTGCACCAGTTGCTGCGGATCGCGCACCGGCAGGGAGCGCAGTAGCAAAGCGTCAATAAGACTGAATATAGCCGTGTTGGCCCCGATTCCCAGCGTCAGCGATAGGACGGCGGTAATCGTGAATCCCGGATTCTGCCTCATCGTACGGAGAGCGTAGCGAACGTCTTGCGGAAGCGTCTCGACCCAGTAAAAACTCCAGACCTCGCGTGTCTTCTCGCAATGAACGTGCTGTTTCCGAAGTTCCTCCTCGCGGCCGCCTTTGCCTCCTCCGGCGTCATGCCTCGCGCAAGATTGTCTTGAACCTCACACTCCAGATGAGCGCTCATCTCTTCGCGCAGCTCATCGGCGAGTCCACTCCGGCCGATGAACAGTGCTCGGAGTTTCGACCACCATTCCCGCATGAATATTAGCTCTGTCGCGCCAACACCCTGCCCATCGCCTCAACAAATCGCCGCCACTTGGAGGTCGCGGCCGACAAATGCTTACGACCTTGCGGCGTGAGCTGGTAATACTTCGCCCGGCGAGCGTTGGGTGAGGTCTTCCAGCGCGCCGTTATCCATCCCCGCTGCAACAATCGCTGCAGAGCGGATACAAGAACCCGTTATCAACCAGGAATTCTTCGTTGGATTGCAGTCTCAAAAATTGCGCGATTCCATAGGCGGGTTGGGACCAAGCTGCAGACTCCGCAACACCAGGGCCTCAAGCGTCCCCTGCAGGAATTCGAGCCGGTCAGATAGAGTGTCTACTGTAGACATTCAACCTATAGTAGATCCTAGCCTTTTGGTGTCAAGCTTAGCTGCGTTACGGGCTTTTAACCCTGCGCAGCGCCCGACGCCAAGCGCCCGCTGCTGGTGAGCTAATAGTGAAGTTTCAGCGATGGCAAGCCGCGCGGTTGCTTCACGACGACTTCAACGCTGGCGGACGGCGCCGCAGATTCAATCGAACAAAGTACTTCGAGGATCACTTTTGAGGCCGTGGTGGCGTCGGCTCGCCAAACCGGAATGCCGTCGGGGACCAGTTGCAGCAGACGAGCTTGCACTGGGCGATGCATAGTAACGCTAGTCTGGAATAGACTAAACGGAGAGTTAATGCCCTCGTCAGACCGATCCCAGAATCAGCGCGAGCATGTTCCAGGAAATCAGAGCCCCGAACATCACGTTCATCCTGCCCAGGAGTCTCCTCCGGCCCAGTCGCCAGCAGTAGATGCCCAGCCCCATCGCGGCCACCTTGACGAGTATCAGCCCAACCAGCGGTGTCGGCGCCATCGTTAACGCGAACCGCACGATGGGATTCGCCTCCGGCACACCGTGCATGATGAATCCGATGGTCGTCAGAATATCCAGCAATTGAAAGTAGCTGAACAGGATCAGGCTCGGCGTCAATGGACTCTCCCTTAGGGCCAGGTAAGTCATACACCTTAATTCTCATCTAGCTCCCTTAGAATTCCTATACTGTCAAATAGGGATCTTCTACCTAGCCCTACTTAGTTCAACGGGGTAAGTTTCGAGAGAGCAGGCCGTACCGGTACGTTCTTGGCTACAATCAAACAATGTCTTTAGTTGTTGTCGGTTCAGTCGCCTACGATGGCGTGGAAACTCCGCATGGAAAAGTCGACCGCATGCTCGGGGGCGCGGCCACGTATATCGCTTTGTCTGCCAGCTATTTCACCCCGGTGAATGTGGTCGCCGTGGTGGGCGACGATTTCGCCCAAGAGGATGTCGATCTTCTCGCGGGGCGGGGAATCGATCTCGCCGGGCTCGAGCGGGTCCCCGGAAAGACCTTCTTCTGGGCCGGCGTTTACTCCGCCGACATGAACGACCGGACCACGCTGCGGACCGACCTCAACGTGTTCGCCGATTTCCAGCCCAAGCTTCCGGCGGCTTATAAATCGCAGCCTTACCTGCTGCTCGGCAATATTCAGCCTGAGCTGCAGCGCAGCGTGCGAGCGCAGATGAACGGAGTTCGCCTGGTCGGTGGCGACACGATGAACTATTGGATCAACGACCATCGCGAGAACCTGCTCAAGACGATCGCCGAATGGGACTTCCTGCTCATCAACGACACCGAGGCTCGTCTGCTCTCCGGCGAGAACAATCTTCGCCGCGCTGCTGAAAAGATCCTTGCGATGGGGCCGCATACGCTTGTCATCAAGCGCGGCGAGTACGGGGCCATCCTCTGGCGCGAGGACGGCCACTTCATGGTGCCTGGCTATCTTTTGCAGGAAGTCTTCGATCCCACCGGCGCCGGAGACTGCTTTGCCGGAGGCTTTATCGGCTATCTCGCCGGCCAGGGCGTGAATCCGCGCAATGATCAGATTCCCCATAAAGACTTGCGGCGCGCGGTGATCTACGGGTCGGTTATGGGAAGTTTCTGCTGCGAGAAGTTCGGGGTGGATCGATTCCGCACACTGACCCGCTCCGAGATTGATGCCCGCTACCAGGAATTCAAAAATTTCACGGATTTCTAAGGTTTTCGTGGCGCGCCACGCCAGAAAGTCCAGTTCCGGTTCGCTGTGGGATACGCTGCTGGTGATGGTCGTCCTGGCGATCATTAGCGCCGCTGCCCTCCGGTATGTGTATGAACACGGCTACACGCTGTACTACGGCGACGCTACGGCGCACGTGAACATCGCCCGCCGCATCACCGATTCGCGCACCCCCGGCTTCGACCAACTGGGTACCGTCTGGCTGCCGCTGCCGCATCTGCTCACTGTCCCGCTGGCCACCGACGATCGATTCTGGCGCACCGGTCTCGCCGGCGCGGTCCCGGCAGCGATCGGCTTTATCCTGGCGGGAACGTTTCTGTTCGCCGCTGCCAAGTCAGTATTTTCGAGTCGGGCCGCCGGATTCGCCGCCGCCGGTTTGCTGGCGCTGAATCCCAATCTTCTGTATCTGCAGTCCACGCCCATGACCGAGCCGATTTTTCTCGCTTGCCTCATGGCTGTGCTCTATTTCACGCTGCTGTATGAGCGGTCGCAATCGCTCCTAGCAGTGGCCGGAGCGGGATTGGCCGCGATGGCCGGCACGCTCACTCGCTATGAAGGCTGGTTTGTCCTTGCGTTTGTCGCGTTCTACCTACTGCTCGTCTCGAAACGGCGAATGCTGCTGGCTGGCGTCCTCTTCTCGCTGATCGCAATCGCCGGACCGCTTGCCTGGCTGGCGCACAATTACTACTACACCGGCGACATGCTGTCGTTCTATCGAGGACCGCACTCCGCGAAGGCGATTCAAGGCGCTGCTTTCTATCCCGGCCGCGACAACTGGGCCGTGGCGTGGCTGCAGTACCGCACGGCCGCTCGACTGGCGATCGGGCCAGCGCTGCTTTGGATCGGACTCATCGGGGCTATCGGCGCGCTCGGCAAAAAAGTGATCTGGCCGCTTGTCCTGCTTGCGCTGCCGCCGATTTTTTATCTCTGGAGCCTCCATTCCGGCGGTACGCCGATCTTTGTGCCGACGCAGTGGCCGTTCAGTTACTACAACACCCGCTACGGCCTCGCGCTTCTGCCGCTGGTGGCATTTTCGGCCGCGGGGATCGTGGCCTGGACGCCGGCGCGTCTCCGGGGCATCGCGGCCATAGTGGTCATTGCGATCGGGCTAGTGCCCTGGCTGATGGATCCTCGTCCGGAAACGGTCATCACCTGGAAAGAGTCGCAGGTCAACTCCGTCGCGCGCCGCGAATGGACCAGCGAAGCCGCGGAATTTCTGCGAGCGAACTACCGCCCTGGCTCCGGAGTCTTCACCACGTTCGGCGACCTTACCGGCATCTTCCAGCGGGCGCGCATCCCATTACGCGATACACTCACCTGGGATAACTGGCCCGAATGGCCCGCGGCGGTCGCGCGCCCTGACCTCTTTTTGCGCGAGGAATGGGCCGTCGCGGTCGGTGGTGATCCCGTCCAGACCGCGATTAACCGAGCTTATTTGCGCGGTCCACGGTACACTCTACAGAAGGTCATCATGGTGAAAGGGGCCCCGGTGGTGGAGATCTATCGACGTGACAGTCGCGGCGGCTTAACCGCCATTCTGCCATGAGAATCCCTTTCACCAAGGCGCACGGCGCCGGCAACGACTTCCTGCTGACCTGGATGAATGAGGCCCCGCGCGAGAATCACGGCGAGGCCGCTCGCGCGATCTGCGAGCGTCACACCGGAATCGGCGCCGATGGCTGGATTCTCGTCTCACACCCGCCTTCCGGTGAGAAAACCTACGACGGCGCGATTCAGCTCTACAATTCCGATGGCAGCCTCGCCGAGTTGTCCGGGAACGGAACCCGCTGCGCGGCAGCCTTCCTGGTCGATGTCGGACTGGCCGCCGATTCGTTGCGAGTAAAGACCGGAGCCGGCGTAAAACAGCTTCAGCTTCTCGAACGGTCCGGTGAGTCCTTCGTATTCGAGATGAATATGGGCAGGCCTCTGTTTCCGGAGGGCGATCATGTCAACATCGACCTGTTTAGCGGACGGCAGTCCGCGACCATTGTTGATGTCGGCAATCCGCAGTGCGTGATCCGCGTGTCCGGTTTCGAATCGCAATGGCGCAATATCGGAGCCGAGCTCGAAAGCCATCCCCGGTTTCCCAACCGGACGAACGTGTCCTTTGTCTTCCCTGTCGACGAACATACGCTGGATGTCCGCTTCTATGAGCGCGGCGCCGGCGAAACGTTGAGCTCGGGAACCGGTTCCACGGGCGCCGCGGCGGCCGCGCTTCGTTGGGGCGTCGTAAAGAGTCCGATGACCATATTGACGCCTGCAGGTCCGCTGAATCTTCGCTCGGAAGGCGAGGAGATTTATCTCGTAGGTCCCGCACAAATCATCGGTGGTGGTGAGTTTTATCTCCAGGGAGACAATGAAACAAGCGCTTGAAGAGAAGATTCTTAATCGGAAAGCAAAAATAGGGATCGTAGGGCTCGGGTATGTCGGGTTGCCACTCGCCGTCGAGTTCGCAAAAGCCGGATTCCATGTAACTGGAATTGATCTGAGTGAGAGCAAGGTCGCTAAAATCAACGCTGGTGAATCGTATATTGCCGACATTCCCCAAGGCGCCTT
>Ga0075421_100006004_pt1 | contig 14756 bp, 15 predicted proteins | sample SoiMetdeltSBSDD5_FD_75292 | JGI IMG/M metagenome (GOLD analysis project Ga0075421, IMG submission 75292) | Bulk soil microbial communities from a Populus tree surrounding site in Tennessee, USA - Soil MetaG P. deltoides SBSDD5 | ecosystem: Environmental > Terrestrial > Soil > Tree plantation...
TTCCTCGAACGCGGCCGAGGCCGTCACGATCTTGAACGTCGAGCCCGGCTCGTAAAGGTCCTGAATCGCACGATTGCGCTGTGCCTCGGGACGAGCATCGCGGTAGGCGTTGGGATTGAAGCTCGGCCAGTTCGCGAGCGCGAGGATCTCGCCGTTGCGCGGATCCATGACGACGGCGGTGCCACCGTCGGCGCGGTTCTCCTCGACGCCGGCGCGGAGCTCGCGTTCGGCGACGTGCTGCAGGTACTGGTCGATCGTCAGCTCGATCGTCGCTCCCGTCGTCGGCGGCCGCTCGATGCGGCTGAAGGCATGACGCCGCGCATCGGTCTGAATCAGCACGGTCCCCGGCCGCCCCTTGATGAGCGCGTCGTACGAGGCCTCGAGCCCGTTCAGACCGGTGTTGTCGATGCCGACGTAACCAAGCACGTGAGCCGCCAGATCCTTGTTGGGATAGAAACGGCGGTTCTCCTTCATGAAGCCGATACCTTCGAGCTCGAGCGCGGCGACGCGGCGCGCCTCGTCCGGCGATACCTGGCGGCGCACATAAGCGAAGGCGCGGCCGCGGCGGATGCGATCGGCGATCGCGGCGCGCTCGCGCGATCCGCAGTCTTCGAGGACTCCGCACAGCGATTTCGCCGCCGCGTCGGGATCGCTGATTTCCGTCGGAACGGCGTAGATCGAGTCGGCGTCGACGCTGTAGGCGAGAACCCGCCCGTCGCGATCGAGGATGTCGCCACGCTTGGCCGTGGTCTCGACCGTGCGCGACTGCTGGCGTTCGGCGCGGGCGCTGAGATCGGCGTGGCGGCCGACCTGCAGATAGACGAGCCTCGCCTCGATCACCACCGACCACGCCACCAGCGCGAGCGCGGCCACGAGCAGCCGCCGCTTCAACGTCTGGCGCCAGGGAAACGTGGGCTTTTCGGCCACCGGCTCGACCACTCTCACAGCAATCCCGGGACTACCGCCGCTGCGCCACGACCGAGCCGGGCGGCGGCTCCGCCGGCAGCACACGCTCGATCACCAGCGCCTCTTCGGGGCCGGGCGTCACCATGTGGAGACGGTCGACCGCGAGCCGCTCGATGCGCAGCGGAGATCGAAGCGTGTCGATCTCCAGCCGGAGGTGCCGGTTGATCTCGGTCTCTGCGGCGCGCTCGCGCTGCATCTGCTCGAGCCGGTAGCCATGACGCAGCAGCTCGAAGTGCTGCCACGCCCAGAAGAGCAGTACCGCCACGAGGAACACGCCCAGCGTCACCGACCGCCACATCTCGCGGTGTCGATCGCGATCGACCTCGCGGACGATCGGGTTGTTCCGCACGTCCTTCTTGATGGCGTATTCGAAGGTCTCGGCCATATGGTTATGCCTTTTCCGCGGCGCGCAGCTTGGCGCTGCGGGCCCGCGGATTGCGTTCGACCTCGGCCTCCGTCGGGACGATCGGTCGCTTGGTGCGTACGGTGATGCCGGCGCCGCCTTCGGTCTGGAGCGCGCGCAGCGTGTGCTTGACGATGCGGTCCTCGAGCGAATGAAAGCTGATCACCGCCATGCGGCCGCCAGGCTTGAGCCGGTTCGCGGCGCGGCCGAGAAACTGATCCAGCCCCTCGAGCTCGCGGTTCAACCAGATGCGGATCGCCTGGAACGTCCGGGTTGCCGGATCGATCCGCGTATATCCTCTCCGCGGTACCGCGCGGCGGACGATGTCGGCAAGCTGGCCGGTGGTCGCAATCGGTGTGCGCGTCCGCGCTTCCGCAATCGCCCTGGCGATGCGGCGGGCATGGCGATCTTCGCCGTACTCGTAAATCACGTCGGCGAGTGTCCGCTCGTCCGCGTCGCGGATCGCGTCGGCCGCGGTCGGACCGGTGGTCGTATCCATCCGCATGTCGAGCGGTTCGTCGCGCCGGAAGCTGAATCCGCGGCCGGGCGAATCGAGCTGCATTGACGAGACGCCGAGATCGGCCAGCAATCCGTCGACCGCGCCGATGCCCTGCGCATCGAGCGCCTCGTCCAGCTGCCGATAGTCGCGGTGCAGCAGCGTCAGGCGCGATCCATAGACAGAGAGCGACGTACGCGCTTCGGCAAGAGCGGACGGGTCGCGATCGAAGCCGATCACCGTCGTCGCTCCGCCATCGAGCAGGGCCCGGGTGTGGCCGCCGTAGCCGACGGTGCAGTCGACAAAAATGCCGCCGCGCTGGGGCGCGAGATGTTCGAGCGCCTCGGCAACCATGACGGGCTCATGCATTGACCCACACTAGATTCCGTGCTGAGACAGACCGAGGCCGTCCTCGTCGGTCCACGGTTCGCGCTGCAGCTTGTGGAGGAAGCGCTCGTCGTTCCAGACTTCGAGATAATCGATCCGGCCGAACACGCGGACGTCGCCGACGATCGCCGCGCTGTCGCGCAGCTGCGGCGGGATGACGACGCGCCCCTGGCCGTCGAGTTCGGCGGTCTGGCCGTAATAGTTCACGCGGTCGAGAAACTTCAGGCGCGCGGGATGATTGCCGGGCATCTGGAGCAGCTTGCGCTCGATCTCGAGCCACGTCGGGAACGGATAGATGCGCACGCACTCGCCCGTCAGGCTGGTGACGAAGACGTCCGGTCCGTGCATGTCCTGAATCACCCCACGAAAGATCGTGGGCACTTTCAGGCGGCCCTTGTCGTCGATCCGGGCCGAAGAGCTGCCTCTGAGTCCCTGTTGGTCCACTTTGGTCCACAAAAATCCACAGGGATAGTAAGGCTCTAAACAACACGATGTCAACGGGATAAGCCACCTATCCCAGAGTCATTTACGCCAAAGTGAGCACGTTTCGCCACATGTTCGCTGGCTGGGGTCAGACCGAGGGTCAGACCCAGGGTCAGACCCAGGGTCGGACCTGAGGTCTGACCCTCGGTCTGACCCCGTGCTAGGCTCGCCAATTCATGTTGCGCGCGGCGTTGATTGGCTTTTCGTCCAGCGGGAAGACGACTCTCTTTCAACTCATGACCAGCGCGCGAGACACCCCGCGCGGGCGGAGCGATGTGAACATCGGGATCTCGAAGGTTCCCGACGCCCGACTCGACACGCTCACCGCGATGTACAACCCGAGGAAGCGGGTGCCGGCGACGGTGGAGTTCACCGACATGGCGGCGCCGGCGAAGTCGGGGGCGCAGGCGCTCGTGGACGTCGCCGGCTACAAGAACGCCGACGCGCTCGTTCACGTCGTCCGCGCGTTTCGCGATCCCGCGGTCGCGCATCCCTCCGGTTCTGTCGATCCCGCCCGGGATGCGCAGGCCATGGAAGACGAGTTGATCCTCGCGGATCTTGGCGTCGCCGAGCGCCGCCTCGAACGCATCGAGAAGGATCTGAAGAAGGCCCGCTCCGCGGAACTCGAGAAGGAGCGCGACCTGGTGCAGCGCTGCACGCAGGCGCTCGAAGAAGGCAAACCGCTGCGGACGCTGCAACTGACCGGCGACGATATCAAGCGCCTGCGCGGCTTTCAGTTCCTCTCGGCCAAACCGCTGCTCCTGGTGATCAACCTGGACGAGTCCGACGTGCCCGACGTCGGCGCAAGCGTTGAACGCGCCGCCGCGAAAACCGGGCTGACATCGTTTCTCGCCCACGCGGCCACCGGGGCCGTCGCACTCTGCGCCACGATCGAGCTCGAGATCTCGCGGCTCGAAGGCGCCGATGCCGCCGCGTTCCTCGCTGATCTGGGACTGGAGGAGTCGGGCCTCGACCGCGTCATTCGCGCAAGCTATGACCTGCTCGGATACATGTCCTTCTTCACCGTCGGCGAGGACGAATGCCGAGCCTGGTCGATCGCGCGTGGAACCCCGGCGCAGCTGGCGGCCGGGGAAATTCACAGCGACATCCAACGTGGCTTCATCCGCGCGGAGGTGGTCGGCTACGAGGCCCTGATTTCGCGCGGCTCCATGGCCGCCTGCCGCGACCACGGCGAGGTCCGCCTGGAAGGCAAGGAATACGTCGTTCAGGACGGCGATATCATCAACTTCCGGTTCGCCACCTAGCCGCCTTGGCCGACGCATCGTCCGTTTCTGTCGTGATTCCCGCGATGGACGAAGCGCGCGCCATCGGCGGCGTCGTCTGCCGGCTGCGCGCCTGCGCCCACTGGCGCGAAGTCATAGTGGTTGACGACGGGTCGAGTGACGGGACCGCGGACGCGGCGGTCGCCGCCGGCGCGCACGTGGTGCGCCATCCGTACACCAAGGGCAACGGGGCCGCGGTCAAGACCGGCATCCGCCACGCGACCGGCGACTTCATCCTCATCCTCGACGCCGACGGCCAGCACGCGCCTGAAGAAGCCGGGCGAATCGTCGCGCGCCTTGGTGAATACGACCTCGTCATTGGCGCCCGCGACGGCTCGACGCAGGCGACGGCGGGACGCCGCGCCGGAAATGCGTTCCTCAACCGGCTCGCGAGCTACCTGACGGGCATCACAATTCCGGACTTGACCTCGGGATTCCGCGGAGCGCGCCGCGAATGCCTGCGCGAGTTCATCCATTTGCTGCCCAACGGCTTCTCGACGCCCACCACGACGACACTGGCATTCATGCGCGCCGGCTACAACGTGGCGTTCGAGCCGGTGCACGCGCGCCAGCGGGCCGGCCGCTCAAAGATTCATTTCACCCGCGACGGCGCGCGGTTCCTGGCGATCCTGTTCAAGGTGGTGACGCTCTTCAGCCCGCTGCGGATCTTCGGTCCGATCAGCCTGTTCTCGCTGCTTACCGGAATCGCGTACGGGATCTGGAACGTCGCGTTCGTCGGCCGAATCCCCAACGGCGCGGTCGTGCTTATCCTGTTTGCCGCAGTCGTCTTTCTCGTCGGCCTGGTGTCCGAGCAGGTCTCGGCGCTTCGATTTGCGGGGCCCGCCAGGAACTAGATGCGCCCGCTGGTCATCGTTCCGACCTTCAACGAGCGCGACAACCTTCCGGTGATCGTCGCCGCGCTCCTGAGCCTCCACGACCTGCGTGTGCTGGTCGTCGACGACGGGTCGCCTGACGACACGGGAGCGGTGGCCGACAGCCTTGCCGCCGCGAATCGCGGGCGCGTTTCGGTCGTGCATCGCAGGGGCGCTCGCGGCCTGGGTCTGTCCTACATCGATGGAATGCAGTACGCACTGCGCACAGACGCAACCCGCATCTGTCAGATGGACGCCGACCTCTCGCACAATCCAGCCGATGTCCCGCGTCTGCTCGAGGCGAGCGCAGACGCCGACATGGTCATCGGTTCCCGATACGTGCCGGGCGGACGCGTCGAGAACTGGCCGCGCAGACGAGTCCTCCTGAGCGGCTTCGCCAATCGCTATGTGCGCGCCATTACCGGGCTTCAGGTCCACGACTGCACGAGCGGCTTTCGTTGCTGGCGGCGCGAAGCGATAGAACAACTGCCGCTCGGTCGTATTCTGTCGAACGGCTATGCGTTCCAGGTCGAGCTGACGTGGGAAGCCGCGGCGAACGGATGCCGCATCGTGGAAGTGCCGATCACCTTTGTCGACCGCCGCGAGGGAACTTCGAAGATGTCCTCGGGTGTGCTGCTCGAATCGGCGCTGATGCCGTGGCGGCTCGCTGCGCGGCGACGAGGCTAGCGCCGGAGAATCGGTCCGACGGAATCCTGCGCCCGGGCTTTCTTGTCCGGAAGCCCTTTCAAAGCTATGATTTATGGCCCCTTCATGAAAGCCCCGGACAGCAGCCGTCCGCCCGGCGTCAGCATGTTCTTTCCTGCCTACAACGATGGCGGAACGATCGCGAGCCTCGTCATCCGCGCGGTGCAGGTGACGTCGCGTCTGACGCCCGACTTCGAAGTCATCATCGTCAACGACGGGAGCACCGACACGACGCGCGACATCGCCGACGAGCTCGCGCGCACGTATCCGCAGGTGCGCGCGATCCATCACGCCAGCAACCGCGGCTACGGCGGCGCGCTGCGCACGGGGTTTGCCTCCGCCACCAAGGATCTCATCGCCTACACCGACGGCGACGCGCAGTACGACCCGGGCGAGCTCGACGTGCTGTGGAACAAGCTCACCCCCGAGACCGACGTCGTCACCGGCTACAAAATCAGCCGGTCCGATCCGGCGCACCGGATCGTGATCGGGCGTATTTATCACTACACGGTGAAGCTGCTCTTCCGGCTGCGGGTCCGCGACGTCGATTGCGACTTCCGCCTGATGCGGCGCGAAGTCTTCAACCGGGTGAAGCTCGAACGCGACACCGGCGTCATCTGCCTCGAGATGATGCGCAAGATCCAGGACGCCGGCTTCCGCGTCGTCGAAGTCCCGGTCCACCACTATCACCGCACGCACGGCCGCTCGCAGTTCTTCAACCTCCGCCGGATCTTCTGGACCGGGATCGATGTGCTGAAACTGTGGGTGACGCTCGTCGTCCTCGGCCGCGGGCGGCACAGCACACCGGTACTGTTTCGCAATCCGACCATCAGCGGCGTCGCCCCGCCGGATTCGCTCAAGCGATGACCGCGGCGCCCTCGTCGACGGGAGCCCTGCCGCGCCGAAGCGCAAGCGCGGAGGCGGGCGACTACCGCGGTTTTTACCGCGACCGCCGCGTGATGATTACCGGCGGCCTCGGCTTCATCGGCAGCACCCTCGCGCACCAGCTGATCGGCCTCGGTGCGCGCGTGCTGATCGTCGATTCGCTGATTCCGGAATACGGCGGCAACCTGTTCAACATCGCGGGCATCGAGGACCGGGTTCACGTGAACATCGCCGACGTGCGGCAGTCGAGCACGATGAACTACCTGGTGCGCGGCCAGGAAGTGATCTTCAACCTCGCGGGACAGGTCAGCCACATCGACAGCATGCAGGACCCGTACACCGACCTCGAGATCAACTGCCGCAGCCAGCTGTCGATCCTCGAGGCCTGCCGCCGCAATAATCCCGGCGTGAAGGTGGTGTTTGCAGGCACCCGGCAGGTCTACGGACGTCCGGAGAGCCTGCCGGTGACCGAACACCACCTGGTGAAGCCCACCGACATCAACGGCATCAATAAGGCCGCCGGCGAGTATTACCACCTTGTTTACAACGACGTGTTCGGCGTGCGCGCGTGCTCGCTGCGGCTCACCAACGTCTACGGGCCGCGCCAGTTGATCAAGCACAATCGCCAGGGATTCATCGCCTGGTTCATCCGGCTCGCGCTCGAGAACCGCGAGATTCAGGTCTACGGAGACGGCAGCCAGCTGCGCGACTTCGTCTTCGTCGACGACGCGGCGGATGCGTTCCTGCGGGCGGGCGCGGCAGACGGCTCGAACGGGATGGTGCTGAACGTGGGCGGTCTGCAGCCGATTTCGCATGGCGATCTCGTCGAGCTGCTCGTCTCGATTGCCGGCAGCGGACGGTCGCGCTGCGTCGAGTGGCCGCCGGAAAAAAAGGCGATCGACATCGGCGACTTCTACGCCGACTCGTCGCTCATCAAACAAACGGTCGGCTGGCAGCCGTCAACGCCGCTGCGCGACGGACTCGAGCGGACGATCGACTTCTATCGGGCCCATATGCATCATTACGTCCCCACGACCGCGTCGGAGGTCGCCGCCCTGTGAAGGCATTCCTTACCGGCGGCGCCGGCTTCATCGGCTCTCACCTCGCGGAGCGCCTGCTCGATCGCGGCCACGAGGTGCTGGTGCTCGACAACCTCTCCACCGGATCGATCGACAACATCTCGCATCTCAAAAGCTCTCCGCGGTTCTCGTACGTGGTCGATTCGGTGAGCAACGAGCCGCTGCTGGCCGAGATGATCGACCGGTGTGACGTGGTGTTCCATCTCGCCGCCGCGGTCGGCGTGAAGCTGATCGTCGAACAGCCCGTGCACACGATCGAGACCAACGTGCACGGCACGGAGGTGGTCCTCAAGCACGCCGCGAAGAAGAGGAAGCTGGTTTTAATCGCGTCGACGTCGGAAGTCTATGGCAAGAGCATCGACGTGCCGTTCCGTGAATCCGCCGACCTCGTACTTGGCCCATCCGAGAAACACCGGTGGGCGTACGCCTGCAGCAAGCTGATCGACGAGTTCCTCGCGCTCGCGTACTGGAAGGAAAAAAAGCTGCCGGTTGTCATCGTCCGGTTGTTCAACACCGTCGGCCCGCGCCAGACCGGCCAGTACGGCATGGTGCTGCCCACGTTCGTCCGGCAGGCGCTGGCAGGCGAGCCGATCACCGTGTTCGGCGACGGCACCCAGTCGCGCAGCTTCACCTACGTCGGCGATGTCGTGGACGCGCTGGTGGCGCTCGCCCTCGAGCCGCGTGCGATCGGACAGGTGTTCAACGTCGGCAACAGGGGTGAGATCTCGATTCGCGAGCTGGCGGAACACGTGAAAGCGATGACCGGCAGCCGGTCGCCGATCCATTTCGTGCCCTACGACGAAGCTTACGAGGCGGGCTTCGAGGACATGCCGCGCCGCGTGCCCGACATCTCCAAGCTCGCCCAGCTCATCGGTTATGAACCGAAGATCGATCTCCCCGACATCATTTCGCGCGTTATTGCGCACATGCGCGAACAACAAGCTGTTCCCGGCGCCGGCTGAGGGCGACGCCGCGCCAGGCTTTCGCCGGCCACCGGGCGTCGTATAATTAACGCTTCCATGCATTTACGGGTGTTCTCGGCCGCCGTCCTGTTCAGCGTCCTTGCTGCGCCCGCGGGCGCCCAGGGCGTCAAACTTCAATTCAACGCCGGACAGGTGTCGCTGAGCGCGCAAAACGCGCCCATCCGCGTCATCCTCCAGGAATGGGCGCGCCTTGGCGGCGCGACGATCATCAACGGCGACCGGGTGGCTGGTCCACCCGTCACGCTCGAGCTTACGGGCGTGCCCGAGCGCCAGGCGCTCGACGTCGTGCTGCGCAGCGTGGCTGGCTATATCGTTGCGCCGCGCCGCGCAGGATCGCCGGGCGCGTCTGCTTTCGATCGCATCATGATTCTGCCGACGAGCGTTGCGCCGCGGACGCCCGCCGCGCCAGCCGCCGCCGCGCGCGGGCCGATCACGCGCCCGGGAGTGGTCGCACAACTGCCGGCCCCCACCGACAACGGCGTCGAACCCGGAGTTGATGCTGGCGATCCGCTGGAGGAGCCGTCCCAGTTGATCCAGGGCCGCGATCCGCGAGTCGTCCGGCCGCCGTTCGTGATGCGGCCTCCCGCTCCAGAACCTGCCGAAACGGATGATGGCGTCGACGAAGCGGAGAACGAAAACGCCGCTCCAGCCGGCGTTAAGCCGACTCCCACGAATCCCTTCGGCGTCCCGGCCGGATCGTCGGCCACGCCCGGCGTCATCTCGCCGGCCCCGCCGCTGACACCGCAGCAACTGCAACAGCAGCAACTGCAGCAGCAACGCCAAAACCGCGTACAATAACGCCTTAACCACGAAGGCCACGACCGAACGCGAAGCACGCGAACGACCTTTCGGTTCGTGCTCTTCGTCACCATCGGTGTCTTCGGGGTTGAGACAGATGTCGGACATCGATCGCTTCAAACCCGACGACCGCCGCGGCGTCGATACGCTCTATCGGCGTACGAACGGACCGGACGCCGCAGAAGCCAACCGTCTTCGCTGGGACTGGCAGCATCGCCGCAACCCCTACAACCGCACCGGCGAGCCGGGGATCTGGGTGGCGCGCGAAGGACCGACCGTTGTCGGCCAATATCCGACGCTGCCGGTTCGCATTTCCCTGAAGGGCCTCGAGGTTGAGGGCGCGTGGGGCACCGGCGTGCTCGTCGCACCGGAACGCGACAGTCAGGGGCTCGACGAAGCACTGGCGAGGGCCTGGGATCGCAACAGCGGGGCGGTGATGACACTCGGGCCCGCCGGGCAATCACGCAGGATGCTCGACAGCCTGCGCTGGCCGTCGGCGCACGTGCTGCCCTGCGTGGTGAAGCCGCTGACGCGCCGGGCCGTGCGTCTTCCGCACTGGCCGACCGCGATCAACCGGCTCGTGTCCGCCATGACGCTGCCGGTGATTGCCGTGGTGTCGCGGTCGCGCCCCTTGCGTGCGGAATGCGAGCCGATTCGCCGGTTCGATTCGTCCTTCACCGGCCTCTGGGAGAAGCTCGCGCCGAAATTCGACCTCGCCGTGCGCCGCGACGCGCCCTATCTCAACTGGCGTTACATCGAGCCGCCGCACGTGCGCTACTCGGTTGTCGCGCTGAAGCGGCAGGGCGAGCTGCACGGCTACGCCGTGTACCGTCATCGCCACGAACCGCTCGGCCGTGTGACGATGCTGGTGGACTTCCTCGTCGACCCGGACGACGTCTCCGGGTTGAAGACGCTGCTGCGGTGGGTGGATCGCGCCGCGCGGGTCGAGGACTCCGACAAGGTACGCTGCTACACCATGCACGGCGCCTTCCGGCGCATCCTGCGGCGCAACGGCTACTTCAACGTCAAGTCGAGCGTCGAGGTCAGCGTCAAGATCAACGCGGTGCAGGTGCCGAAGGGCTTCTACGAGGAGACCGACGGCTGGCACATCACCTACGGCGACTCGGACCAGGACCACTGATGCTGCTGAGAGACAAGGTCAACGGCGACATCGCGACGGCGATGAAAGCGAAGGACGCGGCACGCCTCTCGGCACTGCGGATGATGAAGGCCGCCATTACCAACAAGGGCGTCGAGAAGGGACACGACCTCGACGACGCCGAAGTGCTGCAGGTGCTCACCTCGCTCGTGAAGCAGCGGCGCGATTCGATCGAGCAGTTCTCGAAGGCCGGCCGCACCGACCTGGTCAACAAGGAGACGGCGGAGATCGCCGTGCTCGAGGAGTACCTGCCTCCTGCGGCGTCGGCCGACGAAATCGACGCGGCGGTCGCCGCGGCGATTGCCGAAACGGCGGCCGCATCGGCGAAAGACATCGGCAAAGTCATGAAGGCGGTCATGCCGAAGCTCGCCGGCAAGCATGCCGACGGCAAAACGGTCAACGAGGCGGTCCGCCGCAAGCTTGGCGCCTAGCCCTCAGCGCCCTTCCCCGACTCTCGCGCGCTCGGCCGCGTCCGCCGGCGCCGCCACCATGACGAGCCGCATCCTGGGCGTCGTCCGCGAGCAGGTGCTTGCCGCCTACTTCGGCGCGGGCAACGCCATGGACGCTTACAACGTCGCCTATCGCATCCCCAACCTGGTGCGGGATCTGTTCGCCGAAGGCGCGATGAGCAGCGCGTTCGTACCGACGTTCACCAGACACCTGACGACCCATGGCAAGGCGTCTGCGTGGCGGCTCGGCAACCTGGTCATCAACGGACTCATCGTCATCACCGGGTGCATCATCCTGGTCGGCATCGTCTTCGCCGAGCCGCTCGTGACGCTCTTCGCTTCGGCCTACCGCGAAGTTCCCGGCAAGCTCGAGCTGACGGTCTTCCTCACGCGCTTGATGCTCCCGTTCCTCACGCTGGTGGCGCTGGCCGCCGCCTGCATGGGGATGCTGAACTCGCTCCACCGCTTCTTCATCCCGGCGCTGTCTCCGGCGATGTTCAACGTCGGGACGATCGTGTGTGCGTTTCTGCTCGTGCCGCTGATGCCCAACCTCGGCCTCCCCGCCATCACGGCGATCGCCATCGGCTCCCTCGTCGGAGGCGTCGCGCAGCTTCTGGTGCAGTGGCCTGTCCTCAGGCGCGAAGGGTTCAGATACCAGCCCGTGCTCGACTGGAACGACCCGGGCTTGAGACGCGTGCTCGTGCTGATGGGACCTGGCACGATCGGTCTGGCCGCAACGCAGGTCAATGTCTTCGTCAATACGGTGCTCGCCACGGGAGAGGGAACAGGCGCCGTATCGTGGCTCAATTACGCGTTTCGCCTGATGTATCTGCCGATCGGCCTGTTCGGCGTCTCGATCGCCACCGCGACGCTGCCGACGGTGTCGCGTCACGCGGCACAGGGCGACGAGCCGGCGGCGCGCCGCACGATCGCGGACGGGCTCTCGTTGATGCTGATGCTCAACGTGCCGGCCACGGTCGGCCTGGTCGTGCTTGCGACGCCGATCGTTCGCGTCATCTTCGAGCGCGCCGCATTCACCGCGGCCGACACCGTGGCGACGGCGACGGCCGTCCAGTTTTATGCGCTCGGCCTGGTGGGGTACTCGATCGTGAGAATTGCGTCGCCGGTCTTCTATGCGCTCGGCCAAAACCGGACGCCGGTGATCGTGAGCGGCATAACCGTTCTTGCGAATGCGCTGCTGAATGTCGCGCTCGTTCGGGTGATGGGGTATCGCGGCCTGGCGCTCGGCACCTCGATTGCGGCGCTGTTCAACGCGACGCTGCTGATGGTGTTCCTCCGCCGGCGCCTCGACGGCATCGAGGGCGGACGGGTCGCCGCATCGCTGGTGCGCATCCTCATCGCCTCGGCCGTGATGGGCGCCGCGGCGCTTGGCGTTGAACGGGCGGCCGCCGCGTGGATGCCCGGCACGGGGCTGCTCGTCCAGATCATCAGACTGTCGACGACGATTGCGACGGCGACAGCCGTCCTCGCTGCCGCCGCCTATGCGCTGCGAATCCGGGAATTCCAGGAGGGCATTGCGCTCGTGACCCGCAGGTTCCGCATGACCGGTCGATGAAGTCTCCGGGTACCCACGCATCAGCGAGAGCGGCACGGCTCCTCGGCCTGCACCCGACCGTCCTGCTGATGGCAGGCACGCACTTCATCGTCGACGGCTACAGCAACATCTACGCGCCGCTGCTGCCGCTGCTGATCCCGCAGCTGCAGATGTCGCTGTTCGTGGCGGGCACGCTGCAGATGTGCTTCCAGATCGCCAACTCCGTCGCGCAGCTGGCCTTCGGCCACATCGCGGATCACTGGCGGCCGCGGGTGCTGGTCATCGCCGGCCCCCTGGTCGCCGTCTCGCTGCTCGCGCTCATCGGCCTGCCGTCGACGCCGTTCATGCTGGGCGTGGTGCTGGTGCTGGGCGGCCTCGGGGCGGCTGCCTTTCATCCGCCGGCGGCAGCGCTCGTCCACCGGATCAGCGCCGAGCGCAAAGGGTTCGCGATGTCGTTCCACATCACCGGTGGGTCGCTGGGGTTTTCGCTCGGGCCGCTGATCTTTGCGCCATTCGCCGAGCGATACGGGCTGCAGTGGACGCCGCTGCTGATTCTGCCGGCGCTCGCGGTTCTCGCCGTCATGCTGCCGCGCGTGCCTCGGATCGAGACCCTGGCGGAACGCGGCGCAGTGAAGGGATTCAAGGCGCTGCGGCCATACCGCAAGCCGCTCACGCTTCTCTATCTGATCGTCGTGCTGCGCACGCTGACGGCTCTCAGCTTCGCGACGTTCATGCCCGTGATGCTCACCCGGCGCGGCATGACGGTGGCGGAAGCCGGCACCGCGATGGCGATCTACCTGTTCTCGACCAGCGTCGGCGGGTTTTTCGGCGGCGCGATTGCCGATCGCTGGGGGCCGCGGAACGTCATCATGTGGTCGCTGGTCCTTTCGGTGCCGTTTCTGGCCTACGCGCCGATGCAGACCGGCTGGACGTTCGTGGCCATCGTCTCGCTCGGCGGTTTCCTGCTCCAGTCGACACTGCCGGTAAATGTTTCCTTTGGCCAAATGATCGCCCCCATCAGCGCGGCAACGGTGTCGTCGCTGATGATGGGCTTCGCCTGGGGCACCGGCGGACTCAGCGTGCCGTTTGTCGGCATGCTTGCCGACCGCATTGGGATTGAACGGACGCTCGTCGTAATGTCGGTCATGCCGCTTGCGGCGGCCGCGTTTGCAGCGCCCCTCCCTTCTGGAAGATTCGGCCACACTCCAGCCCGGGCATCCGACGCGGGCCACGCAGAGACCACAGGCACGGAAGTTGCTCAGTAGCCTCCAGTTGTAACAGACTGGGACTCAATGCGCTCGCGGTTTCCCTCTTCATCTTCGTTTGCCTATTCCTTTGGTCCCGGGCCGCTGACGCCCGCCATCAAGGTCATCGTCGCCGTCAACGTCGCGGCGTTCCTCCTCGGGCTCGTCCTGCCCGCGATCACGCTGACGCTGGGCCTGCGGCCTGCCGACGTGGTCGGGAACTTCGCGTTGTGGCAGCCCGTCACCTACATGTTTCTGCATGGCGGGATCTTCCACATCCTGTTCAACATGCTCGCGCTATGGATGTTCGGCGTCGAGCTCGAACGGATGTGGGGCAGCCGGTTCTTCGTGAAGTTCTATTTCGTGGCGGGCGTGGGCGCGGCCGTGACGACGCTGCTCCTCTCGTTCGCACCCTTCGCCTTCGCGAACCAGCTGTATTACTCGCTGACGATCGGCGCGTCAGGCGCGGTGTACGGCGTACTGCTCGCCTACGCGCGCTACTTCCCGCACCGGCCGATCCTCCTGTACTTCATCTTCCCGATTCCGGCGAAGTATTTCGTGATGATCATCGGCGCCATCTCGCTGCTGTCGGCGATGAGCGGCCCGGGCGGCGGCATCGCGCACGCCACGCACCTGGGCGGCCTGGTTGCCGCGTATCTCTACCTGAAGAGCGGCGCGCGGATGCACGTGATCGCGGAAATCAAGTACCGCTATCTGAAATGGCGCATCAACCGGATGCGCCGCAAGTTCGACGTCTACTCAGGGGGCCGCGCGGACGACGTCGATCGACGCGTGCATTAATCTTCGCCTTTCAGCCAATCCTGCCGAACGGGACTGAAGACATCGAGCTCGAAGGTGTCTTCGAGCGCTTCGGCCTGGTGCGGCACGCCCGACGGAATATGCAGGACTTCCCCTTCGCGCACCGTGATTTCATCGCCGCCGTTGACGACGACTTTCAAGGCGCCCTGGAGGATGTAGGTCATCTGCTCGCTCTCGTGCGAATGCATCG
>Ga0075421_100006005_pt1 | contig 14753 bp, 13 predicted proteins | sample SoiMetdeltSBSDD5_FD_75292 | JGI IMG/M metagenome (GOLD analysis project Ga0075421, IMG submission 75292) | Bulk soil microbial communities from a Populus tree surrounding site in Tennessee, USA - Soil MetaG P. deltoides SBSDD5 | ecosystem: Environmental > Terrestrial > Soil > Tree plantation...
CGCCCCGACAGTCCGGCCATGTGCGACCAGCGGCACGCACATGTAAGACGACAGCCCCAATGAGCGAATCAGTGCTATGCGCTCTTCATCCCCTTTCGCGGACGCGACCACCATCTCGTCGGTGATCTGCGGCACGAGCGCCGGCGTACCATGGCTCACGACGTACGGCACGCTGTATCGCGCCTCGGCATCTTCGTAACGAGCGCGAAGCTCTTCGGCAAGACGGGCCTTCGACGGGTCCACGTGGGCAACGGCCAGCCGTTCGATGACGCCACCTTCACGGCAGATATCTACCGCACACCAATCAGCGGCGTAGGGCACTGCCAGCCTCGCGATCAACTTGAGCGTCCGTTCGTACTCCAACGATCCGGCAAGCACGGACGCAACCTCGGAAAGGAACGCGGACCGTTCGACGGCGCGCTTTTGATCGGTGATGTCGCGAGTAATGTTCGAGGCGCCCACGATTTCACCAGAACTGCGACGGATCGGCGATACGGTCAACGAGACTGGTATGAGCCGCCCTTCTTTGTGTTTGCGGACGGTCTCGAACTGGATGATGCGGTGGCCGCGGCTGATGCGCAAGAGGAGGTCATCCTCTTCCGCCTGGCGATGCTCCGGGACGATCACGCGAATCGATTTTCCAATCACATCGGCGGACGCGTACCCGAACATCCGCTCGGCGCTGTGATTCCACGACGTGATGATGCCGTTCAGATCCTTGCTGACGATGGCGTCGTCGGCCGACTCGACGACCGCGGCCAGAAGCTGACGCGCCATTTCAGCTTCCCCGGCGATCCGTTCTCTTTCTCGCTTCGTGGTGACATCGGCGACGACAGCCACCCACCCGTTCGGCGTCCGATTTTCATCGAAGGTCGGCGTGTAGATGGCATGGATGCGGCGGAGTCCAGGTCCCGCAAAGGTGACCTCCTCCTCATACTCGACGCGGTCGCCCGACAGGACACGTTGGATATGTGGACGGATCGACGCCATGGCCTCGGCGCCGATAACGTCGACGATGTCGCGGTTGACGATCTCGTGGACGGGACGTCGTACCCACTCGGCGTAGCTGTCACTCGCCCACAAGTACTTGAGGTCGCGACTGCACTGCGTCGCCGCGATGCCGAGAGCGTCGACGATGATGCGCAGCAGCGCGAACGGATCGGGACTGATACGGTCGCTCGTCACAGGACCGTCACGGATAGCCGAGACCCATACGTGGATCGGGTGAACGCGTCATGCCGCCGGTTGAAGGCGGGCACCATACCACAAGTTTAAGGGAACTCATCTAGGCGTTCGTCAGCAGAAATATTCCCCACGCGACGGCGGCGACACCGACCGCGCGTGTGAACAGCGCGCCTCTCCTCCAGAGCTTTTCAATGAGGACGAACGCCGCTAACACAGCCACCCACAAGAGATTCATCACGCCAACGACAAACAACACCAGCATCAGAAGCCAGCAGCAGCCGACGCAAAACGTGCCGTGACGAAGGCCGAGTGTCAGGCCGCCGGTTGTGCCCTCGCGCCAGTATTGCGTGAGGAAGGCAAGAGGTGATTGGCAATGTGTCAGGCAGGTGTTCTTGATCGGCAGCCATTGATAGACGCCAACGAGGATCAGGAGCACACCGGATAGTACCGACGAACTCAAACGCATATCGGGCGCCAGCAGCGTGGCGCGATGAAGACCAACCTGTGCTGCCGATGCTGCAACACTGAACATCGTCCAGGCAACGAGATACCCTGCAACGAAGGCAGCAGCAGCGAAACGTGCCTGCGGATCGACGCGCCGCCGATACACCCCGAGGACGAGCAGGATCACGGGGGCGGCCGAAGGGAGCATCATCGCGATCATCATGATTGCCCACATCATGAACAGGCCGAACCAGTCAGCCAGACCCCACGCACGCATGTCGGTCATGCCCATCGCCGCATGCATCTCCGCTTCGCTCGCCATGGCGTGCATGCCGGCGGCCGCGCGCAGGAGATAGGCCCACGCGAGAACGATCGTCGCCGCGAGACCGAGCGCCATCAACAGCCGGTCTCGCCGAACGACGCGTTCAAGAACGGTAGGTGATTGCATGGGTAAGGATGCGGTCACGCGGCTCGCCGCGATCATATCGGATCAGTTGACGTTGGTGACTTGCTCGAACGTCATATCAGGGACAGTGAGTGATGCGGAAGGCAATCCCAATCGTTGCCAGACAGGAAAAGACGTCGAGGAGTGGACACGCCGATTCTAATTAGCGGACGAGTTTCGCGACGCTTATGCTGATCTTTGCGGGCTGGCCAGCAACGAGCGTGACAGGGGTTGCGAAGGGACGGAGTTTTTCAAGGATGCCTGTTTCTTCAGGAATGGTGATATCAGGATCATGGATGGCAATGATGCGGTACCGGCCCGGTACCGAATAACGCGTGCCCTGAGAATCAGGCGCTGGCTTGCCCAATTCCGCCGCCGACGGACTCGAGGCGGTTGCCCTTGTGTACTGCACATAACCCTGAGGCCACAAGGACGGGTCGTCTGAAAAGAATACGAGCAGCACCGGTTCGGGATCCTCTGCTGCGCCTGTCCCCGTAATCGTTACGTCCAGCCGAGCACTTTCTTTCGTGAACTCGATGACGATGTCATCGATCGTTTCCGTTCCGATGACGTCCACTGCTCGTCCAGCAATGATCTGTCCCGCCCTTTTGATCGACACAAGTGTGCCCACGCCAATGCTGGCATCAAACACCATCGGCCCGCGAAGACCGATGAGTTCGAAGCGATCCGTTCCGTGTGTTTCAGCCCGCGGTACTTCTGCGTAGGTGAGTCCCGTGTATCCCCACGGCTGGTGTGCGAAAACTGAAACGCCTCCTACCCCCGCCACGGCACTGAGAGGCACGCCGTCGACCAGAACGCGACCGGATACCCTGGCGCCGGTGTTCGTTTGCACGTTCAGCGACAGATCCCGGTCTGCAACGGTCACGTGGACATACGCTGCTTCTTCCAGGCGGGAACTCGTCGCAACGATGAGGGCGTACTCACCAGGCACGATGTCGTCAAAGACAAACGTCCCATCCTTCGGCAGCCCGGGGAATCGCAGCGACGTTTCTGAATAAAGAGGATCGCGCTTGTGGAGGCTCAGTCGTGCTTCCTTGTCCAGCGGAACGCCCCGGGAATTGACCGCTCGGACAGACACTCTGACCAGCTGGCGCGTCGTGAGCGTGACATCGACCCGTTCGGTGGTGCGACCCGGTCGAACCACAACCGGTCGCGCATCATCAGTTGTCACGGCGTTGCGATGATAGGTGTTGGCGTAGCCCGCGCGTGGGACCGGATTGATGTCCAGGCGCGGCGGCTTGTAGGTCGCAACGACGTAATAATCGCCGGGAGGAACGTTGAAGATGCGGAACCTGCCGCGATCGTCGGTCATTGCCGAACGACCGGATGGAGCGATCTTGGTGTATCCAGCGATGTTGATTCGGCGCACCGGGTGTACTTCGACACGAAGCAGTCCGTCACCGTTCTCGTCTACCACACGCCCCTCAATTGCACCTGTCCGTTGGACACGAAATGTCATTTGTATCGTTTGCCCTTCGGCGATTTCTGCAGATTTCGAGCGTGAGGGTCTGACGAATCCCGCAACAGGATCAACCGTGACGTAGTAGGCGCCGGCCGGCAAATTCGCAAAATCAAAGTCCCCGTTTTGATCCGTTTCCGTGCTCCGCGAAATGGTCGCGGGCGGGCCGGACTTCGGCTCTGATGGTGCACGACCAGACAGGCGGATGTAGGCACGCCTGACAGGCCCGTCGTTATCAGAAGCAAGCACCCGGCCCGTCAATCGTGCAGAGCCGACTGGTTGCGGCCGATCGGCGGCAGACTGTGGCGTCGCCGCAGCCACACGCGCGACCGCGAGGACGATCAGAATTGTTGCCGACCGGAAGCACTTGTGTGTCGACACGGTGATTGCGTTCAACGCCCGAGTTTCGTAACGCCTATGGTGATCTGTGCGGGTTCGCCCGCAACCAGCGTGACAGGAGTTGCAAACGGGCGAAGTTTCTCGAGTAACGCTCGTTCGCTCATTAAGAAGTTCACATCTGGGTCGTGAATCGCGATGACTCGGTATCGTCCGGGGACCATGCGAATGAGCCTTTCTCGGGTTGGAGTGCGTGACGCTTTCATTCTTGTGTATTGCAAACGACCGTGCTGCCACAAGGAAGGATCATCGGCAAAGAGCACGACAGTTACCGCTTCCGGATCATCTGCCCTCTTGGTGCTCGTGACCGCGACCTCGAGGGTCGCCACTTTCCTGGTTAACTCCACCACGATGTCGTCGATGGTTTCGGTCCCGACGTACTCCAGGGTTTTCCCGGCGATCTCCTGCACCCCTCGGCGAATCGACACTAGCGCACCCAATCCAATCTCGCCGTAAAGGACCATCGGTCCTCGAAGACCGGTTAACTCGAACCGGCCGGTTCCTTGGACGTTAGCCGACAATATCCATTCGCGTGTGTAGCTGATGCCGTACTTTTCGGCTGGCGGACTCGCTGAGACAGTGACCGGCCGCGGCAACACACCCGGGGCCACACCCAGAGCTTGTCCGTCGACGATCACGCGACCGGAGACCTTTGCGCCGGCATTGGTTTGAACATTCAATGCCACGTCGTGCTCCTCGACGGTGAGGTTGACATACGCCGCTTCTTCCTTCCGAAAGCTCGACGCCGCCAGGAGGGAATAATCACCAGGGCTCACATCGTCAAAGACGAACGTCCCACGCTCTTCTCGCGCGTAGCGCTCACGAGACGAGGGCAGATACACGGGGTCGTGCCTGCTGAGAATCAATCGTGCCTCACGTCCAAGAGGCGCGCCGGTCGAACTGACGGGATGAACAGAAACCCGTACGAGGCGCGAGGATGCCATCGTCACATTGATTCGTTTGGTGTCACGACCCTCGCGGACCTTCACGAATCGCGCATCACGAAGCGTGCGCGAAGCCGGATAGTACGTGGTCACGTAGCCGATTCGCATGCCAGTCTGGTCATTGCGCTCGTGCGGCGTGTGCATCGCCACCACGTAATACTCGCCTGAAGGAACGTCCGAGAGACGAAAGTCACCTAGGTCGTTCGTCGCTGTGAAACCTGGAAAAGTCCTCGTCGTTGTATAACCGGCGATGGCTACTCGACGCACCACGTTGACTTGCGCACCGAGGACCGGGTCACCCTTCTCGTCCAGCACACGCCCCTCGATTGCGCCCGCGCGAACGAGCCGGATCGTCACGTGGGCGGTTCCTCCTTCCACGAGGGTCGCGCCCGGAGTGTCCCGCGGGCGAAGGAAACCACTCATCGGCTCGACATAGATGGGGTACGAACCAGCGGGAAGATGGACGAATTCGAATTGACCATTGGCGTCGGTTTGAACGCTCCGGCCAGTCATGTGATGGAAAACTGGAGGAGTTCCCGGGGCCGTTAGAGGGATGCTTACGTAGGCGCGCCTGACCGGCTGGCCGTCGTCGGCGGCGATCACCCGACCTGTCAGTCGGGAGGATCCTGTCGGCAGGGGTTGATCGTCCGCTGCCTGTTGCGCTGCTGCAGCCACAGGCGCGAAGACCGAGACGATCAAGATTGTTATCGCAACGGAGGCGCGCCCAGGGGTCATCCGGATCTTAGACGCCGGTTGGACTAAGTTGGCTCCACTTCTATTCTTTTCCTCGCACGCGGGCACCCGCAGCAAACATCACCAGCGTCCCAATGCCGGTGGCAGCGATTGGAATCAGCAGGAGCGCAAAGCCCCAGTCGAGCGTTGTGCGTCCCGTGGCCGGGTCGTAGCGCACGCAGCGGAAGGAAACGCGGCCAGGCAGCGGATAACTCCGCACGAACTCACCCGACACTTCACGCACCAATTCATCGAGCCGTGCCGACGTGATCGATCCGCCAACCAAAAGGCGCACCAATCGACCATCTCGGATGCCCGCCAGCATGGCCGGATGGTCAAACTGCTGCCGTGTCTCATCCCAGGCCCACCAGAATCCCGTCGCGTCCGCGAGCCGCCGGACATCGCTTGGATCGCCGACCGCGAACGTCCAGTCATCGTTGTCATCAAGGGCGTGATGGCGCGCCAACGTGAACATGTCGGTCGACGTGTCGCGTGGATCGAAACTGAGCGCCAGCCGCAAGTACCGACCGTGTGCGATCGCTCGATCGGCCGACCGCCACGACGTGAGAAACGGCGAGCACACACCGCTACAGCGAGTGAAGACAAACGCTAACAAGAGCGGCCTGCCATGTGCGATCTGTGAGAGGGTGGCGCGCGCGCCGCTGACTGTCGTCAGCGGGATGTCGGGCACCGTGGTATTGAGCAGCCGCTCCTCGTTAGGCGGCGCGTCGCGGGGATCGGCACTCTGGGCTCTCAGCGACGTGATTGCGCACGCCGCCACGAGCAACGCCGCCATGCGCTTCACGATGAAAAGGCTTTGAGGCACCGTCTTCCGGTCTCCCAGATGTAGACGAGCGCGCCCACCAGGAGAACCGCGATGAAGATGAGTGACACCTTCGCGAACGTGGTGCCCACGGCCACTTCAGCCGGATACACCGCGTAGCGGCGAGGCACGCTGGCGACGCCGGCGAGATAGAACATCAGCAGAAAGCCGTAGCCACCCAGACCGACAGTCCCGACGATTGTTTTCGTCAGCGCGCTGCGTTCCGGCACCTTGGACAGATCGGTCACAAGATGAAAGACCGTCCCGAGGATCATCAACATGACGCCCATGACGAAATACGTGTGGAAGTGCGCCGGAACCCACAGCGTATTGTGAAAGCGCGTATTGACCGCCACCGTTGAATCGATGACAGCCGCCACTCCGCCAATCGCCCACCCCATCACGCCAAGGAATAGCATCACCGACGGAAGACGCCAGCGCATCGTCGAGCCGTAGATCAGGACCAGCGTGCTGAAGATGGTGACGACAGCGGCCGGCACAGAGATCAGGTACGACGACAACTGCCCCGTTACCTGCAACCACCGCGGCTGGGCGAAATCCATGTAGAGATGGTGAAGGTAGGCAAACATGACCAGGAACAGCACGAGGTTCCAGGCCAAGACGACGAGCGTGTTCGTTTTCCAGGGGCGGCCAGTGTAGGCGGGCAGCACCTCGTAGACCATCGCCACGCCGAAATACATCGTGATGTTCACGACCATGTGACCGAAGTAGAAGGTCAGGTTCTTGATGAGCAGCGCGTCGTTCGTGAAGCCGCTCCCGAACTGCTCGAGAGCGACGAGCACAAGGATGACCACGGCGGCGACCAGACCAGCGAGCACGCCGATGAAGCTCACCGTCGAGATGATGATGATGGGCGGGACGTCGGGTGTGGTGGCGCCACTCAGATAGTGCCAGCCGAGTGCGTGTGAAAGACGATAGCGGCGCGCAATCGCGAACAGCAGGTCGGCCGACCAGACAGTCCAGCCCACACCCATGATGGCGAGCGCGGCGAAGAGCGAAGCCGTAGCCCACGGCGGCCACGTCCCGCCCGAGTGGAACGGCAATGGATACAGGAAATACCAGCCAACACCGAGACGTCCGATCAGGGTCGCGGCCAGCAGAAGAACGACCCCGGCAAGCGTCGCACCGTAGGCAATCCACGACACCGCTGTCGTCGGCTTCACGTAGTTCGCGAGGAGGACCGAGATCACGGCCATGCCGGCGACAAACCACAGTCCGACCATGCCCAGGCCGTGCAGCGTCATGATCGCGTAGAACACTTCGGGGGGCGTCGATTGCAAGTACCCGCCCTGCTGCGCCCGCATCAGCAAGCCAAGAATCGCGAGCACCGGGAAGAGAACGAGCGCGGTCAGGACCCACACGAGGGTCACGCGAATCAGCCGCGTGCGGTAGACGTCGGCCGCAGGAACCGTGACTGTCGATGCCACGCTCGCCATCACCGCACCTCCACGACGCCACGCATCCGGTGATGGGCCATGCCGCAGAACTCGAGGCACAGGACTGTGTAGGTGCCCGGTTGGTCGAACACCACGCGCAGCCGGTTGACATAGCCTGGCATCGCCTGCGTCTGCGCCTTGAGATGTCCATCCGGCCCGTAGAGACTGAAGCCGTGATTGACGTCGAGCGTCGTGACCCGGAACTCGACGACAGCCCCGGTCGGCACGTTGATCGTCGGAGAGAAAGCCGTATCCCAATTGTCCAGCGTTGGCGACGTTCCCTCGGTAAGCGACCACGCGTATTGCTTACCAGTGGCGAGCACGATGCGCTCAGGCGCGCTCGCCTCGACCGGGTAGGGCAAGTCAGGAAGCGTCAGCGCGAGAAAGATGAGGAGGATGGCCCCAAGCGAGACGAAGAACAGCAGCCGCAGCCGGTTCGCGCGGGCATAGTTGACGTCCCGGTGCGCGTTCGTGCTGCGAGCGACCACGCCGAAGACGAGGAGAATGATCGCGCTGGAGATCACGAAGACAACGAACGCGGTGATGGGCATATTCGACATCCTTTCTTTCGTAAAGAAAGGAACGCGCGCGTTCCAGTTTGAGGATTGCCTAGTAAACAGTTTTTGCCAGGCTTTGTCTACCCTACCGCCTCAGATCTTCGATCTTCTTGAGCAGCCGCTCGGTAAGACTGCGGCGGTTCGGTGAGAACTGACCCGCGGCCGCCGCCAGGTAGGGACGTAGCTGTCGCCCGGCATACGTCACGTAACCGGTGTCCCGGATCTCGCTCAGTGTTTGCTTGTAGTGATCGAGGAGCGCCGAAGCGAACACCTGGCCGGTGCGGGTTGCGCCAACCATTGCAGACGCGGAAAGCCAGCGCACACCGTCAGGAATCGATCGCGCTGCCGACAATGCCATCGTCGACGAGGTCTCAAAGACGGATCGATCCTGGCGAACGGATTCAGCTTTCAGTTGCGTCCACACACCGGTGATCGTTTCACGCGACGGCAGGCTCGAAGGCTGCAAGCTCCGCGCGGCTTCGCGAATGTCGTGCCATTCCTGCCGCAGTGCCGTGACATCGAGCGGTGGTGTGTTGATCGTTGCGGCCAATCGCGAGGACGTTCGTTCCAGGCCGTCCAACATCTCGTCGACCGTCGTGAACTGCGCATCGCTTTCCAGGAGTCCCTGCGCTTTGAGAGCGTCGGAGATCTCAGGGATCAAATGGCGGCCCATTCCGCATACATCTGCGAGCGCGGCAAGCACCCAGACTGGCGAGGCGCGAAACGCAACGATGCCGAGCGCCTCGACTACGTTGCCAGCTGTTCGTCGCGCGAGAAAGTCGTCCGGGATTGCCTCTTGGGCGCGCGGTAGGCCCTCCACGCCGCCAACCTGCTCGATGAGGAACCGGAGCGTCGTGTCGACAAGGTTCTGATAGAGCTGACTGCGGCGAACGCCCTCAGGAAGCGCGAGCTCTCCGACTTCGCGCGCCATGCCTGCACCAAGTCCTATCGTGGCTCGGAGTACTCGCTCAGGTACGGACAAAAGGTATGCTTTGACGGTCATTTCCTCTTATACGAGGCGAAATCGGATGACGATCCTGAATAGATTATTCCTTGTCGCACTGCTGGTGCTGGCCGGTGGATCGATGGCGTCAGCCCAGTACCCGACGCCAGAGCAAGGAACCTTCATCCTGAAGGACTTCAAGTTCCGGTCCGGTAGCACTCTTCCTGAACTTCGGATGCACTACAGGACACTTGGGAAACCGGAACGCGACGCCGCCGGCGTCGTACGCAACGCAGTCCTCATCATGCACGGGACCGGCGGAAGCGGCGCGCAATTCATCCGCTCGGAGTTTGCGGGGGTTCTGTTCGGTCCCGGAGCGCTGCTCGACGTCACCCGCTTTTTCATCATCCTTCCAGACGACGTCGGTCATGGTCAATCGACGAAACCGAGCGACGGTCTGCGCGCGAAGTTTCCGCGGTATGGGTATCTCGACATGGTCGAGGCCGAGTATCGGCTCGTCACTGAAGGCCTCGGCGTCAACCATCTGCGCCTCGTGATGGGAACGTCGATGGGCGGCATGCACACGTGGCTGTGGGGCGAGCACTATCCGGAGTTCATGGATGCGCTGATGCCGCTCGCCAGTCTTCCCACGCAAATCTCGGGTCGCAATCGCGTGTGGCGGCGCACAGTCATCGACGCGATTCGGAACGATCCGGCGTGGCTCGGTGGGAACTACACAACCCAGCCGCCGAGCCTGCGCACTGCACAGGAACTCCTTTATTTGATGTCGAGTAATCCGGCGATCAGGCAGCGGGAGCTACCGACGCTGGCCGCGACCGATGCCCGTCTGGATGAAGCGATGGCGTCGGTCCTGAAGACGACCGATGCCAATGATGTGCTGTATCAAATCGAAGCCTCGTACGACTACGACCCCGGTCCGGGGCTGGAGAAGATTCGTGCCCCGTTGCTCGCGATCAACTCCGCCGACGATCTGATCAATCCCCCGGAGCTTGGAATCCTGGAGCGCGAAATCACGCGCGTCGCCAAAGGCCGCGCCGTGGTTATCCCGTTCAGTTCGGATACCCGCGGACACGGCACGCACACGATCGCGACGGTATGGAAGACGTACCTGCACGAGCTCCTCGACATGTCGGCTCGCTGACGTCTTCGAATCGAGCCGGCGTATGAATTCTCGCGACGGAGTAGCTGATCCGCGTCGAGGTCGCCAGCAACTGCGAGCCCGCGATGGAGGCAAGAGAATTGCGTCCACGTTTGGGCATGCTCGCGGAACGATCGGCCGTGCTCGTCGCTTTTCTGGTAACCGTCATTGAGGCTGCTGGGCAGACCCAGCCGTCGGGCGCATGTCAGCCGGCAGGCGAGCTGACGCGCCTTGCCGGCGTTTCTGAGGCAAGCGGGCTTGCACTAAGCAGAAGCGTGCCTGGTCGGTTGTGGACACATAACGATTCGGGCCAGCCGGTCTTGTTCGCGCTGGATGAACGAGGGCGTGTGACCGGCCAGCTCCGCATCGCTGGCGCGACGGCGGAGGACTGGGAAGCGGTGGCGTCTGCGCGATGTCAAACAGGTACGTGCCTCTATATCGGCGACATCGGCGACAACGACGCGAAACGGAATCACGTCACGGTCTATCGGGTCGCGGAACCCGAAGCCAACGCGACCACGTCGGCACAAGCCGAGGCCTTTCACGCCACGTATCCGGATGGCCCGCGTGATGCCGAGACACTGTTGATCGCGCCCGACGGCAGGATCCACATCGTGACGAAAGGCAACACCGGACTCTATCGCTTCCCCGCGGATCTTCGCGCCGGCTCGACGATGCGCCTCGAACGAGTCGGCGATGCAGAGGGGCGGACGACCGATGGCGACGCACGCGTGACCGACGGCGCCATTTCTCCGGACGGTCGATGGGCCGTGCTGCGGTCGCAAAAGACCCTGAGATTCTTTCGTACATCCGATCTGCTGGAAGGTCGGTGGCGCCACGCATTTCAAGTCGACCTGACGCCGTTGAAGGAGCCTCAGGGCGAAGGGGTGGCGATCGACCGCAACAACACTGTCTTCGTGGCCGGGGAAAGCGGTGGCAAAGGGAACGGCGGCACGTTCACGCACTTCTCCTGCGTGCCGCGGGAGGAACACGCGCGCTAAGGCGGAACGTTTGCCGTCCACCATTCACGAGCGCGTTGGTTAGTCCACGGATGATCATCAAGGCGTATCGCATCCAGCCGCGCGAGAAGATCGCGCGCGGAATTCGGCCGGTGTTCGCGATCCTTGGCAAGACAGGACAGCACCAGCGCATCCAGATCGGGCGGAATCGCCCGCGTGCTTCTCGCCGACGGTGGTTCAGGCGTCTGTTGCGCGTGCGCCAGCAGGGTCTTCATCGTCGTTTCGGCGGTGAAGACAAGTTGACCGGTCAGTAACCAGTACGCCACGCAACCGGTCGAGTAGATGTCAGCGCGGCCGTCGACATCGACGCCACCCAGCGCCTGTTCGGGTGCGATAAACGCAGGCGTACCTTGAATCACATCGTGAATCGTGATGGCGGTCTCGGTATCGGAGGACGTTTCATGGACGGCCTTCGCAAGACCAAAATCCAGAACTTTTACGAAATCGTAGTCTTCACCATAGCGGCACAAGAAGACGTTTGCCGGCTTGATGTCACGATGGACGACGCTGCGCGATTCGGCCTCCGACAACGAGTGGCAGATCTGTCGAAGGATGTGAACGACACGTTCGGCGGGTACGGCACCAAAGCGTTTGACCAGCGCGTCGGTATCCAAACCATCGAGCAGTTCCATGACGTAGTAGAAGGAGCCCTCCGCGGCGATCCCGAAGTCGAACAGCGTGACCGTGTGCGGCGACCGGAGCTGCGCAATCACCTGCGCTTCCCGCTCGAATCGGCGACGCATGTCGTCGGAGATGCCAGGCGCTTTTCCGGGGAGCGACGAGCGAATCAGCTTGATTGCCGCCGGCCGCGCGAGCAGCCGATGGCTCGCCTTCCACACTTCTCCCATCCCCCCTTGACCCAACCGGTGCTCGAGCCGATAGCTTCCGAGCTCGCGCGCACGCGTGACCTCGGTGCCGAGGCTGTAGACGACGCGCGCGCCGACATACGCCATGATCACGACGAGCAAGTATGGAAAGACAAACGCCCAGAAGATCATCGCGTTGCTCGGCGGCGGGGCGGGCGGGAACAACGAGATCGAGAGGAGCACCATGGTGGGAACTGACGTGACCGAAGCGAGCGCGGCAATGACGGCGTATCGAGGCAGCGTTGGAACAACGATGTTGAACAGGAGCATCCACACTGAAACCCAGGAGTGGCCGACCCAGGACGAATTGACATCGAGCGTCATCGGCTGCAGAAATTCGGCGGCGGCAATACCGTAACTGCTCACGATTTCGAACACGAGCGCGAGAACCGTGACTCCCGCAGGAGGCAACCGGGCGACGCGAATCGTCACCGCCACGAGCACCGCGATCGTGATGGACACTGCTCCCGGAACCCAGGTCACCGGATGCTCGAAGAGCCTCGCCCGCTGGTCGGCCGAGAGCAGGGATGGAAAGAACGCGGCCATGAAGAATGTGAAGGCGTAAAGCCACAGGAGGATCTGGAAGCGAATCGCGACGCGATTCAGCAAGTCGGGCGGAAACCCAGTCGTCGCGCGATCGAGGAGGGAGGAACCCCGATGCTGCGGGAAGAGAGTCGGCCCCTGCGTCAATTGCTGCATGGCTGGCTGCAGAAGAAAATAACAATGCGTGCCTTGGGTGCCATGCGTGCCTTGGGGGCCATGAGTGCCTTGAGTGCCATGAGTGCCTTGGGTGCTGCTACTCGACTTTCCACACGTGAATGGTGACATCGTTGGGCTGGCGCTCACCAACACCAATGAAGATGGCACGCGTAAGCCACTGCAGTTCCGGAGCTGACGTCTCGAACGTCGGAACGGTCTTGAAGTACACCTGTGACGGATCGACACGCTCGCCCGCCAGCAGCTTCTTCGTGATCTCCGGCGAGGCATGGCGAATGCCTGCGTTCTGGATGTAAATCAGGCTGCCATTGTCTGTCTGCAGCGTGTAGCGGGTATCGAGTTCAGCGAGGCCGTCGGCCCGGACGATTTGCCAGTCCGCGCCGCCCGGCAACACCTTGCCACGAATGTTCGGGCCCTCGAACGTCCCACCCACAATCGGAATCACTCGCCGCCGCCCGCGCGGCACCTGGCCAAACTCAGTCGGGTTCCCCACGTGGACACGTAACGTCATCGCGTAGGTCAGCTTGGGTGATTGCGGTGTGGGCGGTTTGTTTCCTTGCGCACTGCGTGGCGCGATCGTCAGGAAGACAAGCAAAGCAAGCATCGACATCGGCGTCCCTCCGCACAGATCGACTGAACCGGTATCTTCATACCATTTCCTTCACCGCAAATCTTCAGACCTACTTGACTCACATATACTTCGGTGCAATATAATTCGCCCAAGCACATCAACCATGGCGAATCACGACCTGAAAAAAGGCAGCACCGAACTGCTCGTCCTCGCGCTGCTGGAAGCGCGGGCCCGGCACGGTTACGAGATCGGCAAGTTGATCGAAGCACGGTCGGATGGTCGCCTCACCTTCCGGATCGGGTCGCTCTATCCCGTGCTTTGCCGTCTCGAGGATCGTGGCCTCATCACCGGTCGGTGGACGGAGAAAACCGGCGAACGCCGCCGCCGTTTCTATCGTCTTACCGCCGAGGGGCGGAGCGTCCTGGAACGGCAGCGCACCGCCTGGCAGGAATTCAGCGACGCCGTCAACCAGATCCTGCGGAATCGCCATGCCTGACTGGACCACGTTCGTTCGTGAGCGATTGCAGTTGCGGAACATCCGCCCGGAATACGAACAGGATGTTGTCGCCGATCTCGCCAGCCAGCTCGAAGATGCGTATCGCGACGCGATCGATCAAGGACTCTCGGATGCGGAGGCGGTGGCTGCCGTGTCCGCCCACATCACCGATTGGTCGGTCATCGCGCACCAGGTGGCGCAATCACACCGGCTCGCAGCGCCAGTACTGGATCGACTCGACACGCGTGTAAGCGACGCCGCTCTCCGCGGCAGGCGCGTGACGGGAACGGTCGCGGGGCTGCTGCACGATTTCCGCTTCGCGGCGCGGCTGGCGCGCAAGTCTCCGGGATTTACGGCTGTTGCCGTCGTGGCGTTGGCGCTTGGTGTCGGCGCGAACGCGACGATTTTCAGCTGGATCAATTCGATCCTGTTGAATCCGCTTGCTGGAACGGATGCTCGCCGGCTCGTCGATGTCGGCATGCTCGACAAGAGCGGCGCATTCATTTCGATGTCGTACCC
>Ga0075421_100006009_pt1 | contig 14751 bp, 11 predicted proteins | sample SoiMetdeltSBSDD5_FD_75292 | JGI IMG/M metagenome (GOLD analysis project Ga0075421, IMG submission 75292) | Bulk soil microbial communities from a Populus tree surrounding site in Tennessee, USA - Soil MetaG P. deltoides SBSDD5 | ecosystem: Environmental > Terrestrial > Soil > Tree plantation...
CCGGCGGGCCCGCAAGCAAACCCAGGCTGAGATGGCGCGCGCGCTCAACATCAGCGCCGGATACGTGAACCTGCTCGAGAACAACCAGCGCAGCCTGTCCGTTCGCATGCTCATGGCGATTGCCGACGCGTATCAGGTCGACTGGCGCGATCTGGTTCGCGACGAGATGTCGAGCACGCTGGCCGAGCTGCGCTCGGCCAGCCGCGATCCGATGTTTCCTGCCGACGGCCCCGAGCTCGACGAGCTGCGAGCCGCAATCGATCACTCGCCGCGTCTGGTGCGGCAATTCCTGCACCTGTACGGCCTGCATCGCCGCGCGCTCGAGCGTGTCATGCGCCAAGGCTCGGCCGGCGCCCCGGAGCGCTTGCTGTCCTTGTCGGCGGAGGCCGTCATCCACGACTTCTTCCGCGATCATTCCAACTATTTTCATGATCTGGAGCGTGCGGCCGAAGCGCTGCTTGCGGGGGAGCGTTGCGAGCGGGACGACCTCTATACGGCGCTCAAGCGGCGACTGGCGCGCAAGCACGACATCAAGGTGCAGCGCCGCGCTGTGGAGGACATGACGCAGGCGCTGCGCGTCTACAGCCGGGCTGACGGCGTGGTCTACCTGTCGGAAGCGCTCGACCACAGCAACCAAACATTTCAACTTGCGCATGTGCTGTGCCTGGTCGAGTGCCAGCATCTTCTCGACCGATGGACCGCAGCAAGCTCAGCGATGACCGGCAGAGGGCTGGCGCGCTGCCAGGTCGAGCTCGCCAATTACTTCGCTGCGGCGGTGCTGATGCCCTACGAGCCGTTCTTGTCCGCCGCCGAGGGTACGGCCTACGACATCGACCGTCTGGCGGCGCGGTTCGGAGCCTCATTCGAGCAATGCTGCCATCGGCTAACCACGCTGCAAAGGCCTGGGGCGACCGGCGTGCCGTTCTTCTTCCTTCGCGTCGACAAGGCCGGCAACGTCACCAAGCGGTTCAACTCGACGTCGTTCCAACTGGCCGAGTACGGCGGCGCTTGTCCGGTGTGGAAGATCCACATGGCATTCCGGATGTCCGGCGTCATCATTCCACAATTCGTCGAGCTGCCTGACGGCCACCGCTTCTTCACGATCTGCCGCACCGCCGACCGCCCGTCCATCAACCTGGAGACGCAGGATCATCGGCTCTCCGTCGGATTGGGCTGTGAACTCAAGTTTGCGCGGCGCATTGGTTATGCGTCCTCGTTCAACCTCGACGACGACCGCATGTTCAGCCGGATCGGCATCAATTGCCACGTCTGCCCGCGGCAGGCCTGCTCGCAACGCGCACATCAACCTGTGTTCATGGAGCTTCCCATCGACACGGCGCGGCGCGGCAATACCCGGTACGAAAGCTAAGTGTGACGGCGACGGCCGGTCGACGCGCACGTGCCTCCGCCTTGGGGTCGGCAACAGCCACTGACCAAGGCGGGTCGCCTGGCTGCATGTGTTGCTGAACGTCTCAAACTCGGCCGTGCCCCGGTGACGGGCCTCCTTCTTGAGCAGTGTGCAACGAGTCTTATGTAGGTTTCCCCAGCCCCGCTGCATTGCACATGAATTCTTCTTCGTTCGGAACATGGCATCGCGCGCTTACGTTCGCTTCAGGATCAGCCGAAGGAGAGCATGGATCATGGGCCGCAACTTTTCTCGACGGCGTGTGCTGGCGTATGGCGTCGCTGCCGGCGTCATGGCCACATCCACGGCTGCCTTAGCGCAATCGTCGGTGTCGCTGCTGAACGTCTCGTACGACCCGACGCGCGAGCTGTACCAGGAGTTCAACGCCGCGTTCATCAAGCATTGGAAGGCGCAAAACGGACAGGACGTCTCAATCAAGCAGTCGCATGGCGGCTCGGGCAAGCAAGCGCGCGGCGTCATCGACGGGCTTGAGGCCGACGTGGTGACGCTGGCGCTGGCCTACGATGTTGATGCGCTCAACAAGAATGGCGCCCTGATACCGGCCCACTGGCAGAAGCGGCTGCCGCAGAACGCTGCGCCCTACACGTCCACCATCGTGTTCCTGGTGCGCAAGGGCAACCCCAAGCAGATCAAGGACTGGAGCGAGCTCGCCAAGCCGGGCGTGGACGTGATCACGCCCAATCCCAAGACCTCCGGCGGCGCGCGCTGGAACTATCTGGCAGCCTGGGGCTACGCCCTGGCGCAGCCCGGTGGTACGGATGCGACAGCTCGCGATCTGGTGAGCAAGATCTACAAGAACGTGAAGGTGCTCGATTCCGGCGCTCGCGGATCGACAACCACGTTCGTGGAGCGCGGCATCGGCGACGTGTTCGTGTCCTGGGAGAACGAGGCCTTCCTGGCCTTGAAAGAGTTGGGCTCCGAGAAGCTCGAGATCGTGGTGCCGAGCCTGTCGATCCTCGCCGAGCCGCCGGTTACGGTGGTCGACAAGGTCGTCGACAAGCGCGGCACGCGCAAGGTAGCCGAGGCCTACCTGCAGTACCTGTACTCGCCCGAGGGCCAGGACATCGCCGGCAAGAACTTCTACCGCCCGCGCGACCCGGCCGCCGCCGCCAAGTACGCCAAGCAATTCGTCGATGTGAAGCTGTTCACCATCGACGAGGTGTTTGGCGGCTGGAACAAAGCCCAGAAGGCCCATTTCGACGACGGCGGCACGTTCGATCAAATCTACGGAAAATGAACGTTGCCTAGGAACGGCCTGGCCGGTTGCGAGGTTTGCAGCCCAGCGAATATGGAATGCAGAAGTTCTTGGTTGGGGCCGCACCAGCTCGGCCCTAGCTTGTGCGCGAACCGACGTTCCGGAGGCTGATCATGTCCTTCACGCGCGATTTGGCACGCCCGCTCGCGTGGGCTGCCTTAACTGCATCCTTCCTGTTCCTGCTGTCGGTGACGGTGCTTGCGCAGACCACCATCCTCAACGTCTCCTACGACGTGTCGCGCGAGCTCTATAAAGACATCAACCCCGCCTTTGTCGCCGACTGGAAGGCCAAGACGGGCGAGACCATCCTCGTCAACCAGTCGCATGGCGGGTCGAGCAAGCAGGCCATGTCAGTCGCCGCCGGCCTGGACGCCGACGTGGTGACGATGAATCAGGCTCCTGACATCGATATCCTGGTCGAGCGCGGTGGGCTGGTGGCTGCAGACTGGCGGAGGCGCTTGCCGCATGACGCGACGCCCTACACGACCACCACCGTGTTCCTTGTCCGCAAGGGCAATTCGACGGGCATCAAGGATTGGGATGATCTCGCCAAACCCGGCGCGCAGGTGATCGTTCCCAATCCGAAGACCTCCGGCAACGGTCGCTACACCTATCTCGCGGCCTGGGGCTATGCCCTGCACAAATACGGCACGGACGCCGCCGCGCGCGATTTCGTGGCGAAGCTGTTCGCCAACGTGCCGGTGCTCGACGGCGGCGGCCGCGGTGCAACTACCACCTTTACGCAGCGCGATGTCGGCGATGCGCTGGTCACCTTTGAGAACGAGGCGATCGGCATCGGCGCCGAGCTCGGCACCGACAAGTTTGATATCGTGTATCCCTCGCTCAGCATCGAGGCGTCAGCCCCGATCGCGCTTGTCGACACCGTCGTCGACAAGAAGGGCACGCGCAAGCTCGCCAGCGCGTATCTCGAATTCCTGTTCTCTGCGCAGGGCCAGGAGATCATCGCCAAGCACACCTTCCGTCCGCGCAGCGAGGAGGTCTTGCATAAGAATGCCAGCCGCTTTCCCGCCATAAAAACATTCAGTGTAGAGCACACCCTCGGCGGCTGGGCCAAGGTGCAGAAGGACCATTTCGCCGACGGCGCCATCTACGATCAGAGCGTGGTCAAGCGCTAGCGTGATGATCGAGCAATTGGCCCGCAGCTCGCAGCTTGGTCCGGAGCCAATTTCTCGACCTCAATCACGCTAGCAACCCGTTACTCTGGTGTCCCTTATGATTGCGAAGTTCGCTTGGGACGCTAGCAGAAAGGTTCGGCGAACTTCGCAATCGGGACATTAGTGGCTCGTGCGAGCACATTCAGAGGTCTGCCCGGGTTCGGGCTGTCGCTGGGGTTCACCCTGGCGTACATGTCCCTGATCGTGCTCGTGCCGCTGTCGGCCGTCTTCTTGAAGACTGCGACCATGTCCTGGGACGGCTTCTGGCAGGCGGTGGCCTCGCCGCGCGTGATCGCCTCCTACAAGCTTAGCTTTGGCGCGTCGCTGCTGGCGGCGGCCATCAACATCGTGTTCGGCTTTCTGCTGGCGTGGTCGCTGGTGCGCTACAGCTTTCCTGGAAAGAGGATCGTCGACGCGCTCGTTGACCTCCCGTTCGCCCTGCCAACGGCGGTGGCTGGCATTGCGCTCACCGCGCTGTATGCCAAGAACGGCTGGCTTGGCCAGTACCTGGAGGTGATCGGCATCAAGGTGGCCTTCACGCCGCTCGGCGTGCTGGTGGCGCTGGTGTTCATCGGCCTGCCGTTCGTCGTGCGCACCGTGCAGCCGGTGCTGGAGGATCTCGACACCGAGATCGAGGAGGCCGCCGCAAGTCTCGGCGCCAAACGCCTGCAGACCCTGTGGCGCGTGGTGCTGCCGGCTCTAGCGCCGGCACTGCTGACCGGTTTCGCGCTAGCGTTCGCGCGTTCGGTGGGCGAGTACGGCTCGGTGATCTTCATCGCCGGCAACCTGCCGATGGTGTCGGAGATCACCCCACTCATCATCATCACCAAGCTCGAGCAGTATGACTACGCCGGTGCAACGGCGGTTGCATCGGTAATGCTGGTGACCTCGTTCGTGCTGCTGCTGATTATCAACGGCCTGCAGGAGTGGACCGCGAGCCGCTCGGGGAGGCTGTCGTGAGCGCAGCGGCGACCGCCACCGCAATCGGGCTGCGCATCGGCGCGGAGCGCTTCGAGGCCAACACTGCAACGCGCGATCCCGTCTGGGTCAAGGCGGTGGTGCTGATGCTGGCGCTCGGCTTCTTCGCCATCTTCCTGCTGCTGCCGCTCGCCGCGGTGTTCGTCGAGGCGCTGCGCAAGGGCTGGGTCGTCTATGTGGCGGCGCTGGTCGAGCCGGACGCTGTTTCCGCCATCCGCCTCACGCTGCTGACGGCAGCCATTGCTGTTCCCCTCAACCTGTTGTTCGGCGTGGCCGCGGCCTGGGTCATCACCAAGTTCGATTTTCGCGGCAAGCAGCTGCTGATCACCTTCATCGATCTGCCGTTCTCGGTGTCGCCGGTGATTGCCGGATTGATCTACGTTCTGGTGTTCGGCGCCCAGGGTTGGTTCGGGCCGTGGCTGGCCGCGCACGACATCAAGGTGATCTTCGCGGTGCCCGGCATCGTGCTGGCGACTGTGTTCGTGACCTTCCCGTTCGTGGCGCGCGAGCTGATCCCGTTGATGCAGGCGCAGGGACGTGATGAGGAGGAGGCGGCCCTCGTGCTCGGCGCCTCCGGCTGGCAGATGTTGCGTAAGGTCACGCTGCCCAACATCAAGTGGGCGTTGCTGTACGGTGTGATCCTGTGCAACGCGCGGGCAATGGGCGAGTTCGGCGCGGTCTCGGTGGTGTCCGGTCATATACGCGGCCAGACCAACACCATGCCGCTGCACGTAGAGATCCTCTACAACGAGTATCAGTTCGCGGCAGCCTTCGCGGTTGCGTCGCTGCTCGCCATGCTGGCCCTGGTAACGCTGCTCGCCAAGACCTATGTGGAATGGAAGGCATCCGAGCTGCCAAAGCACGGAGATACGCCATGAGCATCCAGGTGCAGGGCATACGCAAGACCTTTGGGTCTTTCGTCGCCGTGGACGGTGTTTCGCTCGACTTCCCGATCGGCCAACTGACGGCGCTGCTGGGGCCGTCTGGTTGTGGCAAGACAACCCTGTTGCGTATCATTGCCGGCCTGGAGCGGGCCGACCAGGGGCGCGTGCTGCTCGATGGACAGGACGCCTCCGACCGCGACGTACGCGAGCGGCACGTGGGGTTCGTGTTCCAGCACTACGCCCTGTTCCGGCACATGTCGGTGTACGAGAACGTCGCCTTCGGCCTGCGCGTCAAGCCGCGCCACCTTCGCCCTGCAGAGTCCGCAATTCGCAAGCGCGTCGATGAGCTGCTCGAGCTTGTGCAGCTCGCCTGGCTCAAGGATCGCTACCCGGCGCAGCTGTCGGGCGGCCAGCGCCAGCGGATCGCGCTTGCCCGCGCGCTGGCGGTCGAGCCGCGCGTTCTGCTGCTGGATGAGCCGTTCGGCGCGCTCGACGCCAAGGTGCGCAAGGAGCTGCGGCAGTGGTTGCGGCGCCTGCATGATGATCTGCACATCACCTCGATCTTCGTCACCCACGACCAGGACGAAGCGCTCGAGGTCGCCGACCGCATCGTGCTAATGAACAAGGGACGCGTCGAGCAGACCGGCAGCACGCAGGAGGTCTATGAGGCGCCGGCCACAGCCTTCGCTTACAGCTTCCTCGGCGCCGTCAACCGGTTCTCCGGCCGCATCGAGGGCTCCAGCTTGCGCGTCGGCGCGGATGCCGTGCCGGTGGCAGCCTCGGACGCTGCGCCCGGCGCTGAGGTGGTGGCCTTCGCTCGCCCGCACGAGCTCGACATCGTCGTCGACGACAACGATGCCCGCCAGGGTCTGTCCGCCAAGGTCAACCGCGTGCTGCTGAGCGGGGCGACGGCGCGTGTCGAGCTGACCGGCATCGTCGGCAGCAACGGCCATGCTCAACCGCAGCACTTCGAGGTGGAGCTGACCCGCGAGCAGCTCGCCGACCTGGCCCTGCAGCCAGGTCAGGCCGTGCGCCTGACCTCTACGCGATTGCGGGTGTTTCCGTCGACGCCGTAAGACCGCGCGAAGGTGTCTCGCGAGGCTGATCGGTCTTTGCCTGATCCGCCATGACAGCGGCTCTCACCGTCCTTTCGGGCAGTGCCGGCGAGCACAGCTCGATGAAGCGGTAGGCATAGTTGCGCAAGTAGCTGCCCCGCCGCACGGCGATAAGAGACGTGTTGGCCTCGAATAGATGTGAGCCGTCGATCAAGCGCAGCGCCGTGTCACGCTTGGGGTCGAATGCCATTGCCGCGATGATACCCACGCCCAGTCCGAGTTCCACGTAAGCCTTTAGGACGTCGGTATCCATCGCCGACATGACGATATCGGGCGCCAGTCCGGCATCCGCGAATGTGCGGTCCACGTTGCGCCGGCCAGTGAAGCCTTCGTGATAGGTGATGATGGGCCATTCGGCGATCGCCTGCAGCGTAAGGCGCTCGACTTTCTCGAGCGCATGTCCCCGAGGCACGACCACACCGTGATGCCAACTGTAGAACGGAAAGGTGGTGAGGCCTGGGACCTCGCGCAGCGTTTCGGTGCAGATGCCGATGTCGGCGTCGCCTGCACTGATCATCGAGGCAATCTCCGTCGGGCTGCCCTGGTGAAGCGTGAGGCGAACTTTGGGGTAGGCCGTCCGGAAGCCGGCTACCACATGGGGCAGCACGTAGCGGGCCTGGGTATGGGTGGTGGCAATCACAAGCTGGCCTTCCTGGCGGTTGCTGAACTGCTCGCTCAGGCGCTTGATGCTGGCCGTATCGGCCAGAACGCGGGTGACGATCTCGACCAGTTCCTTGCCTGGATCCGTAAGGCCAAGCAGGCGCTTGCCGCGGCGCACGAAAAGCTCGACGCCGAGTTCGTCCTCCAGGTCCTTGATGTGCTTGCTCACTCCCGACTGTGACGTGAACAGCGCATTGGCAACCTCCGTGAGGTTGAAGTTGCGCCGCACGGTCTCGCGCACGATGCGCAACTGCTGGAAGTTCATGGCATCTGCTCCATACTTCTTGCCTTGCTGGTCAAACGAGACCCAACACCACCGCACCGACGAAACTGAAAGACAGGACCGCCATCAGCCACAGCCAGACGGCAGCCGCGTCGATGCCGGCCTCGCTCCACGCGTCCTCCAGCTCCACGGCCACGCCCGCCTCGCGCAGCAGGATGGCAACCTCGTTGGCCCGCCGGCGCAGCTCCTGATCGGCACCACTGTCGGCCTGGGCCAGGTCGGAGCCGAGGCCGCGCGCGAGGAGCTCCCGCGTGAGGCGGAATGTGCCCCGCTTTTCCATTGCCTTGCGTCCCTCAGTGGCCGTCACCACGCCGCCCGCGACCGAGGCTCCGCTGATCGGATCGATCAGCATGAAGCTGCCAGTGCCGGGCAGATCGGCGAAGCGGTCGACGACCGCGGAGCGGCCGAGCTCGATGCGTGCGACCGCGATGTCGTTGGCGGTGCAGGTCGATGCAAGGCGCTCCTCGATGCTTGCGAGGTCGAGATGAGCGCGCACATCGATGCGGGCGATCGGAACCAGATCCGTGGCCGTGCGCAGGAGATAGCCGCGCTCTGCGGCGAAGGGCTCATCAGCGAGCCACACGAGGCGCGTATCGATGCTGCGGGTGACGATCGGCGCCCGGCCGCTGGTGGCAAACACGGCGCCGCGCGAGATGTCGAGATCCACGTCGAGTTCCAGGACGATGGCGCGGCCTGGCCCGGCCCGTGTCAGATCGCGACCCATGGTGACGATGCGCTTGACGCGCGCGCGCCGTCCCGAGATCGGTTCCACCACCTCTTCACCGACGCCGACGCTGCCGGAGGCAATGGTGCCGGCAAGACCGCGGAAGTCCTGACCCGCGCGTACCACGAGCTGGACGGGAAAACGAAAATCGCCGTCGGCTCCGAAACTCCGGGCGGGGATGCCCCCGAGATAGCCCAGGAGCGAGGGGCCGCCGTACCACGGTGTGACCGGCGAGCGTCGGGCGATGTTGTCCCCGAGCACGGCCGAGACGGGGATTGCCAGCGCCTCCTCGAAGCCGAAGCGGGCTGCGAGCTGCTCGAACTCGGCGCGCATCTCGGCAAAGCGCGCCTGCGACCAGCCAACGAGGTCCATCTTGTTGACGGCCAGCACGACCCTCCGCACGCCCATCAGGTGGAGGATCGCTGCGTGCCGCCGCGTCTGCTCCTTGACGCCGCCGCGCGCATCGACGAGCAGGATCGCCACGTCGGCGTGCGAGGCGCCGGTGGCCATGTTGCGTGTATATTGCTCGTGGCCCGGGCTGTCGATGATGACGAGGCGGCACGGATCGGCATCGAGATAGCGCCAAGCGATGTCGATGGTGATGCCCTGCTCGCGCTCGGCAGCAAGCCCGTCCACCAGTAGGCTGAAATCCGGCGTACCCAGGGCGGTCTTGGGCGAGCGCTCGAGCCTGGCACGCTGGTCGGCGGGCAGGCCGTCCGTGTCCCACAGCAGACGGCCGATCAGCGTCGACTTGCCATCGTCGACCGAACCGCAGGTCAGCACGTTCAGGCTAGCGCTCGGATTGGCCGTCGCGCGCTGTCGGTGGGCGGTCGCCTCGACGCGTGCCCGCAGGGTTGGCGCATCGATGACCTCGGTATCTCGAGCGAGGGCGAGAGCCGTCATTAGAAATACCCCTCCTGCTTCTTGCGCTCCATGGCGCCGGCCTCGTCATGATCGATGAGCCGCCCCTCGCGCTCGGAAACACGCGCGGCAACCGTCTCCGCCACCACACTGTCCAGGTCGGCGGCGTCGGATTCGATGGCGGCAGTCAGCGGCCAGCAGCCGAGCGTGCGGAAGCGCACGCGCTTGGGCGCGACGCTCTCGCCCGGTCGCAGCGCCATGCGCTCATCATCGCGTACCAGCAGGGTGCCGTTGCGCGCGAGCGTCAGCCGCTCGGCCGCGAAATAAAGGGGCACGACGTCCAGGCCCTCGCGGACGATGTAGCGCCACACATCCTTCTCGGTCCAGTTGGAGAGCGGGAACACGCGCGCCGTCTCGCCCGATCCGAGACGACCGTTCAGCAACTGCCACATCTCTGGACGTTGCCGGCGCGGGTCCCAGCGATGGCCTTGCGAGCGGAACGAGAAGACCCGCTCCTTGGCACGCGACGCCTCCTCATCGCGTCGCGCACCGCCGAAGGCGGCATTAAAGCCGCCCTTGTCCAGCGCCTGGCGCAAGGCCTGCGTCTTCATCACGTCGGTGTAGACGGAGGGTGAAAAGTCGATCGGGTTGATGCCCTGGGCACGACCATGTTCGTTGGTGTGGACGATGAGATCGAGCCCAAGATCGCGCGCCGTACGGTCGCGGAAGGCGATCATGTCGCGGAATTTCCAGGTTGTGTCGACGTGCAGCAGGGGAAACGGCGGCTTGGCCGGGTAGAACGCCTTCCGTGCCAGGTGCAGCAGAACCGTGGAGTCCTTGCCGATCGAGTAAAGCAGAACCGGCCTGCGGAACTGCGCGGCAGCCTCGCGGAAGATATGGATGCTCTCGGCCTCCAGCACGTCGAGGTGGGTCGGCGGCGCGGTCATGCCGAGACCTCCGCGCGCGCAGGACGGCGCACGTGCAGCCCGCACTCCTTGCCGTCCTGGTTCTCCCACCACCACCGCCCCGCGCGGATGTCCTCACCGGCAGAAATGGCGCGGGTGCAGGGCTGGCAACCGATCGAAGGAAACCCGCGCGCGTGCAGTGGATTGACGGGCACATCGTTGGCCGCGATGTAGGCATCGAGCTGCGTGCTCGTCCAATCGGCTAGCGGATTGACTTTGACCAGACCCTGGGTCTCTTCCCACGCGGCGAACGGAATGTCCGCGCGGCCCGTCGATTGGCCGCGCCGGAGGCCGGTAATCCATGCAGCTGCACCCTCCAGGCCGCGCCGCAGCGGTCGCACTTTGCGCGCCTCGCAGCAGGCGAGGCGGGCGTCGCGAGAGACGCGGTAACCGGCGATGCCATCTCGAGCCACGAGCGCCTCGATCTCGTGCGTATCGGGAGCAAGGACGCGGATGCGCATTCCGTAGCGCTGCTCCGTCCGCGCAAGGGTTTCGAGCGTCTCGGGAAACAGGCGGCCGGTGTCCAGGGTAAAGACGTCAACGGCAGCGCCCGCCGACGCGATGGCATGCTGCACGGCCTGATCCTCCAGGCCGACGCTGGTGGAAAACACAATTCTGCCCGGAATAGTGCGGGCGACCTCCCGCACCCGGTCCTCCAACGCAACGATCCGCGCAAGGACAACGGCCAGCTCGCCGGCTAGCGCCTCTGATGCATGCAAAGGACGGCGGTTGGGCACGGGATGTTCATCCGGCAATGGCAGAGGATGCGCAATCTAGTTGGATGAAATTGCTAAGAGAAGTCAGGAACGGAAATAAGAACGGAATGACATTCCTCGCCTGTGAAACTGGAGAAACGTTCTTCCTCTGCTGCCTCCGCGCGAAAAGCGCCCCTGCCGGCTGTGAAGCTTGAGAAAGGTCGCCTTGGGCAGGGGCCGGCAAGTGTATCTTAAGGAGCGCTTCCAACCCCGCGCGAGCAGTCGGGGGCAATGCGACCGCCGCTCGAAGGGTCCCTCTGCTCGGCTCGGTCGGCTTCGCCAAGAAGCGCTCGCGCGCGGCCCACAGGAAGAAGCCGCGCCGACGCGCGCAGCCGCACCGCACCCGTCAACTCATCCGGAGGCGCACGCCCGCTCAGACGGCGTGCGGTGACGCACTTAAGCCGCCTCAGCAGTTGGACCGCACGTTGCGCTCAGAACGTCGCGCACGAGTGTCTTCGTCATGCACGCACGAATTCGCCGCACGCCAACCTGGCATGGGCCCAGCAGCTGCGCGGCGTCCCGCCATCGGGAGCCTCTTCGCGCGCCGTTTCGCCAAGCACTGTTCGGCCCATCGCGGTCATCACGACAGCCCTGGGGGCATGCAATCTGGCTTGCCAAACGCTCTGGGACATCGCACCGCTGCCGGATCCAAGCGCACGCGACCCATGCCGTCGCCAACCTCGCGGCGAGTGACGTGATGGAAGAGTGCGTCGTGCTCGACCACCACGCTTGTCGCAAGAGTGTGCTGCATGGTCAGGGCGAGCGCCAGTTTGCCTCCGCCACGGCCGCGCATCCACGCCATGGCGTAACCAACCGCTCACAAAGTCTTAGCCTCGCTCGCGCTCTAAAAACGGGGTGATGCGCCGCAGGGCCACCCGGCGGTTCAAGCGTTCTGGTCCCTGCGTATTGAGCTTCAGGAATTGCTCACCGTAGCCCTGCGTGACCAGGTTCTCTGGCGGAACATCAAAGTATTGAGTGAGCCCAGTGGCCACGGCCTCGGCCCGCCGATCAGATAGCGTCAGGTTGTCTTCCTCCGATCCCACCGCGTCGGTATAGCCTTCGATCAGCAAGACTTCGTCAGGACGTCGATCGAGCAGCCGCTTGATGGCCGAAGCGAGGCGCTCCAGCTTGGGCATCTGGTCGAAGGTAATTTCCCACGACCCGAACTCGAAATTGATGTCATCCAAGTCCACCCGACGCATGCGCTCTCGCAGGGGATGGCTCCATCGCACCTCTTCCAGCGAGTAGCGCCGGGTCAAAGGCTCCAACGGCTCCGCAGCGATCGTGTCATAGAGGTCATCATCGGATGCTCGGCTGTAGTCAACGATGTATCTCTCGCGCGGTATGCGCAGGGCAATTGGGGGCAGGTCCACAACCTCGACGGACCATCTCGGCCGATCCGAGCGAAACGACCGACGATTGTCGATCAGGGCAACCTCGCGTCCATCGCGCGTGCGACGATAGCGGCGCAACAATCGGCCGTCGTCGTCAACCTCGGAGAAGACCTGCGTGCCATCGGGTCTGGCAAAGTAAGATACGGTTATGCCGTCCGTTCGACGTTCGCTGCGAAAGTCTCGCGTGACACGTCGCAATCGCTCCGTTTCGTCATGACGGATGATGCCGGCCTTGTTTTGATCTTTGACGATAACGCGCCGGTCCGGTTCCTCGATGATGCGGCGCCCCTGTTCCACCCGTTCGGTCCGCTGTTTCTGAATGTCTTCTAGACGCTCCAGGCGGCGTTCTGCACGGCCCACCTGTTTCTCACGCTCGCGCAGCTGTTCGCGGCGCTCCTGAAGGCCACCTTCCCGAGCACGTTGCCGATCCAATTCCGCCCGCGTGCGTTCTTCACGCTGCTTCAATTGCTCGTCCGCAGCCTTGAGGCGGTTCTCCTCCTCCTTCAGGCGATCTTGCCGTCGCCCGAACTCTTCCCTCGCCCGGCCACTTTGCTCTTTCTGCTTGGTCTCGACGTTCAGCCGCGCTCGTTCCTGCTCAATCCGGGACCGATCCTGATCCAGCTTGGCGCGTTCTTCCTTAAGGCGGTCTTCCTCGATCCGACCAGCCGCAGCGGGCCGTTTTTGCTGCGGGTCGGCAGCCCGTTCCTGCTTGCGCAGGTCCTCGATCTTGCCCTTATCCTGCGCGGCTTTCGCCTTCTCATCGCGCTGCTGTTTGTCTCGGGCGTCCTTGCCTCGGGCGTCCTTGTCTCGCCTGCCTTGCTCGGCTTGAGCCTTGTCTTGGGCGGCCTTCGCACGCTCTTGCTCGGCTCGCGCCCGGTCCTGATCGGTCTTGGCTCTGTCCTCGGCCGCCTTCGCTCTCTCGTCGCGCTGCTGCTTGTCTTGGGCTTCCTTTGCCCGCTGCTGGTCGCGGGCGCGCTCTTGCTTTTGCTTCTCTAGTTCCGCCTTGGCCCGATCCTGCGCTGCCTTGGCGCGCTCCTGCTCGGCTCGCGCTCGGTCCTGGTCGGCTTTCGCCTTCTCTTGCGCCGCTTTTGCTCTCTGGTCGCGCTGCTGCTTGTCTTGGGCCTCCCTTGCCCGTTCCTGCTCGCGGGCGCGCTCTTGCTTTTGTTTCTCCAGCTCGGCTTTGGCCTTCTCCTGGGCTGCCTTGGCGCGCTCTTGCTCGGCGCGCGCCCGGTCCTGGTCGCCCTTTGCTTTCTCTTGGGCCTTCCGCTCCTCCCGCTGCTTCTTCTGTTTAGCTTCCTCCTCAGCCTGTTGGGGGGTCAACTGTTGGGCCTGAACCCGCACAATGGAACGCTCGCCGGCATGCAAATTTTCGATCGCCGCCGCTGGGCTGCCCGTGAAGATGACAGCAGCAAGCGTGTGTGCGAGCAGCATGGCTAGATCTCCCTAAGGTAAACATGCAAGCGAACAACGACACAGCCCAAGCTCGGGTTCCTGTCGCAGTTTGGGCGGAGTTGCGTGAGCGCCACGCTTGCGCCGATGCAGCATGTCGCAATGCCATCCGCAGACTCGAGGTTGCGGCTTGTGACCGAAAGGGAGGTGGGTGTGCCGACGGCGGGCAATGCGGCTCACTGATTTGATCGTCGGCACGATTGAGGAAGCGCTCGCAGGTTAGGAGGAGATAGCTCCAACCTCCGAGCGCCAAGGTGCGCGCCAACTTGACCGGCGGCCAAATCTGACCGACCCGCACCCAGTCTCAGGTCGCACTATGCCTTGCAGATGGCTCTACTTCTTAGGCGTCTCGCCCTTGGCCGGCGTTGCCGCCATGCAAGCACCCTTGCCATCCTTGCCGCCCTTGTCGTCCCACTTCATCTTGGCCTTCTCACAGTCCGCCTTGTTGGCAGGTGTCGCAGACGTGGTCTGTGCGAATGCGGCAGGTGCGAGGGTGAGGGCGGCGATAACCGCTGCAATGGCTAGCGTTCTCATCTGTTGCTCCATTTGGTCCGTTGCCCGCTCACGTGAGCGGATGCAATGAGCCATTACACGCCAGCATGTCGCGAATGGAGCGATTGGCTTAACCCCAGCCAACAGAAGAGTTCATTTGCCATTCACGCGTCCGGAACAGACGGCGTCGGAGGATGCGCCAACAGATGAGCCGATGTTCGCAGGTGGGCGCCCAACTGTGCTGTCATTTGATCAGATGCAGGAACCCTTTGGTCTCGTGATCGAGGCGGTGGCTTGCGAAACACCGGTCATCGGCCCTTTGTGGTTCTGTGCCA
>Ga0075421_100006011_pt1 | contig 14749 bp, 21 predicted proteins | sample SoiMetdeltSBSDD5_FD_75292 | JGI IMG/M metagenome (GOLD analysis project Ga0075421, IMG submission 75292) | Bulk soil microbial communities from a Populus tree surrounding site in Tennessee, USA - Soil MetaG P. deltoides SBSDD5 | ecosystem: Environmental > Terrestrial > Soil > Tree plantation...
CTGCACGCCGTTCGTTTGGCTACGAGCTGCTGATGTTACCGGCTGTAGCTGTTCCCACCATGCCGCGCAAGAATCTCACGGGTCTGGTCTGGAGAAACCACGCCCTCGGTATCTACCGCTACCAGCACTCCGCCACGCTCCACGGCCGGACCGTAGAACTCGGCCTCGTCCTTACTATAGCCCGCTTTGCTCAAGCCGCCGGCGATGGCACCTGAGGTACCACCCACGATCGCGCCCGCAGCAAGTGCACCACCGGTTGTGCCCAGAGCGGAAGCAAGCGCGCCCGCCGTGATGAACGGCCCGATACCTGGGATCGCCAGGGCGGCCAGGCCGAAGAGCAGGCCCGCGCCGGCGCCAGCAGCCGCACCCTTAGCCGCTCGCTTGCCCGCGGTGTCGGTGGAGGCGCCTGCGGCAGCAGCCTCTTCCTCATTTCGGGCGATAAATGATAGATCCGTATCCGTCACTCCCAGGCGCCGCAACTCTGTGACGGCAAGCTCGGCCTGCTCCCGATCGTCAAATACAGCAGTAATGCGCGACATGTAATTCCTTTGTTCAGGCTAAGGTCAATCCGTAGCCCACGTATTTCGCTCATTGCGCGTGCGAGGGCCGTGAGCCTGGTCACAATAATGCAAACTCTTCGGTAGCGATCAGCGGGGCGCGACCACCTGAGGGTGCCGAGCGATCATCCGCCAGCCCCCGTCCTGCAGCTGCCACACGTTGGTGAAACGTCGCTGGGTGAGGACATTGGTCGGCGGCCCATCCACGGTGTCGCGCCCCATCACCACCACGATGTCGCCGTAGCGGGCGATGTGCTCGATCGCCACCTCGTCCATCGTGTGGCGGATCCGACCACTGCCCAGCAGCTCCAGCACCCGAGCCTTGTCGTTCACCATGTTGAGCGGTGAGTTCACCAGCAGGCGGTTGTCCCACATCGCCTGAAGCGTCGGTATATCTGCGGCCAGAAAGGCGAGTCGGGCCCGCTCCTCCAGGGCGCGAATCTCCTGCTCCCAGTCGGTCGCTGCTTCGCTCTTCTGCGCTACGGTGCTCATGGATCGGTGCTCCTCGTCGAGTGGTTGGGTACTGTATCGGCGATTCACCAGTCTCACCACGGTGTGCATCGTGCGACCACACCTGGACCGGATGGCCCTGCAATCCGGACGGCAAGGTACATCAAGTGGAAGCTGCGGCGGGTGGACAGGGTTCGCGACCGGCGACGGCTGGTGGATGGGAAAGAGGATTAGCCCGCCGGCTACGGCGTGACCGTTATGGTTCCTGTGAAGTTGGGGTACAGGGTCGGAGGATGCAGGCTGCAGTGATAGGAATAGGTGCCCGCTTGGGTGAGAGTGAAGTCGAAAGTGCCGCCCGACGAGCCATTGCCGCCGTAAACTCCGCCGCCGCTTGGACTGGAGAGCGTCCCGCTGTCCCAGGTGCCAGTATCACTCGTGGTGGTGTGCGCTGAAGGGCCGTTGTTCTTCCAGTGGACAGTGGTGCCCGCCTTGATGGTCAGGGTCGCAGGACTGAAGCTGAAGTCCTGGATGGTTACCGTCATCGATCCCGGCGGAGGAGGGTTCGACATCTGACCGCCACCGGTCGGCGCGGTGGGTGCCGAATAGCCTCCGCACCCGGAGAGGCTGGCGGCCAGCATTAGCGCGACGACGCACGGCTTATTCATGGAATCACCCTCTCGCCGAAGATGTCAGATCACAGGATCAAGCCGACCTCCTTCAGTATTAGGATGACTGAGCCCGGAAAAGCGTCGGCCGTGCCCGACGGAGACCCGGGCGGTGGAAGCCAACCCTTAGCCCGCGTGTGCTATCGCCCCCTTGGCAGCCTGGACGATCAGATTGGCCACCGCCTCAGGCTGGGCGACGTAGACCGCGTGACTTCCCGCGACCTCGACCACTGTCGCTCCCGCACGGTTGGACATGGAGCGTTGTGCGGAAGGCGGGATCATCCGGTCCTCGGTAGCCACCAACGACCAACTCGGCTTCGTCTTCCAGGCCGGCTCGCTGTTGGTCGCACTCACCGCCTCGAGGCCCCAGGGAACCTGGGAATCCGCCATGAACGCGGCTCGCTCAGGCTCTACGTCGGCGGCGAAGGAGGTGGGGAATTTGGCCTTGTCCAGCGTCAGAAAGCCGTCCTGCGGTGGTAGGATGGGAGGAGCCGGAGCGCTCGGCGGGATCCGGTCTTTGATGAGGGATTCCACCGATTCTCCTTTGTCCGGGATCCAGCCGGCGATGTAGACCAGTCCCACTACCTTGGGATCGTTGCCGGCCTCGGTAATCACCGCTCCGCCATAGGAGTGGCCGACCAGGATCACGGGGCCGTTCCGCGTGGCCAGGACCCGTTTGATCGCTTGGACGTCGTCAGTTAACGAGATCGTAGGATGCTGGACCACGCTGACCGAGAATCCCTTTTTCCGCAGCGATCGGTAGACACCTTCCCAACCAGAGCCGTCGGCCCATGCGCCATGGACAAGTACGATGCTCATGACCTCGGAGTCAGGTGTTGCAGGCATGGAGGGCTCCTTTCCAGACAAGAACGCCGAGCCACCTTCGCAGCTCGGCGATCTTGGGTTACGCGGCGCCGCCTCGACGGCAGCGGAGAGGGCGAAGAACGCCCACGCTAGGCTTCGGCACTGCACCTGTCAAGATTGATCGAGAGAGGGACAACGCGATCTCAGCCGGTATCAAAAATATCGAGGGGACTGGCGGTGGGATCCTGGTCCATCTGGTAGCGAAGCTGCTTGAACAGATTGTACTTCACGGCGAAGAAAGGGTTCTCCATCAGCCGGATCGAGATCAGTGACACGGGCAGGCTCACTCGAACCTCGCGACCCGGCTCAGGGTAGGCGACGGCGACCACCTCGCGGGTGTCGTGGACGTAGCTCACCTTGACCGGACAGCCTAGCGCCAGTGCCAACTCCTCGGCCAGCCGGCTCATTGGGGCCGCCTGGTACAGCCACAGCGTCGTTCGACTGAGTTCTGTCTGATTGCTTGGTTCTCCTTGCGCGAGGCCCATCTCGATCGGCGGTACGGTGGGGCAGAGCGCGCCCGTCAACGGGGCCAGGGAGATTAGTCGAGGTCGTTGGGACGCAATAACTTATCATGGGTGTCAAGGCTCGTATGTTGCCCTGCTTCTGGGTGGAATTACCGCAATTTGCGAACACTCCAGCCTTCCCGAACCATGTCCACCACCGACACGATGTACTGTTCGTGGAGCAGGCCATCAGCCTCGACGACCAACACGCGGAAGCCTTCCTGGCCCTGGTGAGCCAGGGCCAGCATGTAGCCGGTCACGTGCACCACGGCATAGGGCGGAGACACCAGGCCATCGTTGCGCGCCCGGCGACTCACGTCGCTGGCATCGGTCGAGCTGTAAACAGCTACCAGCTCCCCCGCAACGTAGCAGTCCTCCTCGTTGGGATGGGGGGCCAGCTGCCGTACAGCGAATAAGTGCCTGCGCTGACCGGCCTTGTAGACGAGTTGCGCCATAAAGTTATCCTCTTCCTGACAATCCTCCCCGCTCCCCGATATAAGCTATCCTGCGGCCGCAAACTGAAGCCTGGGCCGACCGGTCTGAGCTTGGGGGGATATGTCGATCTGAGCCCTGTCCGTGCGTCAATTAGATGGAGACCACACACCCGCGCAGGAGGGGCACTTCCATCCTACTTTCCAATATGCGTCGGCGCGGCAGGGGAGCAGTCAGCGAGTCGGTCGCCGTAGGCGATCGCTACACCATTGACCGAGAGCTGGGTCGGGGCGGGATGGCCGTGGTATATCTGGCCCGCGACCAGAAGCACGACCGCCCCGTCGCCATCAAGATCCTGCGCCCGGAGACCGTCGCCGGCGAAGCCGTCCAGCGCTTCCTGCGGGAGATCCAGATCCTGGCGCGGCTCCAGCACCCCCACATCCTCCCGCTGCTCGATTCCGGCACCACCGACGAAGCATCGCCCCGTCCGTTCTACGTCATGCCCTACGTGGACGGTGAGACCCTCCGCCAGCGCCTCACCCGCGAGGGGCCGCTCCCCCAGGCGGAAGCGATGCGCCTGGTGCGCGAGACCGGCGAAGCGCTCCACTACGCGCACGGGGAAGGGCTGATCCATCGCGACGTGAAGCCCGAGAACGTCCTGCTCTCCGGGTACCCGTCGCGCCATCGAAGCGCGCCGGGTGTTTCCCACGCCCTGGTGGCTGACTTCGGCATCGGGCGGGCCGTGGGCGTCGCGGCCGCCGACCGGCTGACCCGGCCGGGGTTGAGCATGGGCACTCCCACCTACATGAGTCCCGAGCAGGCCCAGGGCGAAAGCGGGGTCGATGCCCGGACTGACCAATACAGCCTCGCCTGTGTTCTCTATGAGCTGCTGGCGGGTCAGCCGCCCTTCACCGGGCCCGACGCGCGCGCGGTGTTGTTGCGCCAGGTACTCGATCCGGTGCCACCACTTACCACCCTCCGCCCCGGCGTATCAGGGTCGGTGCGGCGGGCCATCGAGCGGGCACTATCCAAGCTCCCGGCGGACCGGTTTGGGACGGTGCTGGAGTTCCTGGCGGCTCTGGAGGCCCCGGAGGCTCCCGCGGCCGCGCCCAAGAAGGCCATCGTCGTGCTGCCGTTCGCTAACATGAGTCCCGATCCCGACAACGCGTATTTCGCTGACGGCTTGATGGAGGAGGTGATCGCCGACCTCTCCCGGGTCCAGGCGCTCACCGTGATCTCGCGGACCTCCTCGGTCAAGCTCAAAGAGACGGATTGGGACCTCCGGCGCATCGGGCGCGAGCTCAACGTCGGCTACGCGCTGGAGGGCGGCGTGCGCCGAGCCGGGTCCACCCTCCGGATCACGGCCCAGTTGATCGACCTCGAGACCGATGCCCACCTGTGGGCCGAGAAGTACTCCGGCACGGTGGACGACGTGTTCGACCTCCAGGAGCGGCTCTCGCGCCAGATCGTCGAGGCGCTGCGGATCACGCTGACGCCGCCGGAGGAACGCGAGATCGCGGCCCGGCCGATCGGGGACATCCGCGCGTTCGAGTACTACCAGCGCGCCCGGCAGGAGTACTACCGGTATACCACCGAGGGAATGGCGGCGGCACGAGCGCTGGCGGAGCATGGGCTCGCCGCGGTAGGCCCCAATGAGGCGCTGTACGGGATGCTGGGGACGGTGTACGCCTGGTCGCCGATAGTTCTGCTCGGCGGCGATGAGGAGACCATGCTGCAGGAGGCGGAGGCCTGTGCGCGCCGCGCCTTCGACCTGAACCCGAACTCGGCCCAGGGCCTCTCGATCATGGGCCAGGTGTCCTACCGCCGGGGCCAGGCCGGGGAATCTGTTCGGCTGCTCACTTTGGCCTGCACCGCCGACCCCAACAATCCCGACGCGATGCATCAGCTCGGCGGGGCCTATCTACTGGGGGGACGGATCGGCCCGATGCGGGAGGTGCTGGCCCGGTTGGTCGAGCTGGACCCCCTGACGGCCAGCAATCACTGCCTGCTGGGGCTGAGTTACATGCTGGCGGGCGATCCCACTGGGGCACTGCCCTCGCACCGGCGGGCGGTCGAGTTGGATCCGCGGAGCACCATCTGCCGAGTGTGCGACGCGGTGGCGCTGGTGGCCGCGGGGCGCGACGACGAGGCGGCAAGCCAGTTCGAGTGGCTGGAGCGCCAGCCTTCGGACGATCACTTGGCGCCGGTCGCGGTGCGCCTCCGGCGCGGCCTGGCCGGCGACCGGGAGGGGGTGCTGTCGCCTCCGAGCGCGGCGGAGCGCGCGATGGCGGAATCGGACGAATACTGGTCGTACCTGATGGCCGGGGCGTACGCGCTGGTTGGTGAGGCGGACCAGGCGCTGAGCTGGCTGGAGCATGCGGTCACGGTTCGCGGCTGGGTGGACTACGTGTACTTCACCCGACACGATCGTTTTCTCGAGAGTCTGAGGGCGACTCCGCGCTTTCAGGAGCTGATGGCCTCAGCGCAGGAGCGGTACGCCCGGTTTACCGACGACGGCGCCCCTGCGCCAACCCAGGTAGTAGTAAAGGATCAGGCCACACGCCACTCGGCTAGCGAAGCATAAGCCTGCCCCCGGCCCTGGTCGGGATTGATCGTCAGCTCCAGAGCGGTCACCATACGGAGATCGACGTTGAGATCCTCCAGCTCCGTGGTCGACCCCTCAGGGCTGAAGGTATACTGCTGCCGCATCAGCTCCCGGAATGAGCGTCCGCCGTCCTGCGACCAGCGCAGCGCAAACTCCTGCGTGCGGCTGGCGGCTGGCTCCTCGAATCGAAGCAGGATCCGCTTGAGTCGCTGCGGTTGGCGGAACAGAAGCCGGATACTCTGCACCCCCGGTTCGGCGGCCCGCCATCCAAAGCCGGGTTTTGACTGGAGCGCGCCCTCAACCGGACGGCTCGCGTCCTCCGACGTGAGCTCCACCTGCGCCGTATCTTCCAGGTCTAGCCAGGTATCCGCTTCAGGCTCTGCGTGGAGTTCCGGAGCCTCGACCATTCGTTTCTGCATACCGAACACTCCTACATAGGACTTTCGGTCGAGAGCGGTGGACCTTCATCGCTCCCGCGGACTTCCACGAAATGACTGGAGAGGGATCGGTCCACCCGCAGCTCGATGGCGGACCGCGCCGCTCTGCTCCGGAATCCACTCTGTTCCCGGGCCGAGAGGCTATCCCACCACGGCCGGCTCACCACGATAATCGACGCACCGCTCAGTGTCTGAGACTCCACCTCGCTCAGGGCCTGGGTCAGGGAATCACGACGAACAATCATGATCACCCGATCAGAGCGTCGGTGCGGCCAGATTGCCGCAGGCGACGGTCACCGCATCGTTAGCCGCCGAGGCCTTAACTACTACGAAGTAATTGCCGCTGGTCGGAGTCTCGACTGGAAGATTGGTTGTCACGGTCGCACGGCCATCGCCACCCACATGGGCGGCCGGATACTCAGCTGCAGACCCAACCACACCATCATCGGAGCCGCACTGGCCTCGGTGGAGCTGCCAGGGATGCAGGCCGCCCGGAGTGGCGTTGGCCAGCTCGAGCGCTACCATGGTGTTGCCGTCCTTCGACGCCGGCGCCATCGACGCCGAGCCGTTCATCTGGACCACGCCCGCGAGGTCAGCCGGAGACGCCAGGTTGGCATGCCAGCGGGAGTTCAGGTGCGTGTCCTCGGTGCTCACCTCAACGGCCTGGTTGCTGCGGAACGGATTACAGGACGCCAGAGCGAACGCGGAGACGGCGAGTACGAAAAGTCGCGAATGGTGCATGGGAGCCCTCCAGGGGCGGTGCGGCAAAAGCCTGGTTCGGCGGGAAGCGCGGCCGGGAGAGCTCTGCGCTATTGACCAAGCGTATAATAGATAGTAGTATGTATTGGACAGAAGGTCAATAGCAACTGCAAAGGGAGAATACCCATGCCTGGTCGAAAGGCAGCGGAAGCCGAACGGCAGGAGCAAATCCTGAAAGCCGCCTACGACGTGGCGGTTCGCCGGGGAATCGACGGTCTTACCGTCCGGGCCGTTGCGGCCCGGGCGCGGCTCAGTCATGGTCTGGTGCTCTTCCACTTCAAGCGGAAGGACCAGTTGGGTTTGGCCCTGCTCGATCGGGTACTGGCGGCAACCCTCTTCCTCAGCGTGCCGGAGCAGGTCAGCTCCATTCCGGATCCCCGGGAGCGCCTTCTGGCGCTGTGCCAGCATGAGATCCGCAGGTTGTCGGAGGAACCTCGCCAGACCCGACTGCTCTTGGAGTACTGGGCTCGCGGTGCGCACAATGCCATGATCAGAGCCAAGATCAGCGCGGGGCTGGAGAGCTACCGAGCGGCGTTCCGGGAGACTGCTGAGGAGGCGTTGCGTCGGGGTGGCCCCCGCGCCAAGAGCCCTCCCGCCGGAGTAGCAGCTGTGACCGTGAGCTTGATCATCGGCTGTCCGGTGCAGGCCATGATCGATCCCGAGAACTTCGACCTCGGGGAGTATTTCAAGGTTGTGCAAGGGATCCTGGGCCAGCCCGCGTTGGCGGCCTAGCCGGATGCCCAGCTGTCCCGATGATCGCTACCCCATGATCCCGGTGCGGGAGACCGCCGCAGGCCAGATCCGATGGGGCTGCAGCAATCCCTGGCACCCCCGGGATCCGGGTCCCTGTCCCAACTGTGGCTATCCCGGCCGGCATCGCACCGTTTCAATGAGCCTCCAATCGATGGCGCGCTGTCCCAAGTGTCGGCACCAGTGGCTGCCGGCTGTGAACTGATGACCAACCGCCGAGCCCGTACTCTCCCGCACGGTCCACGCTCCTGCGAGCTTGCTGTTGCCGCCGCTCAGAGGGTATCTTGCTTGAAGATTGAAGGCGCCTCGGTGCCAAAATGTCAGACGAATAACCCACGGGCTGGCTTCAATGCTGGCCCGTTTTTTCTTGGCTGTCGTTCCTGGCGCAGTAGCGCCGCGCAGCCGTACCCGCGTGGAGGTGGAATCCACGCAACCGTAGTCGGTCGTGCGGCAGGTCCACACTCCGATTACCTCAGTATCAAGGAGTAGGACATGACACGCACTAATGGCACGGTCAAATGGTTTGATGACGCGAAGGGCTTTGGCTTCATCACGCCCACGGACGGTCAGAAGGACTGCTTCGTGCACCATTCGGCCATTCAGGCCCAGGGCTTCAAGAGCCTGGCCGAGGGTGACCAGGTCGAGTTCGACGTTGTGCAGGGCCAGAAGGGTCCCGCGGCGGAGAACGTCGTGAAGGTCACGAAGTAAGCCTTCGCAGGATTCGGGTGACGGCCGGCTCCCCAGGAGCCGGCCGTTGCTTTTTCAGGAGGACCCGCCCGCATCACGGAGTCGGCTGACCGATGCCCAGAAGATTGCCCTCGCTGTCCTTGAACCAGGCACCGTATTCTCCGGTGCCCTTGCTCGGATAGTTGCCGTTGATCGAAGCAATGCCGCTGTGGGTCTTCAGGCCGGGGAGGTCGTACTCCTCAAAGACTACCCCGCGCGATCGGAGCGCCGCCATGGTGGCTACGAGGTCAGTAACCTCCCAACCCATCTGAGTGTGAGTTCCGGCGGCGGTGCCCGCGGATTGGAAAAGCGCAAAGAATCCGCTTCCGCAGCGGTACAGCAGGCCTCCTGGCCGTTCCTCGACGGGCTCTAACCCCAGCTTTTCCGCGTAGAACCTTCGGGCTCGATCCAAGTCCTGTGCCGGCAGCCTTGTCGCGACCTGACTCTGGGCCAGCACATCTCTCCTGGCAAGGATCTCACCCAAGATACGCCCTCCTGGCGGCTGGTCGGTCGACCTGCCAGATCCCGCGGAGCTCCTCGGTCGTCGTCATTAGCGCATCGCCAGTGAACTGGAGGGATGCGATCGATCGCGCGGCCGCCTCCGGGTGGCCGGCGCCGCAGGCGTCGGTGACTACGATGGGGATGTAGCCCAGATCCGCGCCGTGCCGCACGGTGGGCTCGATCCCGATCTCCATCGCGACCCCCACGATGACGAAGCTGGTGATCCCGCAGTCGCGGAGGGCGATGTCCAGCGGCGTGCCTTCGAACGCGGACATGGTGATCCGGTCGAAGATCGCTTCGGAGGGAAGCGGCGAGATCTCCGGTACGAGAGGGAAGCCCGGAGAGTCGCGCAGAAACCACGGCTGGATCTGGTCTACTGACGCGACTCGTTGCCAGGCCATCCCCATCCGGAGCTGAAACACGCCCATCAGCTCTCTGGGCAGCGACATGTACCGGATAAAGAAGACGCGGACCCCCGCCTCGCGGGCGGCGCGGAGCACGTCCAGGACCCGAGAGATGACGCTCTCGGCGTCCGCGAGCTGACGCAGGATTCCCACCTGCATATCGTACACTACAAGTGCCGTCCGCGAGGGGGCGCATGCTTCTTCGAGTGTTTCCGGGACCTCGAGTCCAAAAGCCCGTTGCATGGTGCGGTTTCCTCGCCCTTACGCGGCCCCGATCTCGGAGGGAGAGTCCGGTGCCAGTGCCGCCCGTTGGAGCGCCTCCTCGCTGAACTGGCTCTCCAACATCACCGGAGCCATCAGCGGAATGTAGAACCACTCGAGCCAGCCGGCCTTGGTCATCGGGAAGTCGGCCACATACGCTTTGGCGGCCTCCACGCTCTCGACCTCGAACACGATGACGACACCGGGCTCGTCCGCGCGGGCGTAGTTCTCCCGCACCACCCCGGCCTTCCACAACCGCCAGCAGTTGGCGACCTCCTCGGCCAGCAGCGGCTGGATGGTATCCATGGTGACGCCAGGCTTGAACCGGTCGTAGGCGATGACTCTCATGGCGCTTTCTTCGCCAGCTGGTGATTCTCGGCCACCGCGGCCTTTACCAGCACCTTGAACGCGGCTGCGTCGATCTCCTCCCCTTGGTGGATGTCGATCGCCCTTCGGGTGCTGCCTTCCAGGCTGGAATTGAACAGGCGCGATGGGTCCGGGATCCTGGCCCCCTGGGCGAACGTGAGCTTCACGGCGTTCTTGTAGACCTCCCCGGTGCACACGATCCCGTCGTGCGACCAGACCGGCACCCCCGCCATGTTGTTCGAGGGCTTCCTCCATTTCCGCTCCTCAGTCATCTCAGGGTCGGCCTCGAGGATCAGCGCCCGCATGCGGACCAGGGTCTCCTCCCGCCAATCCTCCAGACCGGGGATCTTCGCCTTTGGTTTCGGCATCATGGTTCAACCTCCAAATGGTGCGGTGCGTCGCCCGCTGCGCCACCTGGTGGCATGCGGCAGCACCTTCAGGGGATCCTCGCGAGCAGGTCGACCAGCTTCCCACCCATCATCTTCCAGCCGTACCGCGCGCCGCCCAACTCCCGCTTCTGGTCCGGCTTGAAGCCCGACTGCACGATCGACAGGCGCGTGCCCGACGCCGTGGGCGTGAGGGTGAAGGTCACGACGGTATCCAGGAAGGGGACGGCCCAGGCGTAACTCAGCTTCCGATGGGCTTCGATCTCGACCAACCGGCAATTCACGGTGCCATCCCATCCAGGATACGGCTGGGTCTTGAACCTGAACTCGGCGCCCGGCTCGAGCTTGAGATCGACCACGGGCAGGAGCCACTCGGCGAGCAGCGCGGGGTCGGTGAGCGCCCGCCACACCTTCTCCGGTGAATGGTGTAAATCGAATTCGAACGCAAGGGATTCAGTTTGCGATGGTGCGGTCTGGTCCGTGGCAGTCATTGGTCCATTTTCTCCAGCAGTCGTTCAAGGCGATCCACGTGCTCCGTCCAGAAGGCGCGGTAGTGCGCTATCCAGTCGATCAGCGGTTTCATCCCCCGCGGCTCCACCCGGTAGTACACCGAGCGCCCCTCCCGCCGGCCGTTCACCAGGCCGGCGTCTTTCAGAATGGCCAGGTGCTGCGAGACCGCCGGCTGCGAGATGTCGAACCGCGCCGTGAGGTCCTTCACCGCCGTTTCGCCCCGGGTGAGCGACTCGAAGATCGCCCGCCGGCTGGGGTCCGCCAGCGCCTGGAAGATCTTGTCTCCGGCCACGACCGCGCGCTGCATGGATAATATATAAGTAGCCACTTATGGATTGTCAAGAGCGACCTGCCAAGTGCGACGCTGGGGAAAGTTCGTTAGGCCCCCAGCGCTTCGACCACCGCCCTGGCTGTCTCCGCGCCGGAAAAGTTCTGCTGTCCGGTGATCAGGTTGCCGTCCCGAATGGCGAAGCCGCGCCAGAGGCCGGCGCGCACATAGTTGGCCCCCAGCTTCTTCAGCTCGTCCTCGATCCGCCACGGCATCACGTGCTTGTCGCGGGGGAGCGCGCCCATCTCCCACACTGCGTTGTCGGCGTAGTCCTCCTCCACATTGGCAAAGCCGGTCACCGTCTTACCCTTGGTGAGATACTCGCCACTAGACAGCCTGGCGTAGCGCAGAACCGCGACGCCGTGGCAGAGCGCCGCGGTCACCTTGCCCGCCTCGAAGAACTCCACGAACCGGCGCTGAAGCTCCTTCTCCCCGTCGAAGGTGAACATCGGACTCTGCCCCCCACACACCACCATGGCATCGAACCGATCGAGTTCGAGCGCCGAGACCGGCTTGGTGTTCTCGACCAGGGCCGCGAGCCGCGGCAGCGACTTGAAGCCCAGGGTGATGAGATCGGTCGAGGAGTAGCCGCTCGGGTCCAGGGGATCGCTCAGGGCATCCGCTTCGCACCCGCCACCCTTGGGGCTGAAAACCTCCACCTGGTAGCCGCGCTCGGTGAACTCGTAGTACGGGTGGGTGAGCTCGGACCACCAGAAGCCGACCGGCCAACCGGAGGTGGTCGAGACCGCCGGGTTGGCGATGACGATGGCGACGCGCTTGGGCCGCTTCTGGTTGACCGGATTGGGATCGCGGAGACTCACGGCGTGATCCTCACGGCTTCAGGTACGAGTCCAGCCACCGGACGATGTAGGCGCACGCCTGGCTGACGTAGGGATCCTGGTCGTACAGCTCGATGTGGTTGTGAGTCTCGATCCACACCAGCTCCTTGGGACCGATCGCCGCGTCGTACGCCTGCTGAGCGTACTCCGGCAACAGCGCCAGGTCCTTGGTTCCATGAATGATCAGCAGCGGGGTCGGAGCCACCAGCGGCGCATGCCCCACGGCGTTGTAGATGAAGTAGGGCTCCAGCGAGGCCGCCGTCATCCGGCGCGACCAGTTCGGTGCGTCGGCCTGGCTGGTCCGGTCGTAATAGCTGTACGCCTCGGGATTCGGCATGGCGGCGACCGGCACCTCATCCGACAGGCCCGGTGCGATGGTCGGGATGTACGCCACCTCGCCGGTCCGATACTGCTGAGTCACCAGCTCGTTCACCTTCCGATAGTATTGGGCGAATCCGTCCACGCCGAGGAACTGCTGGAAGGTGCCGCCGATGTTGTATCCGCCAGCCACGCTCACCACCGCATTGATCCGCTTGTCGCGGGCCCCGGTCGAGACGGCGTAGCCCCCTCCCATGCACACGCCGACCAGGGCCAGTCGGTCGGGGACGACGTCACCTCGGGTCAACAGGTAGCTGACCGCGTTACTGTAATCTTCGATTACCTGATTGGGGTCGTAGTGGAATCGGGGCGTCCCCTCGCTTTCCCCGAAGCTGCGCGAGTCGAAGGTCAGCACGGTATATCCGGCCTCGGCGAAGCGTTCAGCGTAGTGGGGGACGGTCTGTTCCTTCACGCTGGATATCGGGCCCACCATCGCAATGCCCGGGGTCCGCTTCGAGGCCTTTATGCCGGGTGGGCGATAGAGATGGCCTGCCAGTTTCCAGCCGGCACTCTGGAACGTGACCGGAATCCTCCGTGAGGGATCGGCTCGCAGGAGGTTCTGGGGATCGGCGGGGAGGTAGTACGTATCGTCCACCGGCTCCCGTGCAGCGGCGGCCGTGGGGCGGATCCGTATGGTGGGTGCTGCGGTCTCGGGACGTTGCCCCTCGAGTGACGGGGCGCGGTCCCGCTTGGGCTCAGTCTGGGCCAGTTGGTCAATCGCCATAGGATCTATACGCCTCGGGTTGAGGTAGGATTCAGGAACCTGCCGCATTGCGCCCGCCTGTACCACCCAGCACACTTCCACTGATGCTGATAGACCTCGCTCCCGGCGCCGTGGTCTGGCCGGCCGCGGTCATGATGTGGGGTCCGGGCTACCACACCACCACCCACCGGCATCACGCCGTGCAGCTCCTGCTGACCGTGCGGGGATCGCTGCTGGTGCGAGAGGGGTCCCACGAAACCTGGCACCGGTGCGGCGGAGCGCTGGTGCGCCCCGACGTCTTGCATGAGGTGGACGGAAGTGGCAGCACCGTGCTGCTCGGGTTCATGGATCCGGAGAGCGAGGTGGGCGCCGCCCTGTGTGATCGTATTGAGGGCGCCATCGCCTGTCTTCCTTGGTACCAGGTGTGCCGCTGGCGGGCGGTGTTGGGATGGCCCCTCACCGAATCAGGAGTCGAACAGTGGGTCACCCGGCACCTGCTGCACCGGCGTCGTCCGGTCCACATCGATCCCCGCGTCATGCGGGCGGTGGAGCACATCCGCCGGCGCGTCGACGGGTCAGCTGATCTCTCGCTCAGCTCCCTTGCGGCCATCGCGGGGCTCTCGCCGTCCCGCTTCATGCACCTGTTCACCGAATCACTTGGCGTTCCTCTGCGTCCCTACATCCTCTGGCTCCGGCTGCAGCGCGCGTCTTCCGAAATGATGGAGGGCGCAAGCATTTCCCAGGCCGCCCACCGAGCCGGTTTTGCTGACGCCGCGCATCTCAACCGGACATTTCGCCGCATGCTCGGCTCGAGCCCGACGGAAAAGAGGGACTGGCAGAGTATGGAGCACATCCCTGAGACAGCGAGCCTGGCATAGCCCCGAACCGGTCCCCGACTATCAAACGGGTTGCCGGGATGCCCTCGGACCACCCGGCAGCGTGCTCGCCAGAGCGGGTAACTCCTCCAGTCGAGGGGCGAAGAAGTTGTGGAGCGGCGTGATGGTGATCTCGGTCTTGCGGTCAATGCCCAGCTCCTGCATTGCAGGGGCCAAACGCCGGGCCAGGAAGTTCTCGAATCCCGCCTTCTGATCCCAGATCTCCACCACCCGATAGCCGAAATCGGTGGTGATGGTCGCATGGAGATAGATGCCCGGCTCCGGCCGGTGCTCGACCCCCAATCTATCCATCACCGTGCGGTACTCCTCCGGCGACAGGCCATACACATCCAGAGTGGTCACCACGGTCATCTCGGGTTCCTCGGTTCTTAGGTCGGGAAGTATGATAGATTCGCCCGCTGGCCCCGTCTTGAAAGAACTGGCTGTTGA
>Ga0075421_100006012_pt1 | contig 14749 bp, 7 predicted proteins | sample SoiMetdeltSBSDD5_FD_75292 | JGI IMG/M metagenome (GOLD analysis project Ga0075421, IMG submission 75292) | Bulk soil microbial communities from a Populus tree surrounding site in Tennessee, USA - Soil MetaG P. deltoides SBSDD5 | ecosystem: Environmental > Terrestrial > Soil > Tree plantation...
CTGCTGCTGATATCAACATTGTCGTTAGCGGACACTCGCACAAGCCTAGTCAAACCGAACGTAATGGTGTCATGTTCCTGAACCCCGGGAGCGCCGGTCCTCGGCGTTTTAAGTTGCCAGTCACCGTTGCCCAGCTCAACTTGCGCGAGTCGCCGTGGAGTGTTCAGTTCATCGACTTGTCGGCAGGAGAGACTTAATTTTCAGCTTTCTTCTGACGCTCGTAAGGAGTCTTGAGGTACTTGGCCGCTTGCTCGAGTGCGCCTTGCGTATTGTCTTTGGTACGCTCCGCTTGCTTGTACTCATTGAGCGCGCGATCACGCTGGCCAGTGATGTCGAAAATATTGCCCAGATTGATGTGCGACCAAACCTCGATCCATTTTGGCTGCAGATCTCCGTTCAGCGCCTCCCGGAATTCGTTCGCCGCTGACTGGTAGTTGCCCTGCAGGAAAAACACTTCGGCGATCCGGTAATGCGCTAGCGATCCCGTGCGATTCGCTTCGAGAGCCTTCTGATACTCCTTCAGCGCTTCATTGAATTCGCTGATCTCAGCGAACTGCTCTCCGCGCCGGATGGCAACTGCGACCCGCATCTGATTGCTGAAACGCAACACGCGATTGTCAGGATCGAGCGCGATCGCTTTTGGTTTACCAAAAGTGTCGACAGAGAATTCCGATGAGGTGCCCATCACCTCGACGCGCTTCTGCTCCGGATTTCCTTCCGTCTCGATCTTCAGGTCGATCGGCATCCGGAACGTGTCCAGATCCTGAGCGATTTTGCCCATCGCCCGAAAGCCCTTCTGCGTGCGGAGAATGGTGTATTCCAGCTTGAATTCGGGAGCGCCGCTTGATTCAATCCACTGAATGAAAAAGTAACCTAGATCCTGCGCGCTGGCCTTTTCCGCCGTCTTCTTGAAGTCGTCGGTGGTGACGGACTTCCAAGCGTATTGAGCGGAGAAATCCTTAACCGTTTGGAAGAACTTCTCATCGCCGATTACCGACCGGAGCATGTGAAGCACCGCAGCGCCCTTGGACCCGGTCAGCGCCAGAAGCTCGGGCGAATAGTCCTCGAGGCGCGCCGCCTGCACCACCGGCACGTTGTCCACGGTCAACGCTTCGACAGCCGTGTCGCGCATGTCATTCTCGAGCGAGGAGGGACCGTTAACCTGGGCCGAGTAAAGCGTCTCCGAATAACTTGCCAGACCATTGCTCAACCAAAGGTGATTGCGGGTGGCCGGAGAAATCATGGCGCCCCACCATTGCCGGGAAATCTGATTCGCCAGCAGCTTCGTGCTCACTTCCTTGCCGATCGCGCGTGGATTCAAAAAGATAATGCCCGGGGCCGCGTAGCCATTCGGCGCACCGGCTTCAGTCTCGACGATCGTCAGATTGGCGTAGGGCGGAATTCCAAACAGGCTCGAGAGATGCGTTACGATTTTGCTGGCCTCCTGCCCATACGCATTGGCCATGCCCTGCTCGTCCGCGCGGAAATAGAAGGCTGTGGTCACACCCTCGGAGTTGACCCGCGTAGCCGGAGCATCCTTCACCACCGCGATGCTGCCCGGAAATGACGATCGGTCGAACTTGAGGTTGTAGGAGTTCTTCTCGCCACTCGCGAGCACCGTTTCGATGCCGCTGCCAACTACCTTCGAGCCCTTGGCGACTGTCGCATTGATTTCAGCGGAGTACCGATCGGTGGTGTAGCCACTTACCGGGAACCATCGCGACGGATACAACAGGTAAGCGTAGTCGTTCTGGATCGCCGCGAATTTGATTCCATAGACCGGCGAATCCTCCTGTCCCGAGAGGCGGCCATCGTAGTAAAAGGTGAGCGTCACCGGCTTACCCTTTTCGAGCGGTTGGCTGAAGTTCAGACGAACCGTGAAGTCCTGCTGCGAGCGCGACGCCGGGATCTGCCGATCCTGCTGATCCACGATCTTCGACACATTCAGCGCATTGTTCAGCTCGAAAGTAGCCGATGTCGTGTTGTCGTCCAGCGGGATAAAACGCACCGCCGCCTTCGCCATCAGTGTCTGGGTGCGCTGGTTGATGTCGACGTCAATGGCGTAGTTTTCGACATCGATGCGAGTCTTGCGCTCCTGCGCTTGCGCGTGACCGGCCAGCAGAACGGCGCCTAACAAACTCGGTAACAGGCTACGAAACGAGATTCTCTGAAACATGTATTGCTTCTTCCTTGTTTAAGCGTTCCATCACCGACTGGATAGTCGACACGGCGCGATCCATTGGGTCCGACCCGATGAACAGACGCGCGGACACCTCCGCCAGGTCGGCCTTCATCTGCCGCCGGATCGTCTCATTTTCGAGAATCCGCGTGGCCTCTTGCGCCAATCGTTCGCCGGTGAATTCACTCTGCATCAATTCCGGTACAATCTTTCGCCCCGCGACCAGGTTCACCATCGACAGAAACGGCGCCTTAACGAGCCGCCTCCCTAAAAACCAGCTTACAGGCGATACTCGATAGTACGTCACCATGGGGGTCCCCAGCAGGGCCGCCTCGACAGTGACGGTCCCACTTGCGGCCAGCGCTATATCCGCGTGGCCGATCGCATCCCAGGTTTCGCCTTCAACTACTTGGATGGGCGCGCGGCCAATTCGTTCCCGAAAAAAAGCGGCGCCGGTCGTTACCGACGCCGGAAGAAGGAAACTGGCAGCCTGGTTCTGGTACAGGCGGTCGACTGCCTCGAGCAGCGTATCCAGGTGTCTCGCCGCTTCGCCCCGCCGGCTTCCAGGTAATACTACATATAAAGGACGGTCGGGAGGCAGCCTGTGTTTCTTGAAAAAGTCCGCCCTAGATAGGGAAGTCCTAACCATCGTAGTAAGCGGATGGCCTATATAGGTGACTGGTATGTTATGGCCAGCAAAGAACTTCTCTTCGAACGGGAAGATGCACAGGAGCTGATCGATGACCTTTCTCATCGTTGAAACGCGGCCCTGGCGCCAAGCCCAGACCTGGGGCGCCACCAGATATATCACCGGGATACCCGCGGCTTTCAGTTTAGCGGCGAGCCTGAGATGGAAGTCGGGAGAATCGGTCAGGATCGCCAGATTAGGACGATTTTCGAGGGTAAAAGTGAGCAATTTGCGGTACTCACGATAGATTCCAGGGATGTGGGCGATCACCTCGACAATCCCGACGACGGCCAGACTGCCGGCATCGACGACCGTCCGAACACCCGCTTTGCGCATCCGTGGACCCGTGCAGCCGTAGAAATCGGTATCCGGCCAGGCTCGCTTAAGGCTCGTCGCGAGACTGGCGGCATAGAGGTCACCCGAGGCTTCGCCCGCCGATATTAGAACTCTTTTTGGCTGCATCGCCTTGTCCTTCCAGTATAGTGACTTGGGGTTGTTAAGATGGTAGGGAAAATGGCCATTGAAACCGACCGTGCCAAAATCACGGTGGAAGACCTTGTAACCCGAATTCGCACCGAGATGGTGCCGCTCGGGTCGGTATTCTCCTATTTCCTCGTTACCCCGATCGTGGATGAGGATCTGAAGCAGTACCTGGAGGATCCCATTGCCGCGCTGCCTGCGGGGATTTGCGCCGCCTTGCCGCGCATCGGGATATTGCTAGCGCCGTATCTGGAGAAGGCAAACGGGAAAGGCGGGGACTTAATCACCTTCGATCGCCCGCCGGAGCCGAAGCAGATTTTCGTCTCGCGTTTGGTGCGGCGGGACACGGCTACTCTTGCCTTCGCCACAAAAGAGGAGGAGATGGCCGAGTATCACTACTGCTTCTACAATGCCATCGCCGGTCTTGTCGCGGCCGGTCCGTCCGAGGCGGCAGCCAAGACGCAATTCGATAGCCTGATTCGGGAAGAACTGGCAGCCGACGTCCACGGCGAAGTGGATGAGCGAAGCTGGCGATTGAAGCAATCGCTGGTTCGCCGGCAAAATAACACGCGCAAAGAGACCAAGCTCTTTCAGGACTACGCAAAGCAAGCCTTCGAGGATACTCTCACGCTGTACCTGCATGGTATTTGCTGCGATATCGATGTCGAGACCGGTCCACGGCAAATGCCGAGCAGGCATCTGCGACGTCGCCTGGAGTTGCTCTCGACGCTCTATCCTCCACCCAAGGGGTACGCGGTGCTTCCCGAGCAGCCAAAAAAACGGTAACTCTCGCCAACTTTTCTCGCCTTCGCACGTATATAGCCTAGACAGCTCTCCGGTAGAAGATCGACCGATGTATGATTTTGTCAGGCTGCCATGAGTAAAAAGCGAACCGAAGCATCTGAAACAGAGCTTTTACAAGGAACTTTAGATATGCTGATCCTGCAGACGTTAGCGACCGGGGCTGCCCATGGGCATACGATCGCCCATGTCATTGAGCACCGTTCAGAAGACGTTCTACAGGTAGAGCACGGGTCGCTTTATCCAGCCTTGCACCGTTTGGAAGACCGGGGATGGATCGCATCGTTCTGGGGGACATCGGAAAACAATCGCAAAGCGCGGTACTACCGGCTGACGGCCACGGGGCGCAAGCAGTTGAGCGTCGAGACGAGCCGTTGGGACCGCGTCGTACGCGCGATCAACCAGGTGCTGCGACCTGCAGAAAAGTGACTTGCGATGAGCTGGCGGCGCTTCCTTCGGCGGAATTGGTGGGACGGCGAGCGAGCCCGCGAGATCGAGTCGTATCTCGAGATCGAAACGGCTGAAAACATCGCCCGCGGCATGAACCCGTCCGACGCGGCTGCAGCGGCGCATCGCAAGTTTGGCAATCCCGTGATGGTTCGAGAGGAGATTTACCGGATGAATACTGTCGGCTGGCTCGAAAGTGTCTGGCAGGACGTGCGCTACGGGGCGCGGCAGCTATGCTCAAGTCCCGGATTCGCCGCCGTCGCCATCGCGTCGCTGGCATTGGGGATCGGAGCGAATACCGCTATCTTTCAATTGCTCGACGCGGTTCGGCTCCGTAGTCTGCCCGTGAAGAATCCGCAAGAGCTCGCCGAGGTACGGATTATCGGCGGCAATGGCGGCATGGGCCTCAACCCTAACCGCTACGGGGGCTTGACGAGGCCGCTCTGGGAGCACATCGAGAAGCATCAGCAGAGTTTTTCGAGCATGTTCGCGTGGGCGTCGGGCGATATACGGGTCGGACAGATAAGCGACCTTCGCCGAGCGAAGGGGATTCGAGTCAGCGGCGATTTCTTTCGCACGCTGGGAGTGGACCCTTGGCGCGGACGTTTGATTCTGCCCGAGGATGAAGCGCAGTCATGCCCTCTGACCCGCGCCGTCGTGAGCTATAGCTACTGGCAAGGCCAAATGGGCGCAAGGGAGCTTGACGCGGGCAGCAAGCTGATGGTCAATGGTGACCTCGTCGAGGTGATCGGAGTGACGCCTCCGCAGTTCCTGGGCTTGGCGGTCGGCGAGAGCTTTGACATCGCCCTTCCGTTCTGCCGTCCCCGGGAAGCGCTCCGAAGAGACGTATTTGATGTCTCTGTCATGGGACGTTTGCGGCCGGGATGGACGCTGGAGAAGGCTTCGGCGCATCTGGAGGCTATCAGTCCCGGCTTGTTCGCTGAAACGGTGATCACAGGCTACGGCGCTGAGGCTATCGGGAGATACAAACGATTCAAGCTGGCGGCCTACGAAGCGGGCGGCGGCGTCAGCCAGCTTCGCGAGCAATACGATTCGTCTTTATGGCTGCTGCTGGCGATCACGGGAATGGTACTGTTGATCGCCTGCGCCAATCTGGCGAACCTGATGCTGGCGCGCGCGAGTGTGCGCGAGCGCGAAGTTGCGGTGCGGCTCGCCCTGGGAGCCTCGCGACGGCGCTTGCTGCGGCAACTGCTTGCGGAGAGCGCGTTGCTCGCGGCGATCGGTGTCGGACTCGGAGTCGCGATCGCCCGGTTTCTGAGCCGAACTCTGGTCTGGTCGCTTTCCACGGAGAACGCCATGGTCCAGCTGCCGATGGCAACTGACTGGCGGATCTTTCTTTTCGCAACACTGGTGGCGGTCCTCACCTGCGCCATCTTTGGAGTCATGCCGGCGATTCGGGCGACGGACGTCGAGCCCGGGTCCGCGATGCAATCGGGCAGCCGAGGTGTCACGGGACGTCGTGAACGATTCGCGATCCAGCGTCTGATGGTCATCGGGCAGATTTCGATTTCGCTGGTGCTTCTGGTGAGCGCGTTACTGTTTGTGCGCAGTTTTCGAAACCTGATGACATTCCATCCGGGGATGCGGCAGGCTGGTATCACTGTCGGTTTTTTTGGATTCAACCCGATTCCAGCGGCGCGAGATCATCCTGAAGAATTTCGCCGGGAGATCCTGGACGAGGTGCGCGCAACGCCCGGAGTTCTAGCGGCGGCGAGTACAACGAACGTGCCGCTCATTGGCGGAAGTTGGAGTCATGGCGTTCGAATCGGGTCTGCGCGCGGAGGATCCCAGTTCACCTGGGTTAGTCCCAGTTATTTCGAAACCATGGGTATCCCGGTTCTTCAAGGCCGCGATTTCACTAGAGACGACACGCGAAAGTCCCCGCGCGTGGCGGTGGTGAACCAGACATTCGTCCGCAAGTATCTGGGCGGGACAAATCCGATCGGTCAAACGATGCGCACCGGGGAGGAGCCGAACTTTCCGTCAACGGTATACGAGATAGTGGGCGTGATCGCGGACACGAAATACAACAACCTGCGCAGTGTCATCCCGCCGATGACGTTTGCGCCTGCGTCGCAGTACCCGCCAGAAGCGCTGTGGGCGAACGTGATGATCCACTCCGATTCACCGACCGCGACTGTTGGCGCAGCGGTGAAGCGTCGCATCTCAGAAAAGTATTCGGGAACCATCATGGAGTTCGTCGATTTTCAGCAGCGCATTCGCGAGGGCATGATTCAAGAGCGGCTGATGGCGATGTTGTCGGGATTCTTTGGGCTGCTAGCGGCCCTGCTGGCGATGGTTGGCCTATACGGCGTGATCTCCTACCTTGTGGCTCGTCGACGGAACGAAATCGGAATCCGCCTCGCGCTTGGAGCGCACCGTGGACAGGTGATCGGTATGGTGATGAAAGAAGCGGGACGGCTACTGTTGATCGGTATCGTGATCGGCATAGCTACATCATTGGTTGCAGGACGCGCTGCCGGCGCGATGTTATTCGGGTTAAAGCCGCACGATCCGCTAACACTCGCCGGGGCCGTGATTCTTCTGGCGGCGATCGCCCTGATGGCGAGTCTCGTGCCGGCCCGGCGGGCATCACGACTCGATCCCATGATTGCGATTCGCTACGAGTAGGATTCCCGAACGTAACTAAGTGTTACGTGATGGTCATCGCACAGTAACAAACTATTTCTATCCTCAAGCATGACATTTCGTACGCTCCTTCTCATGCTTGCGGTAATCTCTGCGCTCTTCGCGCAAAATACCGCGACATCGCTCTCCGGAACAGTTGAGGATCAAAGTGGGTCGCGTATTGCAGGCGCCGTTGTAACTGCCCGCAACTTGCAGACCGGACTTCGGACGGAAATGAAGACCGCGCCTGACGGCTCTTTCCGGTTTCCGTCGCTCCCGTCCGCGAGTTATGAAATCCAAGCGACGCATCCCGGCTTCGGCGCATTCAAAAAACTGCTCGATTTGCAGGCGGAGCCCGCTTCTCTCGCGATCCAGCTTTCGACGGCTACGTTGAATGAGGCAGTCCTGGTCTCGGCGGCGACCGATCTGTTGCAGCCAACCCGCGCGACTAACACGGCCACGCTAAGCGCGGCGCAGATCACCTCCCTGCCGACGGCGTCGCGTAACTATACGCATCTGATCGTCACGGAAGCAGGCGTTTCAGCGCCTCTGCCCGATCGTACCGGCAAAGGAATGAATTTGGCGACTTCCCCCGGCGCGCAGGGCGATGACGGCGCGCAGTCGCTCAATCCCAGTGTCAATGGCGCGCGACCTACGAATAACTCCGTATCGCTAAATGGCGTCGACACCACCAACATGATGAACGCCAACGGAAGTCTTGGCAACAACATCAGCATTCCACTGGACGCGCTGGAGTTGGTGGAGGTTCAGACGGCGCTGTATTCGGCGTCGACCGGACGTAATGGCGGCGGAAACATTCAGATGGTGACCCGCGGAGGCACGAACGACTATCACGGTTCCGTCTATCACTTCCTGCAGAACGAAATCTTCAACGCCAACGAGTTCTTCCTCAATCGCGCAGGGACCGACAGGCCGAAATTTCGCAGAAATGAAACCGGATTGACATTCGGTGGACCCATCTTTCGTGATAAAACTTTCTTCTTCGCCTCCGTGCAGCGCGCGGACTTCGCGTCCGGATACGCGAATCGCGCCATCGCTACCACGGGTATACCCGACGGATTGACGGACGTCCGCACCCGCGAATCGATCGCCGCCGTCGCCAACAAATGGATGCAATCCGGCGCGCGCGACGACCCGAAGTTTGCGGCCAACCTGCTCACGGCGATCCGCGGATTTCCGGTCGAGCAGATATCTTTCCTCGAGAGCAAATTTTTCACGAACCCCGCCGCCCTGCAGTTGCGAACACTGACACCAGCCGACATCCATCCCGTCGCCGTCAACATTCTGAATGTCAAACGGAACGGCTCCCTGCTGCTTCCTTCCGCCAGCGATTCGCTTCCGCTGATTCCGGGCAACGGAACCTTCGGCGCCGAGCGGTCGTTTACGCAGGTCTTCCCCACGACTTTCAACAACTGGTCGGGCCTCGGCACGGTCGAGCACAACTTCAGCTCATCGCACCGTCTTCGCCTGAATTACGTGAACTCTAAGCAGTTCGTTGAAGAGGCGTTCCCTTGGGCGAGCTCTTCTCCCTCGCCGACACTCGGCCTCACTCCGTCCTGGACTGCTTCGCTGTCCGACGTGCGTACTTTCGGCCCGCATTGGGTCAACGATCTGCGTGGCGGCTTCTTTGAATTGTTCAACACGCGCATCTCAAAGTACAGAGATATTTTCAACTCCTCGCTCGGGATCTACAATCCACTGGAACCTGCAGTCGGGGGGTTGGCGTCGTTGATGCCAACGGTCGACATCACAACGCAGCGATCCGGCGCGGGCATCGGCAACGCCTGGGATTTTTACGATCGCCAACGTGTGATCAATGTCGCCGACACGGTGAGCTATAACCTCTCCAAACACACTCTCCAGTTCGGCGGCGAGTTCCGTCGGCCGACCATCAAAGGGGAGTACATGGCCCGCACCAACGGTGATCTGGACTACAATAGCTGGCTTTTCTTCTTCACCGGGCACGGAGCCTCGGGCGGCGGATCGGACCTTGACCAGGGCGACACGCGGCGGCACTTCAAAATGCGCGACGTGAGCCTGTTCGTGCAGGACGACTGGCGCGTGCGGCGCGGCCTGACCCTCAATATTGGGCTGCGATGGGACTTCTTCGGAAACCCGATAGACTCCGAGGGCCGGATTGGGAATTACTACAATCAGGCGACCGCGGCCCGGCTCGGACTCGAGCCCGGATTCTACGTGCCCGCCAACAGCCCGTTTTTCGAGCCAAACTTCAATCCGTTGCAGATCGGCCTGGTAATTTCGCCGGGGACACCGGTAAATTACCGCCAGATTCACAAGTCTCCGTACGATTCGACGATCCAGAGCGACTACAACAATCTCGCTCCGCGCATCGGCTTCGCCTGGCAGCCGAGCCAGTTGAGCAAAGTCGTGATCCGCGGTGGATACGGAATATTCTATGAGCGGACTTCAGGGGCTTTCAAGTCGGACATGCAACTTTCGGCGCCCTATTTCTTCTACGCCAACGTTCCGTCTCCCGTGGATATGGCGAATCCGTATCCGACTCTCAACGTGAATCCCTTCCAGATTCCGCTCAACGTCACGATTACCCGAAACGCAGCCGGCACTCCGAGCTGGCGGCGCGCCGACGGTTCGCCGTTCCCCACCACCGAGCCATTCAGCGCGAAGAGCAATACGTTCATCGATCCGTTCGTTCGGACACCTTACGTGCAGCAGTGGTCGTTCAACCTGCAATATGAGCCGTGGAAGGGCAATCTGTTCGATATCCGGTATGTGGGCTCGCGAGGAGTCGGTCTGCTGGCGAAGCTGAATCTTGCACAGCCGGAGGATCCTCGCGTGGTTCCGGTAAACGGCTTCAGCGATATTTACAATGCGGCTGGGGCGCTGCTCAATCCGGACTTTTTCGTAAAGCCCGAGTACCTGGGTTTGAGCAAGTCGGGCGGATTTAGGTTGCGCAGCAATTGGGGGCAGTCGACCTACCATGGCTTGCAAACCAACTTCCGCCGCAACTTGGCCAAGTGGTTTCAAGGAAATCTCGGCTATACATGGAGCAAATCAATCGACACTGTTTCGTCCGATAGCTCAGTGATCGAGCACGACGCGTTCCGCATCGCCAACAATCGTGGCTTATCCAACTTCGATCGTACACATCGCTTCACAGCGGCTTATATCATCGCCCTCCCGGCGCTCGCGTCCAGCAACTCGGCTCTGAAGCTGATCGCCGGAGGCTGGTCGTTGGGGGGCCTTGTGACGATTCAATCCGGAGCGCCGTTTTCCGTCACCGGCGCAGCGACGCGCAACGCGATGTTTGCCCAGCCATCAGTGGCACGGCTCGACTTTGCGCCCGGAAAGACTATCGCCGATGCGGTCCTGAGCGGTCGAGTCCAGGACCGGATTGAGAAGTATTTCAACTACGAAGCTTTTGCCGACTCGCTAGACCACTGGGGCGACACCGGTCGCAACATTCTGCGCGGTCCCTCGCAATCGCAATTTGATTTCACCCTCTCGAAGACAACGAAACTCCGCGAGTCTGTTGTCAGTGAATTGAGATGGGAAGCGTACAATGTCTTCAATACTCCTGTGTTCGCCAATCCGGCGAGCACATTCGCCGCGGCTGGCTACGGCACGGCGGGCCGGATCACGGCTACGATAGGCGGCCCGCGAACGATGCAGATCGGCCTCCGAGTGAGATGGTAAGGTGAGTCATGAAAACTTTGAGCGCGCTGTTTTGCCTCTGCGCCGTCGCTTCCCCGCAGACCGTTGACAAGCCGGTTCGGGCGGTCACCGATCCGGGTGTGGTCACCACGCGGCAGGCGATAACTCCGGCGGGGACGCCGACCGTGTTTCAGGGTCGCGTCTATGGCGTAGCTTTCGGCGCCAATCCGTCTGAGTTGTGGGTCCTCAACGCTACCCGCGTGTACCGGCTCGACTGGAAACAGAATCGAGTTCTCGATAACGCGCCGCTGAATGGATCACCGGGACTGCAGGGAATTCGGTTCGACGGCGGCCGGCCGGTCTTCGCATTTGCCGCGCGGCCGGGAGGCAAGGTCGAGCTTGCGACGATCGATGGCAGCGTCAAAACGCTGGTTGGCGACCTGGGTGACACCAACGCCGGCTCGATAGCTGTAGCAGCCAAGTCCAACGCGAAAGGACAGCGGATCGCCGCCGTGCCGGTCATCGCGAAAAACAAGCTTGCCGTCGTGGATATGGCCGCCGGCAAGCTGCTCGCCTCCGTGCCAACGCAAGGCGTCGCGCCGTTTGGTGTCGCGCTGAATCAGGACGGAAGTGTGGCCTATGTCAGCAACTGGGGCGGCCGCATCCCCAAGTCCGGGGATCTGACTGCGCCGACAGGCACGGCTCCGGGCGCGGACCAGGTTGCGGTCGATGCTCGCGGTGTCGCCGCTTCGGGAACAGTGACACGTGTTGATCTCGTTACGATGGCCGTCACTCACACCATTCCAGTGGAGTTGCACCCAACGGGAATTGTTTGGGACGAGCAGCGTCGCCGCCTGTATGTGGCGAACGGAAACAAGGATTCAGTGAGTGTGATTGATACCGCGTCGAATCGAGTGGTCCAGACGATCCGCTTGCAACCATTCCACATGGCTGTTGCAGGCATCGCTCCTGCTGCTCTGGCGCTGTCGCCGGATGGAGCGAAGCTTTACGTCGCCTGCGGAGGGATCAACGCCGTGGTCCAGGTGAACACGGCGGACGGCCGCCTCGAAGGCATGATCCCGACCGCCTGGTACCCAAGCTCACTCACGATCAGCGCGGATGGAAAGCATCTGGCAGTCGGAGCGCTGCTGGGCGCGGGCTCCGGATGGCGCGACGAGGTTAATAAGCGATTCGTCCATGCTAATCGCGGCGCTGTAAGTGTCGTGCCCGTACCGGACCGCGCGCAACTTGCCGACTACACCACCGTCGTGGCGGAGAACAATCGGATGCGCCTGGCTGGTTCGACGCCGGATCCTGAGCCTGCCGCCAGCCGCACACCGATCGCGATTCCGCGCCGCGCTGGAGATCCATCGCTGATCGAGCATGTCGTTTATATCGTGAAAGAGAACCGCACATACGACCAGGTTTTTGGCGACATCGCGAAGGGCAACTCCGATCCGTCGCTGGTGATGTTCGGGAAGGATGTGACGCCCAACCAGCACCGGCTTGCCGAGGAGTTCGTCCTGCTGGATAACTTTTACGCAACGGGAGGCAATAGCGCCGACGGTCATCAGTGGCTCACGCAGGCGAACGAAGTGGCGTACTGCCTCTGGCCTGGATACGCCGGGCGCAGCTATCCGTTTGACGGAAGCGATCCCATCGCATACTCCGAAGGCGGCTTCCTGTGGGATCAGGCAGTGAAGAAGAAACAGAGCGTGCGCATTTTTGGAGAGTACGCCGGACGCCTTGCAGAGCGTACCCCGCGATCCGAATTGCTGAAAGCCTGGGAGAAGGGCGAGCGTTTTACCAGCCGCTGGAACGTCACGGCTCCCGTCGCTAGCGTTGACGCAGTGCTCGCCAGGAACTATCCGCCGTACTCCACAACTGTTCCAGATGTGATTCGGGCGCAGATTTTTCTCGAAGATTTGAAAAAGTGGCAGGTGTCCGGCGAGATGCCGCGGCTGACGATTTTGCAGCTGCCAAGCGATCACACCTCCGGCACGGCGCCCGGAGCGAGCAGTCCGAAAGCGATGGTCGCCGACAACGACTACGCCGTCGGGCAGATAGTCGAGGCCCTCACCAAGAGCCGGTTCTGGAACAAGATGGCGATTTTCATAGTGGAAGACGACGCTCAGAATGGTGTTGATCATGTCGATGGTCATCGAACCGTGGCGCTGGCGATCAGTCCGTACGTCCGTCGTGGGGCAGTGGATTCGACTTTCTACGCGCACCAGAGCATGCTGAAGACGATCGAGCTGATCCTCGGACTCCCTGCGATGTCGCTATTCGACCTGATTGCCACCGACATGCGGGCCAGTTTCACCGATACTCCCGACAACCGAACTTATGAAGCGGTTGTTCCGGCGCAGTCACTGTTCGAAATGAATCCGCCGGCGAGTGCGCTGAAAGGCGCTGCCCGCCGCGGCGCGCAAGCTTCGGCCAAGATGCGATGGGATGTTCCAGACGCCGTCCCATCGGCTAGCCTGAATCGCATTTTGTGGCATTCGATCCGCGGATGGGGCACGCCATTTCCAGGAACGCGCCGGGCGGTCTTCACGCCGCTGACGGCGGATACAGACGAGGAAGAGGACGAGAAATAGTCGACCGTCCCGGCTAGCGCAGCCGTGACCGGTACGAGTCTGTGTGAAATACTCAACGAACAAGCTAAAGCTTGTTCCACAGTGTCGTCGATTCTACTGTGGAATAAGCTTTAGCTTGTTCGTCAAGCGATCTCAACTAATTTGTCCGCGGCGCTGTAAGCGAATACCGCCGCAACGCCGCCGGAATGAAGTCCCACTTGCGCTTCGACGTCCGCAGCACGGAAAGCGCCACCATCGCCGCAATCAAGATGACCGAATACGCGGTGACCTGCGAGATGTCGAGGTTTTCCTTCCAGGATCCGAACCAGCGCCCATAAACCAACTCGATATGGACCCAGTAGACCAGCAGCGACGTCGTGCCTAACTGCGCCACTACACTCCAACTAGGTCCGACCGCATATCGTGTCCAGAGAAAGGCGAAGGCCAGCATCCACAGAAGAATGCCCAGCTTGATCAGCGTCAAAGCCGGACTGTCCAGCCAGAACTCGGACTTCGTGTACAGAGAGTAGGGTATCTCCGAGAAGTAGCGTCCGCCTACAATCAGGCCCGCGCCTAGCAGCGCTCCCCACTGCATCGCCCGATCCATCTGATCGTCGCGCAGCAGCCGGATAATGCTGCCGGCGCTGAGTCCGAACGCGAAGAAGGCAGCCCAAGGAAAGAAGCTGAAGAACTGATAATCTGGCGCGATGTAGTTTTTCAAGAGCCAAGGAACGCGCGACCAGTCGAGTTGTGAGACTAGCGGCCCCAACGCCGCGATCGCTACGCCTGCAGTTATACCCATGCGAGCGCGGTCCGCCGTACTAAACACAGCCAGGAGAGCGAGCGCCGCCCCGGCCAGCGCCATGCAGTTCAATACATCTACTTTCCAAAGCGTCGACAGCGGACCATGCGGCGCCGAAAATATCCACAACTGAATGCGAAACAGCATAGCGATCACCAGAAGGTACCGCGCCCGGCTCAGCGCCGATGTGATGCGGGCGATCGGCTTGAGCCCGCGCTTCTCGTCGCTATCCATACGAAAGGCCATCGTCACACCGGTCAGAAAAAGGAATACGGCGGGAGCAATGCCTCCCAGAAACTGAGATAGGACGTACGGGCCGCTGTCGCGGAGGTCAGCGCGTGTGAAGGAGTGAAACGTGTGACCCTGCAGCATGATCAGGGCGGCAACCCCTCTCATCCAATCCAGATACCGAAGACGGTCAGAAGTGGTGGAAGGCGACATTATTTCGGGTTGACTCGTTTCGTTCCCTT
>Ga0075421_100006014_pt1 | contig 14748 bp, 14 predicted proteins | sample SoiMetdeltSBSDD5_FD_75292 | JGI IMG/M metagenome (GOLD analysis project Ga0075421, IMG submission 75292) | Bulk soil microbial communities from a Populus tree surrounding site in Tennessee, USA - Soil MetaG P. deltoides SBSDD5 | ecosystem: Environmental > Terrestrial > Soil > Tree plantation...
TCAGTGCGAAATACGAGGGTGGCATTGAGTTGGTCGCCTACTCAGAAGTGGATCAACTAGTCGGTTCAAATGTAATCCCACTGGCTCTGCAATGGCGCACGCCTGTGCCCATCAAGGACTCTTTCAGCATTTTTGTGCATCTTGTGGATAGTTCAGGCAATTTGGTCACTCAGTATGATGGCGTTCCGGGGGGCGGTTTGCTGCCGATGACGGTCTGGAAGCCGGGGGAACTCATCACGGATCGGTTTGCGTTGATCCTGCCGCCGGACTTTGCTCCCGGTGAATATTCGATCCGGGTGGGAATCTACAACCCAGCGAGCGGGCTGCGGCTTCGCGTGCTGAGTGCGGCTGAGAGCGGCGGGGATTACGTGACGATTATGCATCTGACTCTGCCGTGAAAGCAGCATTTGGCAGTTAGCTGAAACGCTTTCAACCAAACATCGCTCCTCTCTCCCTACAAGATCGTTCCGTACATTCGTGGACAAAAAGCCTTTACGGTATGCTTGGCGGATGCGAACGACCCTCCAGCAGATGACCCCTGTTCAGCGCATCGCCGCGTTGGGATTAATCTTATACCTGAGCCGTGCGGGAGCAGAACTCGGCGCGATGTGGCAATGGCCCCTCGGCGCGGTAATCGGCGGGGTACTCGGATTGGCGGCGGGTGTGCTCATTGTATGGCGGAGTAAATCACTGCCGCAGGCCGCGCTGATTCTGTGGGGGTATGTTCTGAACCCATACCACGAGCCGCGTTTGGCGCTGTGGATCGGGTTGGCGGCGGGGTTGGCGTGGATCATGGAGCGCCGCGAAATCGATGTGCGGTTCGTCGATGCGGCGGTGTTTCTCGCGGCGCTGGCGATCTACTGGATTACGCTCTCGCCGGGGGTGCTGCCCGCCGATGCGGGTGAGTTTCAACTGGTCGCGGCGAAGCTTGGCGTGGCCCACCCGCCGGGGTATCCCCTCTATACGATGCTGGCGTGGCTGTCCACGCTGATTACGCCGGGGAATCCGGCGTATGGAGTCAACCTGTTTTCGGCGGTGGCGGCTGCCCTCGCGGTGATGCTGGCAGGCAGGGCGGCCCATCATTTGAGCGGGAATATCTGGGCAGGTGTGGCAGCTTCGGTGGTGCTGGCTATCGCGCCCAGCTTCTGGAACACGGCGACTCAGGCCAGCATCCGACCGCTGACGGCGATGTTCACCGCCCTATGTGTCGAGCGACTCGCACGATACAAACAACAACATTTCTTCGGCGGAATGCGTGCCGTGCTCTTACGAAAGGCATCGTATGAATCAAAGTGGGTGTTAGCCGGGTTTGCGCTAGCGTTCGGATTGGGGCTGGCGCATCACCCGACGCTGGCGTTTCTGGGGTCTCTGTTTGGGATTTATCTTCTGTTAACCGATCCTTCACTTATCAGGGAGCCACGCCGATGGGTGCTGCCGCTCATCGCGTTTGCGGCGGGGTTTCTGCCCTGGCTGTATCTGCCGATCCGAGGCGCGAGGGGCGCGGTACTTGCTCCGGGTGATCTGGCGACGTGGCCCGGTTTCTGGAATCACGTGCTGGCGAAGGGATTTGCCGGGGATTTCTTCAGCTTCCACACATCTACCGATCTGGCAGATCGCGGGCTGGTGTGGCTGAACATCATGCGGATCGAGTGGACTCCCTTCATCCTGATCGCGGGGGTGCTTGCGGCGGTGATCCTCGCGTGGCGGGATTGGCGAACGCTGATCCTGCTCGGCGGCGGGTTTGCCGTGAACACGTTTATCGCCATGACGTACCGCGCTCCGCAGACTGTCGAGTACCTGATCCCATCGTATGTGCTGTTTGCGATAGGACTCGGCGTGGGGTTGGGGAACATTAATGATCCACAGATTACGCAGATTTCACAGATGGAAAAAACGGCAATCAGGCTCGGAAATCTGTGGGCAATTCCTATCACTATTGTACTTGTGGCGGGGGTGATACAGGCAGTTGATCAGTGGGGGAGTTTTGCATGGCTGGCGCGGGACAACTCGACGCGAGAGCGGGCCGAGGCGCTGCTCGATGAAGCGCCGCAGAATGCAGTGATCCTCGCATCGTGGCATTGGGCAACGCCGATGATGGCGCTGCAAGCTACCGAAGGGTTCCGGCCCGATGTCGAAGTGTTTTATGTGTACCCGGATGGGGCGGAGCGGCTCGAAGCCACATGGGTGAGGCGCATCGAAGAGAATATCGCACATCGGGCTGTAGTGATCACAAGCTATTATCCGGTTGAGTTCGCAGCTACACCTTATTTTTATGAGCCTGTTGATGGCGGCTGGATCGTCCGCACTGTGCCGCGCCGCGATCTGCCGGAAGAGATGGAATCGCCGCGCGGCACGTATGGGTTCAGCAATGGGATTTCACTGGTAGGAATTGAAAGTAAGCTGCTTACCATGCAGGTCAATGGGACGCTCTCGGTTCGGCTGGCGTGGCGCATCGATGCGCCGCAGACGCGGGATGTGACGGCGTCCGTTCACTTTGTTAACAGCGCCGGCACGGTGATTAGCAGCAGCGACCGCACCTTGCCCGCCAGCCGCGCTCAGGTAGGCGACATGCTGATCGACGACTACACCATCGGGATGCCGCCAACGGGATCGCCCAGCCCTTTAGATTCGTATCGATTGGAAGCGGGATTGTATAACGTCGAGGCGGATGGGCAGATCAACCAGTATGTGTGGGCAGCAACCAATTTGATGGCGAGCGTAGGCGATGTGACCGTGCTGCCCGCCAAGTGGCCCACACCGATTGATGATCCGCCGAATGTATCGCTGGGCGGGGAGATGGTGTTGAGCGGAGTTAAGGTAACTCCATCGGGGCTGCTCAAGCCGGGGCAGGAAGTGATCATCGATTTGACCTTCCTCGGTGCGCGACCGTTGCTGGCGGATTACGTCGTGAAGGTTGACCTGATCGGGGATGGCTATGTGTGGAAGGTTCCGTCGGATCATATTCCCGCCGATGGCGGAATCCCGACTCTCAAGTGGCTGTACGGGTGGGAGGTGCATGACCGGCATCGATTCATCGTGCCCGCCGATGCTTCGACCACAAAGGCTCACGCGGAGCTAGTTGTTTACGATCACTTCACCAATCAGGTGCTGCCGATTTTGGATGTGGCGCTCTCGCAGCAGGGGACGGCACTGAGAATCTGGGAGTGGAATGGCGAGTAGCGGAAACACCCGTCCTGCCAGGAACTTGCTCCGCACCCTGACTGGCCGATCCCCCGCCATTTTTACCGGGCGGGCTTCCGCCGGGATTTGGGCTGTGCTTCGGGCGCGCGGCTTCTCCAATACGCGGGTGTTGATCCCCGCCAACATCTGCTACCTTGCGGCGTGGGCCGTACTGCGAAGTGGCAACCATCCGGTGCTGGTCGATGTCGATCCCGACACCGGGAATATCTCCGTCGATACGCTGAATCAGGTTAAGCACAAGAATGTGGGCGCGCTGATCGTCTGCCATATGTACGGGCTAGGTGCGCCCATCTCAGAAATCGAAGCGTGGGCACGCGAACGGCACTTGTTTCTGATTGAAGATGCGGCGCTGGCCCTCGGCGCTGAGGTAGATGGACGGCCCGCCGGGGCATGGGGTGATGCTTCGGTGTTGAGCTTCGGGGCCGGAAAGATTGCCGATATTGGAATCGGTGGGGCGGTGCTGACGGACGACCGAACATTAGCGGATGAAATCGCCCGGCAGCTAGGCACGCTGCCTGAGTGGTCTCCAGAACTCGATGCGCTGCAAGATCAATGGCTGGAAATTTATTGGGCGCTCCACCAGTATGATTCGGTCAATCGCCGCCTGCCCGATTTGTATCCCCTATTGTACGAAATCTATGGAGAGATCACGGCCTACCATCTCAGCGATTTCCCGGCGGCTGATCTAGCAAACGCCCTGCGCGGATTGGCGGGAAATCTGATGCACCGGGCTGAGATCGCGGCAATCTACCAGGAGAGCTTTGCGGATTTCCCTTCCGTTCGTCCCTTATGCGAGCCTCCCGGATCGATCTACTGGAAGTATCCGGTGCTGGTTGGGGCAGAGCATCGCGACGATTTGCTGAAATACCTCTGGCGTGAAGGATATTTTGAGGTCACAAAGTGGTATCCGTCGCTGCGGCACATGCTGGCAGGGATCACCGCCAAGCGCAGCGATCAGCCTACTCCGGGCGCTGATAAGTTGGGGGCGGAGATCATGAATCTGCCTGTCGATTCAGATGTGGATGGGGAGTCGGCGCGTGAGTTAGCGGCGCGGATCAAGGCTTATGATGAGGATAGAGGTTAGCTGATGGCAGGTTAGCTCACCTTATTTAGCGAAAGATTGTTTTGACAAATAGGGTCTGTCACATGTACAATCAACTTTGTTAATTCGCGTAACTATCCCGACTTTGTATTGTTTCTTCCCTCGAATCACTATTACAATGCTGTTGCAATAACAACTGTTGCGCTTGCAACAAAATATGAATAGTGGTATTGTGAGTGTGCGGCGTGGGCAGGTGTAACGAAGGGTCAATCATAACGGGTATCGTGCCCGATCAATGCTTACACCAGCATTCAAAGAAGGAGGCTGTACATGCAGGAACGGATACGCGGAACTGTGAAATGGTTCAGCCGGACAAAGGGATTTGGCTTCATTGGGTCTGAGGATGGTTCCTGCCCCGATGTCTTTGTCCACTACTCAGCCATTGCCACCGAGGGATTCCGCAATCTGAACGAAGGCCAGCGAGTTGAATTCTCTATCATTCAGTCGCCCAAAGGCCCGCAGGCGCTCGATGTGATCGAGATCGAAGAAGCTGAAGAAGCGGCCTGATCACAACTAAATAATGCCAAATCGGACAGCCCCACAACGGGGCTGTTTTGATTCTTTCCCTGATATAACAGTTATGATTCAGTTTGTTCGCTGCTGGGTTATCGCGATTATAATAGTAGTTAATAGGTGGCCGGGAGCCGCCAACCCTCTTTTATTGGAGACATCTCATGCCCTATACCATCGAAACCCTCGACGAGGGGCGTATTATTTTGCAAACCTTTAGCAAGGATTTTGACATGGCAACCGATATGGCCCGCTCGTGGCAGGAATGTGTTGCCTTGCTGGATCAGAGCGATCATAAAATGGTGCTGATTAGCGACAGCCGCAGTTTGAAGCTGAGAAATATCGAAGACATTATTCAAGCAGCGAATATGGCGCGCAGTTCTGAAAGCAAGAAGCTGACTCAGCATCCAAATCTGATCAAATCAGTGACTATTACCAGCAGTAAGGTCGGGCACATGGCAATCAAGGGACTCAACAGCGCCGCCTTCGGAAATCTGGATATTCCTGTGTTCCAGACAATGGCGGCAGCCCTTGATTATGCGCGTGCGCTACTAATCTACTATAATGGTGTTTCATCATAGGGTTCGGGGGGAAACGTGCAGAGCTATCTGTAACGTGCGGGGAATTCCCCATTGTACCGAACCTGAACTTGATGCAAGATCGCATTGGGGATAGGGTAAGTCAGAGAAACACTACAGCCACTCAACCTGGTCTGATTACCCGTGTGCGCGAGACTGCCATATAATGTGCGCCCGGTGCGCCGATCACGACGCTCTATGGTTTTACCTGCGTCGAGGAGACTATGACCAGTAACTTATCCATCCGCCCGGTGACAACCGAAGCCGAATACAAAGATTTCCTGTATATGCCCTGGCGGGTCTACAAGGATACGCCCAACTGGTCTGCGCCCCTGTGGTCCGAACACGTCAAGTTTTTCGACGCCAAGAAGAACCCCGAACTCAAGCACCTCGACTTACAAAAATTTATCGCCTATCGCGGCGATCAGCCTGTTGGTACTATCGTCGCCTTCGTGAACCGTGCCTACAATGAGTTTTATAACGAGAATACGGGCTGGTTCGGGCAGTTTGAGCTGCTGAACGATCCCGAAGTTGGGGCGGCGCTGCTCGGCACCGCGGAAGATTGGCTGCGTGGCAAAGGCGTCAACAAGATTATGGGGCCTGCCACCTACAGCACCAACAGCGAAATTGGGCTGCTGATCAAGGGGCACGATACCCCGTCGATGATCCTGATGCCGTATCACCAGCCGTATTATCAAGGGTTTGTCGAGGGCTGCGGCTACACCAAATCGATGGATTTATTTGCGTGGTGGGTGGATGCCAAGAAGCTCCAGGATACCGGGATTTTGGATCGTGTTGCCCGCCTCGCCGAGAAGCTGGTGAAGCGTAAGCACTTCACCGTGCGGACAGTCCGCATGAACGACTGGAACAACGAGATCGGGCACGTCAAGCGTCTCTACAATCAGGCATGGACCAAGAACTGGGGCTTCATTCCGATGAACGACGACGAAATCGCTGTGCTGGCCGCCGGGATGAAGGACATGATCGACCCGAATATTGTGGTTGTGGTCGAGGTCGATAGCGTGCCTGTCGCGTTTGCTGTGCCTCTACCTGATCTGAACGTGCCGATGCGCGCGGCGAAAATGAAAGCTGGCGAGAATGAAATCTTGCAGCTCATCCGGCTGCTGTGGAACTGGAAAGTAGTCGGGAAGATCGACCGCGTGCGTGTGTGGGGCATGGGGATTCTGGAAGAGTATCGGGGCACAGGCGTTGATGCACTGATGTATTACGAGATGCTGAAACGCGGCTTGGCACGAGGCTACAAGAATATCGAAATGTCGTGGATTCTCGAAAACAACGACATGATGAACCGCGCCATCCAGAATTTTGGTGGCGAGATTTACAAGACTTACCGCGTTTATGAAAAGGTGGTGTGAACTTCATGACTGCGACACAAGGACCTCAAAAAACGGATGTCAAGTGGCCCACACTGTTAGTCGTGGATGACGAGCCGGGAACCACCGAAATGCTGAAGATGTACTTTCAGATGATGCGTTTCGACGTGACTGCCGTGCTGACAGGCACTGATGCGCTTACTGCGCTGGCCGACAAGAAGTTCGATGCGATGCTGCTCGATATGATGCTGCCCGACATCGACGGGTTGGAAGTATGTAAAAGGCTGCGCGCTAAGCCTGAAACCGCACTGCTGCCTGTGATCGTTCTTTCGGCGCGAACCAGTCGGGAAGACATCCGCAATGGTTATGAGGTCGGCGCGACGCTGTATCTCAAGAAGCCTGTCGATCTAGAAAAGCTGCAAGCCGAGGTGCGCAAGTTGATTGAAGTGGGACACCATGTCGCCCCTACTCTTGTGCCCCTTGACGAAACCAATCACGGTCCTTCTACCGTGATCCCCGAAGTGACATCAGACTCTGCCAAACCGCACGAAAAAAGGTCGAACAGCAGTGCAGCGAGCACACTGCCCAGACTTCATATACACCCAGGAATTACTCCTGTTTCTTCCAATAAAGGTTGAAGCCGCCTTTTCAATTAGAGTTTCGCTCCACTGAATAGGTTTATCGCCCCTCTCCTTGATGGCTCAGGAGAGGGATTTTTGTATGGGGTCAATATTTGTTCATATAGGACACGAGATAATGTAGATGTTTTCTGCTTGACTTCACGCGATTCATAAACTACAATACTTTCAATAAGTATTGAAAGTTGTGAAGATAGCCCAACTCTGCTCATCTGCGGTGCTGCTGATCCATAAGCCAAAGGAGGATCATATGCCGAGCCGCGTTCTACTCCTCACCCCTGCCCGACGCTTCATTTCCAATCGATATGGTGTAGGTTTTCAGATTCCACTTGGCCTTGTGCTGATCGGCGGCCCGCTTGTCGATGCAGGGCATACAGTTCGGCTGATCGACAACGATCTTCATGGATGGAATCCGAAGCGGCTGATCGCGGAAATTCGCAATTTCGCGCCGGACTGCATCATGATGGGTCATACAGGATCGACTGCCGCACATCACACCTGCCTGAACACGGCACGTTTTCTGCGCGAGGCGTTTCCCAACATCCCAATTGCCTACGGCGGCGTATATCCCTCGTATGCATGGGAACACACCTTGAACGAGTGCCCTGCTATCGACATAATTGTGCGGGGCGAAGCGGAACAGACGGCCATCGATCTCGTTGAGGCGTGGGAGAAGCGCACCCCGCTCACAGAGATTCCCGGTATTGCGTATCGGGAAAATGGGATGCCGACTGCGAGTACACATCGCCCACCAATTGCCGATCTGGATGCGTACCGTCCCGGCTGGGAACTAGTCGAGTGGGAGGAGTATGAGTTGTTCGGGTTTGGGCGGTCGGCGGGGATGCAGTTCAGCCGGGGCTGCCCCCTCACCTGTACGTACTGCGGCCAGTGGATGTTCTGGAAGAAGTGGCGGCATCGCAGCCCTGAAAACTTCGTGGAGCAGCTTCGCATTCTGGCGCATGACTATGGCGTGAAGATCGTGTGGATGGCAGATGAGAATTTCGGCGCGGATCGAGATGTGACGATTGACGTGCTGAATCGGTTGATTGAAGCGAATTTAGGTCTGTCGCTGAACATCAACATGACTGCCGCTGATGTGGCTCGCGATGCAGACATCATGCATCTGTACAAAGCGGCGGGCGTGGATTACGTAGTGATGGGCATCGAGTCGCTGGAAAACCCGGTTATCACGTCGATTCGAAAGAACAATCCCTTTGACATCTCCAAGCGGGCGGTTCAAGCGCTGCGAGAGAACTCGATACTGGCGCTGACGAACATCATCTACGGGCTGGAAGATGAATCGCTCGGTACGATATGGACGAAATTCCGCAAAGGACTTGAACTGGATTCGGATGTGTTCAATGCCTGCTACCTGACTCCGCATTTCTGGACGGCAGCAGGACGCGGCACGAAGCCGCAGGATGTGATCCAGCTTAATCAAGAGCGGTGGACGTATCGTAATCAGGTGATCGAGGTTCCGAAGCTCTCTCCATTGGTCTTATTCATCGGGGTCAAACTTACTGAGTTTCTCTTTCACATGCGGCCTAAAGCGCTGATGCGGTTGATCACGACACGGGATGCCCGTCTGCGGAAGCTGCTACGCCAATCGATGCTGACGGGCGCGGGTGTGCTGTTCACGGAGATTACGGAGTTCTTCTTCAAGACGAATTTTGCGCCGACGGGAAGCTGGGAACATCTGCCGGGGAGCAAGGCCGAAACACATCCCAAGCCGCTCGTTCTGACCGAACAGGCCACAACTGTAAGGGGCTAACTCTATGGAAAACTGGCAAAAGTTTGCGGCGATTGGACTCGGTGTTGCAGCCGGAACGATTTACGGCGTGATCTCGCGCCTGATCTTCGGAGTTGAGAGCGTTTCTTCTACGCTAAGCATCGGGTTCTTTCTGGTCACGCCCTTTGTGTTGGGCTTTCTAACTGTGATGCTTGGAACCGACCAGCAGAAATCTTCGTGGTGGTACGTGTTAAGTGCGCCCTGGGCAACAACTGCAATCTGTATGGGTCTGGCTGCGCTCTTTCAACTGGAAGTACTCATTTGCATCATCATGGCAAGCCCTATCTTCCTTATATTAGCATCACTTGGTGGCTTGCTGGCAAAGGGTTTATGGCATCTGATCCGCTCGAATGGTGGACGGGCTAGTGCCATCGTGATCCTCGCAGTACTGCCCTACGTCTCTATTCCAATTGAGCGGCTGCTGCCCCTGACTAGCCTCACCCGGACGATTCACTCGCAGATTGTCATTGATGCCAGCCCGGAGATTGTATGGAGCAACATCACCAACCTGCAATCTATCGAGGACAGCGAGAAAAGCGAACCTTTCTTTTACAGAATGGGACTGCCCCGGCCTATTGAGGCGAAGATGGTTTGTGAAGAGATTGGCTGCATCCGTACCGGAATGTGGGAACAGGGTCTCAGCTTTGAGGGAACGATTACCCGCATCGAGCCGGGGCGTACCTATTGGGTGAATTTGAAAGCAGATACCAGCGAGGTCGGGCCAGCCGGGAATCCGCTCAGAGCAGTTGGCGGGTCGCGATTCAGTATGGTAGACGATGGTTACGAGATCGAAGATGCGGGCAATGGGCGCACGATCCTGCACTTATACAGCACCTATAAACTGACAACGCGCGTCAATATGTACGGCGCGCTGTGGATGGATTTATTCATGCGGGATATTCAGGGGTACATCCTGCGCATCGAGAAGGTGCGCAGTGAGAAGCAGATGGCGAATGGCGGATAGCTGATGGCAGGCTATGAAGAGTCCCCTTGAGATAGATCGCTAACATCGGAATCACCATGAGCAGACAAACACCCGGAATTTATGTGGAAACCCACATTAATGGAAGTATGGAGACACTATGGGAATTTACTCAGGAACCAGATTTTCATGAGCGATGGGACTTGCGATTTACCAGCATTGAATATCTACCGCGTGCCGATGAGGATGCGCCGAAGCAGTTCCGGTACATCACACGAATTGGGTTTGGAGCGCGGATCGCTGGTGACGGTGAATTCGCAGGGGATCGCACGCGGGCCGATGGACAGCGTACCTCCGCGCTCAAATTCTGGTCAGACGATCCCAAATCACTGATCAAAGAGGGAGCTGGCTACTGGAAGTACGTTCCTTCTGAGGGAGGTATTCGATTTCTAACCGGGTACGATTACACCGTTCGCTTTGGCAAACTAGGCAAGATGATCGATGCAGCCGCATTCCGGCCTTTGATCGGATGGGCGACCGCATGGAGCTTCGACCGATTACGGCTCTGGATCGAAGAGGGAATCCCGCCCGAAGTGTCGTTCAGGCAGAGTATCATCTACGCGCTAAGCCGCTTCACCCTTGCGTTTGTCTGGATGTATCACGGTCTGGTTCCGAAGATACTGTTTCATCACGCTGATGAGGTGGCGCTGCTGCGCGCTGGAGGCATCGCCGCTGAACAAATATCCGTAGCCATTAACATCATAGGCGCAGTAGAGATTCTTTTTGGCTTGTTGATTCTGTTACTCTGGAATCAACGCTGGCTGCTCTGGCTCACTACCGGATTAATGATCCTTACTTTAGGTGTCGTTACATTCACCGCGCCTGCATATCTTAGCGCTGCCTTCAATCCGGTTAGCCTTAACTTTCTGATGATCGCAATGGCGCTCACCGGACTCATCGCAGGCAAAAACATTCCCTCAGCACGGCGGTGTTTGCGGACTCCAAGAGAGGATGAGTAATGCAATCGATCTATCAGCGTGTACTCGGTTCCGATTTTGAGCGCTTGCATCCCGAAATTCAGAGGCGCTTTGGTTTTTGCAGCAGCGATGAGATTGCATCCATCGGAACCGGGATCATGGATGAAATCTGGCATGGGCGTTTTTACACGCTTCCATTTCTCTACATTGGAACATGGCGTCGAATCATGTTCCCGGAGCGAAGTACGAATACACCTTTCACGATAGAGAACTACGCTTATATTGACGAGCTTGGGCGTGAGACTGTGACGTGGATTCGCACCTTCCGAGGGCAGAAAATCCGGCGCTTTGATGCATACATGATCTACAGCGAACAACGTCAGCGCATTGTTGATTATCTCGGCAGTCATCAGCATTTAGCCGTAGACCTCGACCTGAGTGTGGATGAACGCGGCGGGCTTCGCATCCGGTCGGGCGAGCAGCGATTTTACGAAGGCTTGATCGGCTTTCGATTTCCCTTGTTGTTCTCCGGGATCGCAGATGTCTGTGAGTGGTTTGACGAGAGAAGCGGACAATTCTGCATTGATGTGAATGTCCATAACAATATGTGGGGGCCGTTGTTTGGTTATCGCGGGCACTTCGACATTGAGTGGAGAAACGTCCCTCCTAATCGCATCCCAGACCAGATTAAGCCATCCCGTGTTGAAGCTAGAGAGTAGATCGCAAGTGGGACAACGGTTGTTTTCAACAGGCACTCGACTGCGGCTGGCGTGGGTATGCTTCATTGCCCACGTCGCGGCGAATCTGGTGATGCTGCTGGTGCTGATCAGAGGGATTCCGCCGGGGCCGCTTGATGCACGCCGCGCGTTCGTGGCAGCGCACCCGACTGCCTGGGCGCTCGGCTGGGTGGTGTGGATGCTGACTTCCGGGTCACTCATTTTGCTGTACCTCGCCATCGCAGAGACCCTACCCCGGAGCGGATGGACAATACTCGGAGTCATTCTCGCCTGCGCTGGAGCTACCCTCGATTGGGGCGTGCTCGGCATAACCGGGCTGGTCGCGCCCCAATGGGCATCGCTGGCGGCTGCTGATCCGTTTTATGCGAACCTGTATGCTGCGTGGGATCGCGTGTTTCTAATTCTCTCAGTAGGAGTAGATCACCTGCTGTATAGCCTCGGCGGGATCGTGCTGGGTGCTGTTGCCAGCCAGACTCCCGACTTCCCGAAATGGCTGACGCGATTCACGGCGGTGATGTGGAGCACCTCGCTGGTACTGGCAGTCGCCGCCTTCAGTGGGCAGGAAGCATGGATCGTCCCTGCATCGGCGCTGACTTTCTCCCTATTCCTGCCCTGGATATTGCTGCTGGGCTATCGATGGCTTGCACTTGACCAGCCAAATGAGGTCACGAAATGATGAAGATTGAACAGATAGCAGAGTTTCAGCCGCTCCTGCACGGTGCGGATCATATGGATGTGAAAACCGTCGAAGGAACGGTGACGCTGAGGGAGTTCATCGCGCGGATGATGGCGTTCCAACCCATGTGGCTGACCTTCCTGTACGGGGTACGCGGCGTGTTTGTACGGTTTCTTGGGATGCGGCAAAGAGTCCAACCTGTGTCATGGAAGCTCAAACCGGAACAAGTGCCGATGACTCCCGGTCAGAAGGCGCTGTTCTTCACGGTGCGCGGCGCGGCGGAAGATCGCTACTGGATCGCGGAGGTGAAGGACAAGCATCTCGACGCAGCGCTGAGCGTGATCAGGGAGCGGGTTGACGATCAGAAATCCCGGTTCCATGTGGTGACGACGGTGCATTACAACGATTGGAGCGGCCCGGTGTACTTCAACGTGATCCGCCCGTTCCACCATCTGGTAGTGGGATCGATGGCACGGGCGGGTGTGAAAGCATCGGTGTGAGGGCACAATGGTGTATATCTGTCTTTGCATCGTACCTATCTTTATTGCTGGGATTGTGCTGGTTGGAATGTGGGCATTTTCCACAGGGCTTCTCAACCTAAGGCAAACCCCACAAGGGGGCGATCATTCACGCCTATGGTGGGGTATTGGGATCACAGGCGCTGCTATCCTGTTTGCCTACTTGATGGGTGCGAATGTTCGGGGGGCCAGCTACGGGATACAAGTACCACTCCAATATGTCTCTGCTGAAATCGCTGGCGCAGTTCTATCTAGCGTTGCCGTAATTGCCAGTGCAAAGTTGGAGGGTCTCAAAGTAGCAGGTTTGTCAATATTTGTGTTCCCCACAGCGCTGTTGCTGGTATATTGGCTCGGCGTGGCGATGGCTCCTGATGCCGCGTTCCGGTGCGACCTGCCGCTCTATGCACAGGCCATCAACGAATACTATCAGGACGTGGGAAAGTATCCTGACAAGATCGATAGAACATGGATTCGCGATCTCAATGAGCCATATCCATGTCCCTGGCATGCGGGTGCGCTTGGGCTGCTGTACGAGCATAATGCGGAAGGTTTCGTCGTGGCAAGGTACTCCGAACCGAAGCCTCGTACCTTTGATCATACGCCGCTGTCTGACATGCTTGGCCCACGTGTCTGCTTCTATGATTCGAAGGTGGGCAAGGTTCGATGCGAGTTCAACAGGTGGGGGCCATTCATTCCGCCGGATCAATCGGAGACTCATAATGGATAAATCATTCAAGGCAGTCAACATCGGGATGGGTCAGCGCAACTGGCGGTACATCGTCGCAGGAGTATCACTGATCGCGGCGATTGGTCTGGGTGTTGCGCTCGTTGCCTTGCAGGCCCCTCGTCTCTGGCGGCTGGCGGTGTATCTACCGTTAGCATTCGCCACCGGCGCGTTCTTCGAGGCGCAGGATCGTACGTGCGTCGTGCTGGCGAATCGGGGCGAGTGCAGTCTGGATGATCGATTCTATGCGAACAAGATGGTGCGGGGAGAAAAGGTACAGGATGAGTCGATGCTGACGCAACTTCGGCGTCAAGCGCGGCGGGTGACGGTCAAATCACAGTTGATTGCGCTGATCGCGACAGCTGCGTTTTTAGTGCTGCCTATTTAGGAAACCTATGATGAACAAGGGGCAAGGTCAAAGTCTGGCATTGATCGGCGGCTTGGGGGGATTAGGCTGCGGGCTTCTGCTGATGTCGCTGCGAATCATCCTATCCAGCGAACCACTGAGGAGCATGCTGCTGGGTGATCTTATCTTCGGAGCCGTGTACGTGCTTCCGTTCGCACTCGCACTGATCGCGCTGCGATGGGGAAATCCCATGCAGAGGATCGCGGCGTGGATGGCGGCAGGTGTGCTGGCAGTGCTTGGCTCGGTGACGGCCTTCTCCGGGATCACATTGATCCTGCTGCCAACCGCCCCACTCCTGCTGATCGCTTCGGCCCTAGCAATTCCGGGTAACACAGTCCGGCATATAGCTTTCGGAGTTGGACTGGCTGCATTTATGATCTTCCTCAACGCGAGCGCGTTTCGCGTGCTGTTTTTGCAGCAGGATGGCGTTTGCTGGGAGCACATTCGACTGACCGATGGACGCGAGGTGTGGCAGAGTATCCCATATAGTCACAGTGGAACTATGACCGCTTCGGTGTCTGGATCAGAATCAGGTGTTACGGGAGTTCTCTGCGACAGCGACAGTTTCTCCCCAATCGAGATGATGCTCTCGGTGGGTTTGTTGGCTCTTACGGCAGGGAGTTGGGTAGCGGTATC
>Ga0075421_100006015_pt1 | contig 14748 bp, 12 predicted proteins | sample SoiMetdeltSBSDD5_FD_75292 | JGI IMG/M metagenome (GOLD analysis project Ga0075421, IMG submission 75292) | Bulk soil microbial communities from a Populus tree surrounding site in Tennessee, USA - Soil MetaG P. deltoides SBSDD5 | ecosystem: Environmental > Terrestrial > Soil > Tree plantation...
ATGGCTCGACGGGCAGTCCGAACAGCTCGGCCCACCGCCGGGAAAACGCGCCCATGACAGCATCGGCCGGCCGTGCCCCGCTACCGTAGAACGCGCCTTGGGCCAGAAACCACAGCTGACCGAGGGGTACGTCCTCCGTGGCCAGATCATGAGCGAGTTCGGCGTAGAGTTCGCCCAATGCCTGCAGATACGCCTCGGCCAGCTCTGCGCAGACCCATCGTGCTGCCCGTAGGAGCACGGACAACGGCGCAGCGAGGGCCTGCAGGAGCGGGCCGCCGATCACGAGATCGAGATCGCGGGTGGTGTCCTCCCAGCACAGGCTGCGGCCCGCGTACATCTGGCCCGCCTTACGCACCGGCTCCTGGCCGGTCACCGCGGTGAACTCTGTTTCAAGACAACCGAGTGCGGCGGCTAGAGCGTCTGGGTCGTTGGCCGCCACGGCGACTGCGTCGCGTGCCGCGCAGAGTCGGTCGAGACCCGCCAGAGCCTTGCCGCGCAACGTGTCGTCACCGATGGCGCCGAGGCGGTCCCGCAGCGATGACTCGCAGTTAAGGCTCACCGGCAGGTCGATGTTCCACCGCAGCAGGCCACGAGCTGCCAGTTGATTGAGCACTAGATAGACGTCGTGCTCCTTGTGCAGTCCCGAATGACCTGCATCAACGACCTCCCGAGCGATCTGCACCGCTGGGCGCTGGCCGTCGGAGCACTCGAGCACGGCCGACTCTGCCCGGGACAACGTAATCGGCGGACGATTGGGATCGAGCAGTTGTGACGCGTCCAGACGTAGGTGGCCGGGCACTGCTGGAGCCAGCCAGGTGCGGGTCAGTGGGTCGGCGCTAACGGCGTCCGCGTACGCGGTGAGCGCCCAGTCTTCGAGGAAGACCATCCGATTACGGACCAAGCCTGGTCCAGGATGGACGGTCACGGCCGGTCCGCCCGGATCGACGTCGACCCAACATACGGGTCCGAAGAACCCAATCGTCTCGGTTTTGGCGCAGTAGCGCTGCCAGTAGCGTGCAACGATCCGTTCGCGTTGACGATGTTTGCTGGTTCGCCGCGGCTCGAGCCCAGCCGCTCGAAGGCCCGCCAGCGCGGGCAGCACCGAGCGGCTCTGCCAGGTCACCGCCTCGCGAAAGAGCGGATCGCCAGCGATGTGGTAGATCTCCCGCGAGCTATGTGCGATCGCCTCGTCGTAGCGCTTGTCGAACTCCTCGGCGCTGACCCGTGCGTCCAGGTAGGCGTCGGCAACCTCCGCGCAGCCGACCGCACACAGCCGCCGGAGACCCTCGACCGGGAATCCGGTCGTACGGAGCACGGCCTGTCGCCACACCTTCCAGTCGGTGCCCGGCAGCGCCACCAGATGATCCTCACGGCGGGGTTCGCCGCTCATCGGACCTCACCGAGCAGCTCGTCTGCGAGCATCGCGGGCATGCCCTCGGCCGTGCGGAGAAAGAAGTGGTCACCGGGGATGGTGCGCATCTGACAGGTTGAGGACGTGTGGCGAGCCCACCCGAGCATCTCGTCCAGGCCGCACTCGCGGTCGTCCTCACCAGCCAGCGCGACGATCGGCACTGGCAACGGCGGCTCCGGGCAGTACCGATACCGACGGATCCACTCGAGGTCCGCACGCAAGATCGGAAGCATCAAATCGCGGAGCTCCGGTTCGTCACGAAGCTCCGCTGGCGCGGACAGCCGCTCGGTCAGGAGGGCGAGAAACTGGTCGTCCGGCAGGTCGGCCACCTCAGCAGCGAGTGGATCGATGACGTCTGGCGGTCGTGCGGCGGCCGGATAGAAACGGACCGGCAGGGGTGCGCCACGCGTGCGCAGCTGCCTGAGGACCTCGAAGCCAACTCGGGCGCCGAGGCTGTGGCCGTAGAGTGCGTATGGGCGGTTTGCGGTAGCGGCGATGACCGAAGCGATCTGTTCGGGGTCAATGTCATGCGGTTCCGCAATGCGCTGCTCACGCCCAGGCAATCGAATAGCGACTAGTGCCACTGTCGGCGGCAGGGTTCTCGACCAATGCTGAAACACGCCAGCACCGGCACCGCTATATGGAAGGCAGTACAGGAGGACTTCGACGTCGACCGCCCAGCTCGAATGGCCAACCCACAGGGCCGGGTTAGTCAGTGGAGAGGGACTGATCATTGATTGATCTAGATAGATCACATCGCGTAGAGTACACGTCTGCCCACACGGAGTACAACGGCTGATTCGGCGAACATTGCCTCTCCTTCATTGACACTGACCCAGCCCGACTGAGGATCGCACATGCGATTGGCATCCAAAGTCCGAGATTGGCGGTCGGTCAGAAGAATGGCAGCACGCTAGCCGAGCGCTACTTATCCGTGGGGCGCGTTGAGGGCCTGGAGTCGATCTCATCCTCCGCGCCCGTTCACTTCGATCACGGCAGCGACCAGCGCATTTCTTGATCGGCCGCATCGAGGCGCTACGTCCAACTCGCCGCTGGCCGCCGCAGCGGTCGCGACCAATTGGTTCAGACATGGCTTTCGCCGCCGCTTTCGCCGCCGTTTTCGTAGACGGTCCCGATAAGACGATCCTACGAACATTCTCTTCGAAGTGTAGTTTGAGACGGGTTTGGGGTCTGGCGGCCAGAGGTGGGACCGACCCACGCGTCCAACGGCAGAATCGTGCAGCGATCTCAAGCCGATAGTGTCACCCGTATGCGCGGTCGGCGGAGTCGCTTGTTGCTCGCGCCCGTTCGTTGCACTTTGAATGGCCATCTGGCGTACAACGTCTCAGCCCGCGCCCACGCAACCGGACCCGAACCGCCACCAATTACTAAATAGGCAGCATTGGCTGCTTCGTCATCCGATACGGCACCGTGACCCGGATAGGGGGGAATCAATCACTGTCAAAACCATTACTTCGATCGATGGCTTGTAGCGACGAAGTCGAACATGGAACAGTGGGCCAGCACACGATTCATGGGGGATGCAATTGGTGCCGAGGGCTGCCCAACGCGATCGGTGATGCAATCCGGTCGACATTCGCATCGCTCAGACCACAACCCGTCCCGGGCCCGCGCCCGCCAATCAAGGAGTGCGACACCATGCCTATCGACTCAGCGCAGGCCGACCGTACACTCGATCGCCGCAGGATCCTCCGCCGCGGGCTGGTCATTGGAGGCGCAGGCCTGCTGGCCACCTCGCCAACCCCGGCATGGGCTGACGGAAAGCACCGTCGCGGCTTGGTCCTGGAAGCGGCGATGCTCGGCGATACCCACGAGTTCATTCCGGGCCCCGATATCGGCTCCGGCATCGTCCGGGGGTCCACCTTCTACGTGGAAGGCATGATCTTCCCGAAGGGCACCATCCCCGGCGGGGTCACGGACTGGGATCCCTACGCGCACGAGGACCTGGCGATCGGCCGGTGGTTCAACTCGGGCAACTTCATAGCCAGCCCGGACCGGCGACAGCCGCACCGCTACTCGAACCAGACCCATGTACTGGGACTGCTCACCGCAGACGACTTCTTCCCAGAGGACCAGATCTCCTCGATCGGCACGGAGAGCTCGAGGACCCAGGACACACTCCCGTCGACCCGCGCGATCGTGGGTGGTGCGGGACGTTACATCGGAGCCTCGGGCCAGATCACCCAGTTCGGGCACGGCACCAACTCGACGGCCGTGAACATCCTCGGCGTCATCACTCCGGCGCCGAACTTCCGGTTCATCTTCACATTCACGAACCGGTGACGTCTGGGCTCGAGGCACGGGCGACGACACTAGTCGCGACCGACGTCACGGCCTGGGGATTCACGTCGATGACTTTCGGTTGGCCATCACGCGGACCCGGCGGCCGAGCACAGGGCATGCCAGCACCGCTCCGGGCGGGCGCGCGGAGTCTGCGGTCCATCCGGCGAACAATCGACGGCGACACGTTCAACCGCAACGCACTCGCCGCCGAAACCTCCGAACGCGGCCGTGCCCCGATACTGCTCATCGACGAAGCCCACATCTTCGACCACAGTGGACTGGACGCGATCCGGCTCCTCACGAACCATGAGCTTTGCGCCACCACTCGAACTGCGCCTGCGTGGTGCCGCCGCCAGATCGCGGTCTGGCAGGGTGCGATCGGCACCGGAACGAAGCTCGCCGACGCGGCCTACGCAAAGGCGAACTGCTGGCCCTGACCATCGACGCGATCGTGCAGATCGGTTCCGCGTTCTGGCTGCGCATCCCGATCGGCAAGCTCCACAACGACCGCTACATCCCGCTGCACCCTCAGCTGAAAGAGATGCTCGACGACTGGGTCACCCACCACCGGCCCGCCGGCCTGCGCACTAACCGACTACTGGTGGAACGCAACCGGCCACTGACCGCGCTGCGCGTGGCTACCGCGCTGCGCCGACTGGCCGAGCAGGCCGGAATCGGTCACGTCACAGCCCACCAGCTGCGGCATACGCTGGCCACCCAGGCAATCAACCGAGGCATGAGCCTGGACGCCATCGCGGCACTCCTCGGCCACAAACCCTCGCCATGACAATGATCTACGCCAGGATCGCCGACAAAACCGTTGCTGAGGAATACTTCTCCGTCACCGAGAAGGTCGAAGCCCTTTACGGCCACCACGTCGCCTACCCGCCGACGATGAGGGCTCCGAGATGCGCAAGCTTCGCGGCGAGATGCACCGACGGATGCTCGGCAACGGCTACTGCGCAAGACCCGTCGAGATGGACTGCCACTTCGAGTCCATCTGCGAGGGCTGCACCTTTCTTCGTCACCACAATCGAGTTCCGACCAACCCTGCAAGCCCAAACGCGACGACGCCGAGCGCAAGGGACAGGTCGCCCGAAAGAAAATCTTCGACGGACTCCTTGACCGACTCGACACCACCGCCTCATAGCCACGGTCTTGACAAGATCACCCGCATCAGTACAACGCGCGCCGGATCCAGAAGGACCTTAACGATCTAAGCCCGGACGAGTACGAGGCCGCCTGGTACGCGACTACCATCAATCAGCCAGACCAACCCGGCACCACCCTGGAGCCAACCGGCGCCAGGTAGCGAGCACTCCGTGAAACGGGGGTAGCTCAGCCTCCGGCCACGCCACCGCCAACTCCCTGGGCCGGCCACGGTCCACCTTGGCATAGATTGCTGTCGTTGCGGGACTACGGTGCCGTAGGACCTGCCCGATCTCGGTCAGAGGCGCCTGCGCGTGAAGCATGTCAGCGGCGGCTGTGTGGCGGAGCCGATGAGCGCTTACCCCGAAAGTCCGGCCCGACCGGCGGCGCTGCGGACTGCATCCTTGACCGCCTGGGCTGTCATCGGTGCGTACGGCACACGCACGTTGATGAACAGCGACCGCTCGGCGATTGATGGTCGGTCATGACGCAGATAGGCCACGATCGCCTCGCCCACGTCGGTGGGCAGCGGCAGTCGTTCATCGCGGCGACCCTTGCCTCGGATCACGACCTCACCGCGACGCCAGTCCAGGTCGTCGAGCTGAAGCCGGGCCACCTCGACGGCGATCTCTACGACGCCCGGGCCGATCCAGCCGGGTTGGATAGCATTGATCGAGATCGGCGTGATGGCGGCCACGACCGCCATCACGCGGAGCCATCTGCGTATCCTCATTTCATCCATCCATTCAGGACGTTCCTGGTAATTGGATTGAGTGGCCGGCGTCATCGTCGCGCTCGTCCGACCGTCATGCGGAGGTGCGGAACGGCGCCCTCGCTGATCGGATCGAGCTCTCGCCGGTGGCCACGACTGCGGTGTCGAAGTTGGGCGGCGGGGCGTTCGCTGGCACGGTGATGACCGTCGAAAAGGAACCATGGCTGTCCGCCGTGACCCGGGCGAGGATCGAGGTGTGGAGTCGGATGTCGACGACCTCGTTCGGCAAGAACTGCGTGCCTGTGACGGTGATCTGGTCTCCGCTCCGTGCGGTGTCGGTGGACAACGACACGTGCGGGGTGTTCACCAGCAGCCACTGTTGTATGGCCTGGTCGAACTGACGGAGATATTCGGCGGCGATGCTCTGCTCGGGGTCGGTCGCCTGCGCGCTGGACTTCGCAATCTCCATGCAGTTGCGGACGATCTCAAGGGCTACCGGGGTGTCTTCCTGCTGGCTCGTCCGGTAGGCGACCTGCAGCGAGGCGCCCGCGACGACCCTAAGCGTTCCTCCGACGCCACCGCCTATTTCGGTGGTTGTGTTGACGCCTCGGCCATCCGTGCACTCGGTGTACACGATGGCCATGTCGGTGAGGCATTTGTCCTTGTACTCGCGCAGCCCACCGGAGCATGTGACGGACTTGTCTCTGCATGCGGGAACGAGCAGCATCACGAGAATCTGGGCGGCGAGCAACGCCGAGCGGCGACGAACGTTCACGGTAGGTTCCTTCCGCTGCTTGGATAACGTGTCAGACGGGGGGTGTTTGGCGTTCGATGTCGTCCCGGATCCACAGCGACAGCCACTCTTCACCGCTGGCGGAGACGATCGACCTGTCGATGGGATCCAGCGTGATGGTCATGTGGTCGCATCCCGGGTAGTCCGGGTCGTACACGTAGAGCGTCGAGCGGGCCCCGGGCGCGATGTCGCCCCCGTAGACGACGACCTCGTGCCCAGTCCGGGCCGCGACGAGGCCCGCGGAGACCGGTGCACCGGTCGTCAGGATGCGGGCCAGTTTGGACATCTCGTCGGCGTACCCCGCGTCGAAAAACACACCAGCCGATCGAGTCCTGGCTTCGAGATAACGGGCCCACGTGCCCGCCACCGGCCCGGCGGGCTGCCGGGAAAGGGCGAGGCGTAATGGCTCCACTGTGGTCACCAGTAACCTGGCGCGGATCGCGTCCGTCAGACGCTTCGCCGATGGGCTGACCGCAGCCTCGGTGGACTGCCATGGTCGCCATCCGTCCGACCAACGCTTGTGCCAGACAGCCTGATCGGCCGCCAAGGCATAGACATCCATGAGCCCGGGAAGGGAGATGGCCGCGGGGCGCTCCGCGCCAAGACCCGGAGGTGGGGCGCCGAGTGAGATCCATCCGGTCCAACGCCCGTCGGCGAGGATGTTGACCGACATGGTCCCATCCAGGCTGCGGGCGTAGGCTTGCGCGCGACCGCGTCCAGGCGACGCGACGGCGGGCGCCGCAGTTGCTTGGCCGCCGAGAGACCGCCACGGTCGCCACGAGTCGGCAAGCCACTCCCTCTGCCAGATCGCGCCGTCCGATCCCACAGCCAGGACCAGTGTCCAGCCTGGACAGCCGGCGGCCGCCGGATCCGAGGCGAGCCTCACTCCTCGGGGGCGGCCTAGTGACCGCCAGTCTCGCCAGACGCCGTCATAACACCCGGACATCAGCTCGCCATCGAGACCGAGCGCGTAGGCTTCGAGACGGTCGGGGGATGGAGCGACGAGAGCCGGAGAGGAATCAATGGTGGTTCCCGGGATGCCCGTCGGACCGGGCAGCGGCCGACACGGATCGCGCAGATCCGCGTCTCGGGGGTCGTACCGCAGGTGCCAGCAGTGCCCATCGCCGGCCCTCGCTACGATGTCGACACTCCCCGGCCCGGCCGCGGTTGCGGCGGGTGACAGCGTGGCGTCGGGCGACGAGAGCTCGATCCACGCCGAGAAACGGCCGTCCTTGAGGTGCTTGGTCGCCAGTCGGTTGTCCTCACCGCGAACGAAGAGATCGATCCGGTCGGATGACCACGCCGCCGCCCCGATCCCTGAGACCGGCCTGATGTCGTGGTCCACGGCCCCGAGCACCGGTGCGGGACGGTCGGCGAAGAAGTAGTCGAGCGATACCTGCGCGAGGCCGCTGCACCGGCCGCGGATCGTGATCGATCCAAGGTCATGGTCTTGGAACCGGTTGCGGAACTGAAAGCCGTGCACGAGGGGCCGGTACTTCGTAAGGTACGTCGCCACGGTGCTCCTCCTCCCGCCAGTACGTTCGACATCCGATGGTTGGCCGCGCAGCCGGCCGGCGAACGAGGCGCGAACGAGTTGCGGGAGGTGTGCGTAGCCACAACGGACTGACGACTGGCGGCCGCGAACCGGCGGAGCGCGCCTCCGGGTTGGGCCACCGCCGAGGGCCGGCGATCCGGACCAGAGACGCGCTCCACCTTCGAACCGGCTCCGCCGGCCCTGCCTACCGCGCCAGATTGAGGAAGTCTTTGCACTTCCCGAGAGCCGGGTCCCCCTGCACGGGCGCGGCGCTCAGCCAGAGGTTCAGGTAAGACTGGAGATGTTGGACGGTCGGCCCGTCCCAGTCGTTGTAGCCGAGTGGCGGCCGGTGACCGTCGCAGCGGGTGCCTCCGCCGTTAAACAGGTAGAGGGCCTCAAGCGCGCTGAGCTTCGGTGCGGCGAACGAGGTCCCCTGGGCCTTGTGCTCGTTGGAGTCGTCCATCATCACCTCGCCACCGTTCGAGTAGTCCGCCTTCGACGTATTGGATCCGTCCGAGGCGCTGACGCTGACCACCGCGTCCCAGACCCCCGGTGCCATGGAGAAGGGCAGCGGACGCCAGGCTTCGTTCCCGGTCCCGTCTGCGCGGAGGCGGATGCTGGTGCCGGAGGCACCAACCGGGATCATCTCGTTCCCATCGAGGTACGACTTGAGCCGATCGTCGTTGATCGCATTCCATGCGGCCATGGCGATGTCGAGGTCCCGTGGGGTGGGTCGTGGTTCGGCCTTGGGGTCGAGGGCCGCCAGCTGCGAGTAGAACAGCTGGAAGTTCAGCAGGTCGAAGACCTCGTGGTAGTCGCGGCGAAGATTCGCGACCGATCGTGTGGCTTCAAGAGCGTCGTGCAGTCTCTCGAATTCCGGTCGGTTAGTCATGTCCAGGTAGCTCTCAAAGAGCTCCTCTTCGGTAGCGTACCTATGCTTGCGGAGCCACTTGTCCGCGTCGCACGGGGCGATGTAGAAGCTCATGTTAATGACGAATCTGGTGATCCCGTGACGGTCGCGCATGAACCGCTTGGCCTTGTCGAGATTCTCGGTGATCTCTCCGGTGTCGAAATGCGAGGTGTCAACACCGAGAGCAAAGATGACATGACCCTTGTCGCGCCAACTCGCCGACTCTAGGACGATGTCCTTGACATTCTCGTCCTGCGCGATCTCGTCGCGCAGAGGTTGATCCGGATCTCTGACGAGGCGGGTTCTCGCCGCCAACGCGGACTGGAGTACTCCGAACACCACCTTCCCATGCAGGGTGTCCGAGGGACCGCCGCCGCCGCCGGAGCCGACCTTGTCGCCGGGCACCGTGAAGGCGCAATTGCCCGCTCGGTCCCTTGGTCTTTCGGCCGGTGTGAATTGATCGAGCACCAGCACGGCGACATCCTGCCTCGGATCGGGTATGCGTTGGCACCCAACGAGGACAGCGGTCGTGACGGCGACGACCGCGATTCCGACACGTCTTCTGTTGATCATGTTAGGGCCTTCTTCCGCTGGTAAGTGAGACTGCACATGAACCCGAGCGTGTCGCGGAATGGCGAAGCGCAAATGGGATGTGAACGAGCTGCCGAAGAAGTGCGAACACGGGCCGAGGCGGGCTTCTCGGGCGTGTTAGCACGACGCTACAATTCGTGAGCACGTTAGGGCTCGGTCCGGTGCTGTGGAGGCCTTGTGGCCAAGCTGAGCCGTAGTAAGTGGCCGGCCGACGGACCGGTCAGAGAGCTTTTGTCCTATCTCGATACGTTGCACGCCCGGGCAGGTTATCCATCGCTTTCCGACATCGGTCGTGCGCTGGCGTTGGCGCCGAGCACGCTGTCCGCGTTCTTCACCGGTGCCCGTCTCATCAGTCGCGGCAACCTCGAGCTCCTGGTCGAGCACCTCGAAGGCGACATGCGCCATGCCGAGCTGCTCAGGCGGAGGGCTGCAGCCGAATGGATGGGCGGTAACGGCAGCGAACAGCGACCGGTCATGCTCAGTGAACTCGACATCAGCTCCGGGTCACGACTGGACATCGTGGTCTACGCCGCGCCGGTCAACACACTCAACCGTCCGGACCGCCTCGTCGGTCGCGACGACCTGATCGACCGTGTCGATCAGCTCCTCGATGGCAACGAACGAGTAATGCTCCACGGGCTGGGCGGTAGCGGGAAGACCGCGCTGGCCGCGACTGTGGCCGACCGGAGGGTGGAAGCCGGCAAGGGTCGGTACCTGTGGCTGCGTCCAGGCGATGCGGACGTGGACGCGGTGCTGGACGGTCTCGCGCGGACTGTCTCGACCTCGGACGAGCACGCGCGGATCGCGGCGGCCACCGGGGATGCGCAACTGCAGGCGATACGTCAGATGCTCGCGCAATACGAGATCCGACTCCTTGTCATCGACGACGTTTGGACGCCGCAGGTGCTCCATACGGTCCTGCGTGTGGCGCCGGATGACGTTGCCGCGCTGATCACGTCACGTCTGAAGATCGACGTCGGTCAGCTGATCGACGTCGGTGACCTGGTGCCGGAGGATGCGGTAACGCTGCTCGGTCTGCATGCGCGCCGCACCCTCCCGCCCGACGCGGTCGAGCTGTGCCGCGAGCTTGGGCAGCACCCGTATGCGCTGGAGATAGCCGGTCGTCATCTGCGCCAGTACGACATGTCGCCGAGTGAGCTGAGGCGACTACTGAAGAATGAGCCGCATGCCCTGAAGATGCCGGGCGGGTTCTCCAGCCAGGGCAGAGAGAGCATCCAGCGTCTGCTCGACCGATCCGTGCAGGCCCTCGACAGTGCGGATGCCAAGCATGTCCTCAACGCGATAGCCGCGTTCACCAGCGGAACCGCGACGATCGAGCTGCTCTCCACTCATCTGGGCTTCGATCCGACCCGAGCCCAATTGGCCCTCAACCGCCTGGTCGACATCAGCCTGGCCAAGCGGATTCCCGGCACGTCGGCCTACTCCGTTCACGACCTCACGTTCGCGTACGCGAGAAGCATGAGTCACGAGGACGGCCTTCCCGCGATCGTGGCATTCGTCCACGACCACATTCGGGACTACCAGCTGCTGGCCGTGGAGATGAGCAATCTACTGGGTGCGGCTGCCGTAGCCCGGTCGACCGCGCGAGAGAGCTTCCTCGCAATCGTCGAGGCTCTCGCCGTCGGCGGTTACCTCGACGACTACGGGCACACACTGGGGCTGCTGAGGTTGCTGGATGACGCGATCGACCAGGTGCGCGAGGATCCGGACCGGTGCCACATACTCATCACGAAACGAGGCAACGCCGCCTACAACCAGGGCGAGCACGAGTTGGCCATCCAGTTGTACGTGCGCGCCCTGGATCTGACGCGGACACCGGACCGGCGCATCATCTTGATGAGCCTCATGGGAAAGATCCTGGCCGAGCTGTCACGCTACGACGAGGCCGATGAGCAGTTCGACCAGGCCTACCGTATGGCCGAGACAACCGGCGATCAGCACTCCCGCCTTCGCATCCTCGAGCAGCACAGCGTCGCGGCGTTCTGGCGCAATGACTACGAGAAGGTGCGAGAACTGGCGCGTGAGGGCCTGGAGCTCAGTCGGCGACTAGGGGCACGCTTCCAGGAAGCCATCTTCCTCAACAATCTTGGTACGGCCGAGTTCGAACTCGGTGTGCGCCTGTCTACTGAACTCCACGAGCAAGCACAGGACATCGCGGGGCAACTCGACAACGACCACCTCCGCGCCTTGACCCACCGTACGTTGGGCGCCGACTACCAGGCGCTCGAGCAGTTCGAGCCGGCCCGCAACCACTTCCTGAAGGCGCTCGAACTCTACGCTCGGCTTGGCCAGGCTGGTCGAGAGGCCAAGCTTCGCCGCATGCTTGAGCAGTTCGGTTACGTAGACGGTAGGAAGCTCGGGGACGGTTGACCGTCCACCAGGCCAATTTCACCGCCTTCCAGGCCGCCCTGTTCGACGAGGATCTGTGCCCCCGGTGGCCGTGGCCCTGGCCGTCCCCTCCGCCCTGGTGGCGCTACGACCCGAGTCCGGAGCCGTGGTCCTGGCGCCTCGAACCCAGCCCGATGCCGTGGCGGGTGACCGACGCCGATCCGCGTGGCGCGAGTTCTCGCTGGTGGCCGGGGTGCAAACGCTCGCAAGGCCCGGGGGGCACTCGGCGCCCTCGTCGACTGGTCAGCCGCCGAACAGGTCGACGCGGTTCTGACCGCTGCACTGGACCAGCTGGCGGCCGACTCACGGCTCGGCCGCAGTGGAACTGCCCACCATCACCCCGGTCAACGCACTCCGCGATGACACCGCGAGCTTGACGAAGATGTGCTTCATGTGCGTCTCGACCGTGTGCCGCGATACGAACAGGTGCCGGGCGATCTGCGGGTTGGACAGGCCCTGGGCGATGAGCCGCGCCACGGCCGTCTCGGCTGGCGTCAATTCGCCAACCGAGCAGCGCGATGCACCTCGACGCTGACATACTCGCTGTCAACAGGCTCGACGAAGGCGGTGCGTAGGCCCATCCGGATGTTCGGTCGAGACACCGAATCCGGCCATTCGTCCCGGCGAAGACCCGCTGAGCCGACAGACATCCCAGCAGCGCCGCGGTCGCATTCATGAAGACGAAGAAACCGCTGTCGCCCTCGACCGACACCTCGATGCCGCCGGCGGCGGGCAGCACCCGACGTACCACCTTCCGCTGCTCTATCAGCATCGGAAGGTAGTCCGCGCCGAGTTCCTGTATCAGCCTCGTCGCACCGACGACATCGGTGAACAGAAATGTCACCAGCCCGCTCGGGAGATCTCCAGCGCCGCGAACAGGGTGGTGGTGCCGTGCCGGACGTAGTCGTGGGTGCGTCGTTCGGCCTCGTCAAAGCGCATGGGCAGCAGCGGCGCGGTGCGGTCCAAGGCCTGGGTATGGGATTTCTCGTCGAAGCAGACCACGACCGCGTTGTCGGGCGGGTTCAGTTACAGGCTGACCACGTCGCGGACCTTGGCCTCCAACTGCGGGTCGGTGGAGAACTTGAAACGTCTCCACCCGGTGAGGCTGCAGGTTCCAGTCCCGCCAGATCCTGGCGATCTCGGCGAAGCTGACCAGCGTGCCCGCCTTGGTCAGGTGGGCCGACAGCAGCCGAGACGACCAGTGCGTCACCCCGAGCTCGTCCGGTGGCGGGTTGAGCGTCGTCACCACCACCGTCGCCTCATCCACTGTGGATGGACGACCCGGCCGCGGCATGTCCACCAACACATCCAGCCCACGTTTGGCGTACCCGACCGCAGGTGGGCACGGCGCCAGCGACGCGACGCACATTCGCATCCCCTTCGCATGGTTACACCGCCGCATTCTCACCAAAACGGGACGAGATCGATCCAATTTCGCATCTCCCTTTCGCAATCACGTCGCCGACGTTCGCGATCCCTTGGCGTCGGCTTCGCACCGCTTTCAGCGGCCCCACGCTCAGTTGTAGGGCGCCGCTCCGACGCCCACAACCGGCGAAAGGAAGATCCATGAATAGCATCAGGGGCAGGGGGGCGAGACTCGCCGCCACCGTGCTGGCCTGCTCGCTCGTCACGACCGCCGCCGCGTGCACCCTCACGACGAACCCACCGGCGACATCCCCAGGGTGCGTCCGACCGGAGTTCAAGGACGCCGACGAGCTGCACCCCGTGCTGGCCGACTATGCCACGCAGGTCTCGCAAGCGTTCATCTATGACCTGGCCATCATCGCGGCCACCGACCACTACAGCACCTTCGAGGAGGGCAGCATCGAGAAGGATCTGGAGACTGCCGTGCTCGCGCTCCCGGCCGACAGCCGCACCGAGTTCGAGCACTCCGCTCAGAACTTGATGAACTCCCCCGAAGACGCTCGGGTCAAGGAGTTCGGGCCGGTTGGTCGCATCCAGCCGTATGAGTGGCCCGGCCTCGACAGGGCGCTCGACCAGATCACCGTCAGCCAGGACGCGATCACTGAGTCGCTCAAGGAGACGGTCGCGCAGCAGACGGCGGCAAAGGCGGCATATGCCGCGGCACTCGACAGCTATGTCGCCAGCTGCCTCACGGAAGGCCCGAGCATCAGCAAGGCCAACCTCAATCTCGACAAGGTCACGGCCAAGGACCTGACAAATTGGGAGTGGGGAAAGGACGAGATCTGGATCGGCGGCATTCAGGTTGATCACGAGGGCAAAGTCACGAAGGTGAACCAGCAAAAGGTCGCCAGCTTCAACTCCGGTAACTCCCGGACCTACCCCGTCCCGGGGCATGAGCTGTTCACCTATGACCAGACCGGCACGACAGCCTGGCCACGCACCGAACGGGCGATTGTCTACCTGGCCGAGAAGGATTGGGGCGGCTTCGCCGAGGCACTCCAAGGTGCCTATGTCAAGATCGCCGGGTCGATGGATATCAAGGAGGCGTGCAACCTTTTGGATCCCAACTGGAGCGAGTGCCTCGAGGTGATGGCGAGGGTCTTCTGGGCGGCTGTCAAGTTCATGTTATACGGCTGGGTCACGAAGTTCCTGCCCCTCGGTGACGAGATCTTCAAGCCGCAGACTGTCGAGATTCAACTGCCCGGCGCAGCCGCCTCACTCTATGACGGCGGATCCGGCGGCTGGACTGGCCAGCGCCAGCCGACGAATACGCTGACCTTCAAGGACTTCGGCGGCGAATACACCGTCGACCTGCACTGGCAGGTCACGACCTGACCTCGTCCATCGACACAGCACACGGGCCGGCACCCATGGTGTCGGCCCGACTGTCTGCACGCCAGGCCGGGGTTGGGGCTTGGTGCGATCCTCTTTGCCCGTACGGCGTCCACTGTGAAGTTATCCACGGTGAACCCACCCTTGACCGGAGACTGCAACGGCTTGGGCTTGATCA
>Ga0075421_100006016_pt1 | contig 14747 bp, 14 predicted proteins | sample SoiMetdeltSBSDD5_FD_75292 | JGI IMG/M metagenome (GOLD analysis project Ga0075421, IMG submission 75292) | Bulk soil microbial communities from a Populus tree surrounding site in Tennessee, USA - Soil MetaG P. deltoides SBSDD5 | ecosystem: Environmental > Terrestrial > Soil > Tree plantation...
GCCTCGCTCGCCCAGCTGTGGGGTCCTCGCTACCAGATCTACGTCGTCGCGAAGCGAGACTTCGCGCTGTTCTCGCTCGGACGGTTTCCCGACAGCGTCAAGGGCCACCTTCGCGCCGAGCGGATGGCCGATCAGCTGCACGCCCATCTCGAAGGTGCGCGCATGACTGACCGTGAGATCGGGCGCGCACTCGGCCTCGGCAACGAGCTCAGATACGGGGCGACGACGGGCAGGCTCGCGATCCGTTGGGACGGCGCACGCGCGCCGGTCGTCTGGACGGTCGCCGCCGCCGAGATCGACCCGGCCGACGCGCGCAGCGAGCTCGCCCGACGCTACCTCCACATCTTCGGGCCGGCTACAGCTGACGGGTTCGCACATTGGGCCGGGGTCTCGAGACGGGCGGCCGCCGATGCGTTCGCCTCGCTGGAAAATTCGCTCTTGCCGGTCCGATCGCCGCTCGGCGACCAGTGGCTGCTCGCAGACGACGAGGCGGCCATGCGCGCAGACGAGACGTCGGACGAGCCCGCGCGCCTCCTGCCTAGCGGCGATGCCTACTTCCTGCTGCACGGAGCAGAGCGTGAGCTCCTCGTCCCGCGGGCAGACCAACGGGAGCGGCTCTGGACGCCCCGGGTGTGGCCGGGGGCGCTCCTCGTCGACGGCGAAATCCGCGGGACCTGGCGGCGTGCGAACCGCACCGTGCGGGTCGACCCCTGGGTAAGGCTCTCGCCCAGGACGCGCGAGGCAGTCGAGGCCGAGGCCGGCGGACTGCCGCTTCCCGGCGTCGATAAAGCAATCGAGGTGGCTTGGGACACGTAAGCCGCCTCAGGGCATCAGAGATCGAGTGCCCAGTTGTCGATTTGACCCTCGACCCGCATCCCAGCGCGTTCGTAGAGCCGCACGGCACCGCTTTCGTTCGATCCGTCGACACCGAGCGTCGCTGCCCGAAGCCCATGCGCGCGCAATGCGTGGAGGGCATGTCGGAGAAGCGCCTGGCCGAGTCCGCGGCGGCGCGACCCCTCACGGACGCCGAGCGACGTGACGTGCCCGAGGGTGCGGTCTCCCATCCGCTCCGGGAAGGCGAGAACGAAGCCCGCGATGCCCTCCGATGAGCGCGCAAGCAGCCAGAGCGACGGATCGAAGCCGCGGTGGCCAAGGTGGAACTCCCGGAACTGTTCCGGCGAGACCTCGTGGAAGAACGGGTCGCGCGCGAAGACCTCGTTGAGCGCGAGCCGCAGTTGCTCGCAATCCTCGTCACGAAAGGTGTCGAGCCTGATGCCCGAGGGGAGAGCGCCCGGGGCCGGCAACGCCTCCTCGAAGTCGATCCGCATCGTGAAGGCCGAACGCCACAACGTGTAGTCACGCGCGGCCGCAGCGGCCCCGAGCCCGCTCTCCCGCGCGTAGTCGGGGACGCGCACACGGGAGGCGGCGTGCATGCGCGCGGTCACTTCCGCCCACTCGAGGAACACGCCCCAATGGTCAGGGGCAGCAACCTCGAGCTCGACGTCGGTCTCGCCGATCCAGACGTCACCGTAACCGGCCACCTGCCCGTTCTCGTCGAGCACACGCAGGTTCCCGCTGTCGATCTCGGAATTCCGGAGCCAGGACTGGATCTCAGCGGCGTCGATCGGCCTCTCGTCTGCAAACGCACGCTGGTAGAGGGCTAGCACCGCTTCGATATCGCTCTCACGCAGTTGCCGGAGCGGTGTCACGGGCTCAGCCGACGCGGTGCCTTGTCCTCCGAGGCATCGGAGAGGAGCTCGCGCAGGAACTCGGGTTCGACGCGGGAGAGGGTGACGCCGACCGCGGCGAGCCTCTTGCCCCACCAGACCTGCTCGCAGCACTCGGGCGCGCTCTCGACCGCGGTGAGGATGCCGCCCTCGTCGAGCATGACGTTCATCCGATCGTCGTTCCCGAGCGTTGCAAAGATCTTCCCGCCGACTCGAAAGGACGGCCGGCCGTGGTGGTCCTGCTCGATCGCCTCCGGCATCGACAGCGCCACGGCCCGGGCCTCGTCCGGTGTCACAGCACGCTCGCAAGGTATGCGGCCGGGCTCTGGTCGAGTCGTACAGTTCGCCGATGGCGATCGTCCGCTTTCCCGAAGGAACCGCCATCCGCGCAAATCGGCGACTCCGAGTCCCCGAAGATCACCGCCCAGGACGCGCGCGGCGTGCGGGCTACCACTCTGTCGACCGACATCGCACGCACGTTGTAGCCGGTAACACGACCCGGACATCCTCGCGATATCCGCTGTGCTTTCGAGATCGAATCAGCTCGAGTCGCGGCCAGTGCCAGGAGGACGGCGCCGCAGACGAGTGGGAGAGCACGGCGGGCCATCGCTCCCCAGTTACCCGAAACGGTCAAGATGCAGGCGTGACCGCCGTGAAGACCGACGTCGTGACGCGCGACCAGGTGGTCTGGGGCTTCGGGCCGGAGATGGAGCCGGTGCTGGAGGTCGAGCCCGGGGCGGTCGTGACCTTCGAGACGAACGACTGCTTCACCGGCCAGATCCAAAGCGAGAGCGACCTCGTCACCGAGATCGACTTCGAACGCGTGAACGGCGCCACCGGCCCTGTGGCGGTCCGCGGCGCAGAACCCGGTGACTCGCTGATCGTCGAGATCCTCGAGGTGAAGCCGGTCGCAAGCGGCGTCGCGACGATCATCCCCGGTTTCGGCCAGCTGATCGGGCAGGTGCGCTCCCCGGTGACGCAGATGTTCCAGGTCGAGGGCGAGACCGTGCAGATGAACGAACGGATCTCGTTTCCGCTGCGACCGATGGTCGGAGTCGTCGGCGTTGCGACCGACGGCGAGACGATCTCGAACGCGTTCGCCGGACGCCACGGCGGCAACCTCGACAATCACCTTCACGGCCCTGGGTCACGGATCTACTTCCCGGTGCGGCAGCCGGGCGGGATGTTCGCCGTCGGCGACATGCACGCGGCGATGGGGGACGGGGAGATTTGCGGCACCGGCGTCGAGATCGCCGGCGAGGTGACGGTTCGCTTCGGCCTCCTCAAAGAGAAGCAGGCGAGCTGGCCCGTGACAGAGCTCGAATCCAGCTGGGTCGCGCACGGCACCGCGGGCGGCGATGTCCGCGAGGCGATTCAGGAGGGGTGCGAGGAAGCCGCCCGCCTGCTTGTCGACCAGTGGGACTTGTCGCCCGAGGAGGCGTACGTGTTCCTCTCGGTCGCGTGCGACGTGAACATCTGCCAGGCCTGCCACCCGTCGCCGTTCAGCACGATCGCGCGCGTTTCGATCCCGAAGGTCGACGCAACCCCGCGACCGTTCGCGTAACGACGCCTCGGTTTCTCAGCGACCGGGACGACGCTCCGTCGCGAGGACGTGGCCCTGCGCGAGACGTTCGAGCGCCGGCCGCAAGAAGATGGGCTGCACGCCGCCAGAGCCCTGCGGCTGGCTCGTGCGGCGCCTGCTGGGGTCGAGCAGGCGCTGGTCTGGACGGGAGGGTTCCGTCGCCTGCGTGCAGCCCCGGGAATCCTTTCCCGTGACCGGCCGGCAGTCATGACCCGGGCGGGTCAACTTTGCGCGAGGCAATCTGGAGGTGGCGGACGAAGAGGCGCACAATGAGGAATGGCGCGCACGCGGCGCCCCCGGATCGAGCTGACGGACACGCTGGAGAACGTGAACGTCCCGAGCGTCGTCGTCGATCGCGAAGGCTCGGTGACCTGGCTGAACGAGGCGGCGGAGCGTTCGTTCGGCGACCTTCGCGGCAGACCCTTCACGAGCGTGGTCGCGCCGGAAGACATGCCCGTCGTCCGGCGCCAGCTCCAGCGGAAGCTTCGCGGCGCGCAGGCGACCGACTACGCCGTCGACGTCTTCACGGCCGACGGGGCGCGGCGGCGGGTCGAGATCAGCTCCGTCCCGATCAAGGGCGGCGATGCATGTCACGCGGTCTTCGGAGTGGCCCTTCCCGGCCCGCCGGAACGTCCCTCCCCGGCGGTCCGGCTGACGGCCCGTCAGACCGATGTCCTGAGGATGCTCGGCGAGGGCGCGTCGACGGATGAGATCGCGACTTCGCTCCACTTGAGCAAGGAGACCGTGCGGAACCACATCCGCCACGTGTTCCGCGCGCTCGGCGTGCATTCACGGCTCGAGGCTGTCGCCCAGGCGCACCGGCTGGGACTACTCCGCGATTGGTAGCAGCCCCCCGCTGCACGATGATGTACCTCTGAGCAAGCTCGCTCGCTTTCTGGACCCCCCGCGGCTGCGTACGCTCGAGCTCGAGGTAGACCGGCGCGCAACGTGGCTCGAGCTGTTTCTCGACCTCGTATTCGTCGCCGCCATCGCCGAGGCCGGCTCGACGCTGAGCGCGGATCCGACCGCGACCGGCTTCGGCCGCTTTCTCTTCCTCGTCCTCCCGATCTTCTGGGCCTGGGCCGGGTTCACGTTCTACGCAACGCGATTCGACACCGACGACCTGGTCTACCGCCTTCTGACCCTGCTCGGGATGTTCGCGGTCGCCGGCCTGGCGAGCACCATCCCCCATGCGCTTCACGGCGGGCAGAACAGCTTCGTCGTCGCGTACGTCTGTGTCCGGACGATCCTGCTCATCCTTTACGTCCGCGTCTACGTCGACCTCCAGGCCGCGCGCGCCATTGCCGGTTGGTTCATGCTCGGATTCGGCGTCGCGGTCGGCATCTGGCTGATCTCGCTGGCCGCGCCGGTCCCGTGGAAGTACCTCTTCTGGGCCGTCGCGCTCGCGATCGAGTACAGCACGCCGGTTCGCGCGTGGCGGCTGTTTCGTGGCAAGCCGGTCGACCCGCGCCATCTTCCCGAAAGGTTCGGCTTGCTCGTGATCATCGTTCTCGGCGAAGGCGTGATCGGCGTCGTGCTCGGCACCGCGAAGGTCAGCTGGACCTTCCAGTCGGGAGCCGTCGCCTTCGCGGGCTTTCTGACCGGCGCTGCGATCTGGTGGCTGTACTTCGACTTCCTGGACACGACACGGGTTGTCACCCGCAACATCCGGAGCGGGCTGACGTTCGTCTACGCCCATTACTTCGTGGCGGCGGGAATCACGGCGCTAGGGGTGGGCGTCAAGCTGGCAATCCTCTCCCTCGAGCCCGGCTCTCGCTACGACGACGTGGGCTGGATCGCCGCCGCCGGTGTCGCGATGGCCATGGCGGCTCTCACGGCGGTCCAGGTGGCGACCCCGCCGGTACTCGTGGACGCCGATGTCGTCCTCCGGCTCGCGATCGCCGTGTTCGCTGGCGTCCTTGCCGGTCTTTCCGGCCACCTCTCGCCGGCAGCGGTCATATCGATCCTGGCGGTCGCGCTCGTCGCCCAGGTCGTCATCGAGCTCGCAAGCCACGAGCACCACGCTGCGATGGCGGGCCCGTTCTAGCCTGCTGCGTGCTCCGCTTCGCGAAGCTGTCTGAACAACCACCGGCGGGCCGGCCCTATGTTTGCGAAACCCTGTCGTCGCTATGTACCTTGACAGTTACGTAACCGATCGGGTACATTCAGCGCATGGAGGCCGTACTGCACGCGCTCACCGACGGAAGCCGTCGGGCTATGGTCGAGGCGTTGCGGCAAGGCCCGGCCACGGTCAACGAGCTGGCGGCGCTGCTACCGATTGCGCGGCCGGGCGTCTCGCGGCACCTGCGGGTTCTGCGGGAGGCAGGGCTCGTCGAGGTGGAGCCGCGTGCACAGCGCCGCGTCTACCAGCTTCGACCGGAGCCGTTGGCCGAGCTCGACGACTGGCTCAGCAGCTACCGCGACCTCTGGGAAGGACGGCTGCAGGCTCTGCACACGGAGATCGCCCGCGGCAAGCGGGCAGGAAGGAGCACGAAATGACCGACCAGCGCATTCTCGGCGCACTGCGACCCGTCGATGCCGACAAGGGCGCCGTCCGTGTTCATGACTTTTTCGCGACCGGCATCGATGACCTCTGGTCGGCGATCACCGAGCCGGAGCGGCTCGCGCGTTGGATCGCAGACGTAGAAGGCGACCTGTCGGTCGGGGGTGAGTTCAACGCCCGGTTCACGAGCAGCTGGGAAGGTCCGGGTCGCGTCGATGTATGCGAGCCCCCGCACCGGCTCCTGCTGACGATGAATCCCGGGCAGGAGGACGAGACCGTCATCGAGGCGCTGCTCAATGCGGAGGCCGCGGGGACGCGGCTCGTGATCGAGGAGCGCGGCCTTCCGATGAGCGAGCTGGCGTCTCACGGGGCTGGGTGGCAGGCGCACATCGAGGATCTGGTCGCGCTGCTGTCCGGCCGCGACCGGGCGGACTGGCGCAGCCGCTGGAGCGAACTAGCGCCCTCGTATCGCGAGCTCGCGGAGGTTCAGCTCGGCGTCTGAGGCGACATCAGCGCGCGAGGTAGCCGCCGTCGACGGGCAGGATCGCGCCCGTGATGAACGACGCCTCGTCGGAAGCGAGAAACGCGATCGCCTGGGCGACTTCCTGGGGCTCGCCCAGGCGGCCCATCGGATGCATCCGCTCGATCTCCTCGATGTATTCGCTTCCGCCGGGCTCTTCCGGCAGGCGTAGTACGCGCTCGGTCTTGATGGTTCCGGGCGCGACCGCGTTGACCCGTATGCCTCGATCCGCCCATTCGACGGCCAGATGCTTCGCGAGCCCGGTGGCGGCGAACTTCGCAGGCCCGTAGGTCGACTGGCCTTTCTGGCCGGCGACTCCCGAGATCGAAGAGAGGCAGACGATCGAGCCGCCGCCGGTCTTCAGCATTTCCTCGATCGCGTACTTGCAGCTGAGGAACATGCCGCGACCGTCGACGGCCATGACCTCGTCCCAGTCCGCCGGGCCGGCCTCGACGATGGTCTGCAGAGGGATGATGCCCGCGTTCGCCACGAGGACGTCGATCCGCCCGTAACGGTCGACCGCCGCCTCGACCATGCTCTTCGCGTCTTCGGGTTTCGAGACGTCGCCGACCACGGCCGCGAACTCGGCGCCCGAGGATTCGATGCGGTCGCGAAGACCGTTCAGCCCATCGCTGTCGACGTCGCCCCCCACGATTCTCGCCCCCTCCGATGCGAACAGCTCCGCCGTGGCCCGGCCGATGCCCTTCGCCGCGCCGGTGATAACGGCTGACTTTCGGAGCAGCCGACGCGACCCCACCGCCGGGTGCGCTTCGGGTGCCTCGCGACTCATTGCCGAAGGCTAGTTTCTGAGGGCCGCCGTTCGCGCGTCCTCGGAGCGTCATCCGGTCGAGCGAGCCCGGCCGGAGGCATGTTCCGCGGTCAAACAGGGCATACCGTCGACACCGTCATCCCAGCCGTGAAAGAGGTTCAACGATGACTTCGACTCTCGCGTGCCGTCTCGCAACGGTCTTCGTTCTCGCCACAATCGCGCTTGCAGGCGCCGACGCGGCCGCCGCCGCACCGCCGAGCGCCCAGGCCGTCCCGGACTTCGGCCCGAACGTAAAGATCTTCGACGCGAGCATGTCGACGAGCCAGATCCAGTCGGCCGTCGACTCGATCTACGCGCAGCAGCAGTCGAACCAGTTCGGAAACGAGCGCTACGCGTTGCTCTTCGAGCCGGGGACGTACGGCTCGGCCGCTACCCCGCTCAAGATCCCGGTCGGCTACTACACCGACGTCGCCGGGCTCGGCGCCTCGCCGAACGATGTCACCATCAACGGCGCTGTCGATTCGTTCGACCAGTGCGACGCGACGCACTTCTGCACGGCGCTGAACAACTTCTGGCGCTCCGTCTCGAACCTCACGATCAACGTCTTCGGCAGCGGCTGCGAGGGCGCAGCCGAGTTCTGGGCGGCCTCGCAGGCCGCGCCCGTACGGCGCGTGCACGTCAACGGACTGACGACGCTGTTCGACTTCTGCGACGGCCCGTCGTTCGCGAGCGGCGGGTTCATCTCGGACTCGCTGTTCAGCGGGAGCACCGTGATCAACGGCTCGCAGCAGCAGTATCTCGTCCGGAACAGCAACCTCGACGGCTGGACAAACGGCGTCTGGAACCAGGTCTTCGCCGGCGTCACGGGCGCGCCGCCGCAGTCGTTCCCGAACCCGCCCTACACGACGCTCGCCGCGAACCCGGTCTCGCGTGAGAAGCCATTCCTCTACGTCGAAGGCAACGGCCACTTCGACGTCTACGTCCCCGACGCGCAATCGGACTCGTCGGGCACGACATGGTCGGCCGGGCAGACGCCGGGCCGGTCGCTTCCGATCGAGGACTTCTTCGTCGTGCACCCCGGCGACAGCGTCCAAACGATCAACAACGCGCTCTCGCGGGGCCGGAACCTCCTCTTCACACCGGGCGTCTACGACGTCGACCAGACGATCAAGGTCAAGCACGCGGACACGGTCGTGCTCGGGCTCGGCATGCCGACGCTCGAGGCCGAGAACGGCGTCGTGCCGATGACGGTCGCCAACCGACCCGGCATCGAGATCGCCGAGTTGATGTTTGACGCAGGTCCGGAGAGCTCGCCGGTCTTGCTCAGGGTCGGCGCCGGCCTGGGCAACAGCGGCGCGGGGACGAGCGACGCGAGCGACCCGAGCACGCTGTCGGACGTCTTCTTCCGGATCGGCGGCCCGCACCTCGGGAAGGCAACCGTGGCGCTCGAGGTGAACAGCGACCACGTCCTTCTCGACGACATCTGGGCGTGGCGCGCCGACCACGGAAGCGGCGTCGGCTGGACGAGCAACACGGCAGACACAGGCCTCGTCGTGAACGGCGACGACGTGCTCGCCACCGGCCTGTTCGTCGAGCACTTCCAGAAGGACGAGGTCGTCTGGAACGGCGAGAACGGGAAGACGATCATGTTCCAGAACGAGATGCCGTACGACCCGCCCGACCAGGCGGCCTGGCAACAGCCCGACGGGACGCTCGGCTACGCCGCCTACAAGGTCGCCGACTCTGTGAGGACACACGAAGGGTGGGGCCTCGGCAGCTACTGCTTCTTCAACGTCGATCCGACGATCCACGCGAGCCGCGCGTTCCAGGTCCCGGTCACCGACGGCGTCAAGCTCCACGACATCCTCGACCTCTCGATCACCGCGCACGGCGTGATCGACCATGTGGTCAACGACGTCGGCGCCCCGACGCCCCCGGACACGACGCCGGTCGACGTCGTCTCGTACCCGTAGAGTCATCAACCCCATGCTCGTCTGGCTGGAATCGACCGCTTTCCTCCCTACATTCGGCCGCGACCTCTGGAGCGAATTGCGCGGCTGGCGCTGACGACAGGCTTAGCGACCGTCTCGGCAACCGTGTACTGACGAGGGTCTCGGCTGGCCCACTGTTCGCAAAGACACCCTGTGCGCGCCGCGTAGCCAAGCGGCGCAAGGGCCAAGGCTCCATCCCGTCTAGTTAGCTCCACTCCGTTCGCTCACGCAGGAGCGACGGACGCCGCCGCTGCCGCGGCCTTCCCCTCCCAATAGCGGTTGAGGGCTCCCTGCACCTTCACAAACCAAACGATCGCCGGAATGACCAGGATGCCGCCCGGGAAGAGCCAGAGGCCGGTCCAGCCACTCATGGGCCGCTGCTGCCCGTCCTTCTCGTACATCTTCCCGACCTCCGATGGGATCACGAACGCCTCCACCGGGTTGAGCAGGATCCAGATGACGAGGCCAAGCACCCCGCCGAGGCCATCGCCCGTGTGCTGCTTGATTTCCTCCTGGGTCTTGAAAACCCAATACCAGGAGTAGAAGTGAAGCGTGACGATGAACATGAGAATCCCGAAGCCGACCCCACGCGGCTGGCCGGGAGGGCCTGTGTTGCCGGACGTGCTCATTTTCATGCCTCCTCCGTCTGCGCGACTGAACCATGCTCGAGGTCAGGGGTCAACCGCGCGTCGCCGGTCTTAGTCCGATTCCTCAGCTCAGGCCTACACCCTGGACCAAATGAAGAGCTGGCTTCTGCTCCCTGCAGTAGGTGTCGCTCTCGTCATGGTCGCCGGCACCGCAACGCCTCTAAAGGCTGAATCCGGCAAACCCGTTATCTTCTTGTCGCCGGAGCTCGCCTCCGTCGACCCCAACTTCCGTCCTCACCCCGATCGGAACCGCGTCTACTACGCCGGATCGCTGAAGCAGGCCCGCGGCTGGGCGAAGTACACGAGCATTCCCTACAACCTCTGCCCGAACAATTGCGAATACGACTTCAGGAAGTACGGCGTCTTCGTGATCTTCTACAAGGGTCAGGTGGACCGCATCGAGGGCGGATTCGATCCGAGTATCGACTACATCGAAGAATCGCCCGCGGGCGAGCTATCGGCGAAGGTCATCGCCTCCTGCTACGCGCCGTCCTGCAAGGAAGCTCAGGCAGATCCGTCGGATCATCAATGGGGCATGTACATCCTCGTGGGGGTCGTTAAAAAATCGCTGCTCGTGCCGCCGAAGACGGTCCGAGTCACGACCGCGTTACCGTGATCTTAGGAAGCTGCGTCGTTGCACTGCGGTTGTAGGTAACCGCTGTCGCTTGGGCCAGTGTTCGGGATGCCCCCCGACGGTTGGGCTTGGGAGGCAGACGGACCGATGCCCATCGCGATACTGGGCTCGTGGGTGCCGAGAGTTTCCCTGACCTCGATAGGTGGAACCCGTGGTGTCCGAAACAGCTCGCCTCCAGGCTTCAAGCCCTGGAGGCGCCGTGGGCAGTGGCGGCAGGATGGGCGATCGATCTGTTTGTCGGGCGCGAGTCAAGGGCTCACGATGACCTTGAGATCGTCGTGGCGCGCCCCAGCTTCGGTGCCGTCCGTGCTGCTCTGCCGGAGCTCATCTGGTTCGGCGCCGGAGGTTTGGGAGGCGAACCTGGGCGTGTCTGGCCGATCGATGACGCCCCCGCCGAGCTTCACCAGACGTGGGGGTGGGATTCCCTGAACGAGTGTTGGAGGGTGGATGTCTTTCGGGAGCCTTGGGAAGACGACACGTGGGTTTGCCGCCGCGACCCGTCAATTCGTCGGCCGGTCACCGACGCGATCGAGCGCGACCCGAACGGGATTCCCTATCTGGCGCCAGAGATCGTGTTGCTGTTCAAGGCGAAGCACGCTGCCCGCGACAAGGATGCCGCCGATTTCGCCCGAGCGCTGCCACTGCTCGATGTCCAACGCCGGCAGTGGCTCGCGGATGCGCTTCGGGTCGTGCACCCTGGGCATGACTGGCTCACACTCCTCGTCGATCGTTGAGCTCGCGAGAGCAGGCTGGCTTAGGCACACCGGGATCGGCGCTCCAGGCGCCGGCGGTGGGGGTCGCCTGCGGGAGGCGAACCCCACCGACGGAATGTCCTCGTCTCAGCCGGTCGGCTTGAAGTAGTGCTTCTTCATGTAGTGGACGACCTTCTTGCCGAGTACGGCGCCCTGCACGTCCGCGGTTCGGAAGTGGATGCCGCCCCAGACGCGGGCGTCGATGATCTCCTTGAGCGCGACTGAGAAGCGGTCGAAGCTCCTGGGCGGACACGGCGCTGGAGAGCACTTGTTGCTGACCGCCGTGAAGGAGACCTTGTCGGTGCCGAAGAAGGTTTGCAGCGCGCGCACGGTAGCCGCGCTGATGCAGGTGTGACCCGCCGGGTGGTCGGGGAAGCCGGGCGTGACGAGCGGCGGGCCAGAAACGGGAACGGATGGGTCAAAGAGCGGCAACCAGTTGGGGTCGGCCTCGGTCGCCGGGTTGCCGTCGCTCGCCGCCTCGCGGATCGCGGTGATCGGGCGCCAGAAGCTCCAGTAGGCCTTGTCGTTCCAGCAGCCGATCGAGCCGTCGGCCGCAGCCAGATTGGTCATCGCGAAGAGGCGTGCACTGTCGACGATGTCTAGTCCATGGCTCGTCGCCAGCGCGCGGTAGACGCGGTTCCAGATCGCCGGCCCGCTGTCCTGCCAGAAGATCGCCGCCGCCGTCTGGTCGGCAGTGCGCTTCGTACTCGTGAGCGATCCGAGTTCCTTGATCTCGTTGAAGTCCTCTGCGTAGGCGACGCTCGTGAGCGGGTTCGGGCCGTCGCTACGCAGCATCTCCACGTTCGGGACGAGGAACGGCTTCACGAACCCGACCCAGGGCGCCGGGTCACGAGCGACGATTCCCGACGGACCCTGCGGGGGCGCAAGCCGCCACTCCCCCGGATCGAAGCCTTCCAGGAACTTGACATCCCCGCCGCGGCCGTCGTTCTCCCTGGCGCCGAGCATTGCGGCAGCGGCCGCTTCGCCGACGGCGATCCCTCCAGTCTTCGCAGGGCCATTCGGCACGGTCGCCAGCGACGCATCGTAGAGCGGCTGCAGCGTCGATCGCTGCGCCGGGAACAGGCCGGACAGCGTAGGCGTACGTTCGGGGAAGCCGACGAGCACGCGGAAGGCGGCGGTCGCGGCAGCGGCCTCCTTCGAGTCCCCTGTGTCCGCCGGCGGCGCAACCAGGTAGGGCTGGTAACCGCCGTCGATCGCATTGACGGCGTCGAAGATGGCGCCTTGCACCATCGCCAGGCTGAGCACTGCGGCGTGCGGAGGCTGGGCGGCAGTCGTCATGATCGCTGTGGATGCGATCGCGTTCCACTCGATTGCCGCATTCCCGGCAGGCTGGCCGCGGGCGGACGCGGAGAGCCCGCCGACGGCGACGGCGACCAGGGCCGTTGCCGTAAGTCGTGCGATTCGTGGGCGTTGGATCATCTTCGACCTCCCTGTCGTCGATATCCGCGGGATGCCGCAAACAGGGTCACCGGCCGGCTCGCTTGAGTCCATGTGACGTTCGTCGTATCTTTGGAGAGCCGTGCCTGCACTCGCGCGTGGCGACGCGGAGCGGCTGCTCCGCTTTGTCGCTGAGGCGGAGAGCTTCGGCGGCGACCATCCCTTCGCCGGAGAGTTCCTCACGCAACTCGGACGGCTCGTGTCAGCCGACTGGGTTGGCTACGCCGACTGCGCCGGCTGCTGTGACGACGGGCCCGGTCCCCACTTCTATCGTCCCGGTGATGAAGGCGTCTTCAGCGGCCACCTCGACTGGCCGAAGGTCAAGCCCGTTCTGGATGAGGAAAGTCCCGTAGTCCAAGGCGTCTTCAATCAGAGGTGCTTCGACGCGATCAAGCTCTCGGACTTCCTTAGCCGGCGCGAGCTCCACCGCACGCGCATGTACCACTTGATCCTGAAGCCGTGCGGTTTCGAGGATTCGCTCTACGTTCGGCTCCGCATCTCGTCGCCCCGCCGGCCCAAAGTGTTCCTCTTCGACCGCGGCGGCCGCGATTTCAGCGCACGCGACAGTGCCGTCCTCGACGTCTTGAATCCCTACCTCGTGCAGGTTTACCGCGCGAGTGAGAGCAGGCGACGCCTCCGTGCGGCGCTGGCGGCGCACGAGTCGACCCGGGCGGCGGTGGTGCTCCTCGAAGATGATGAGCGCATCTCGTTCGCGAGCACAACGGCGCGCGAACTGCTCGACCGCTACTTCGGCGGGTTGACCGTGCCTCTGCCAGATTTGCTGGCGTCATGGCTACAGGAGCGGCGGCGAGGCACCACTGATGAGCCGCTACGAGTCGCTGCCGGCGACCGCTCGCTCGTCGTCGACGTCGCTGACGATGCGCTGCTCCTCGAGGAGCAGCTGTGGGTGCCCCGACTCACACCGCGCGAGCGGGAGATCCTGAGTCTCGTCGCCGAGGGCAGGACGAACGCGGAGATCGCTGAGCGCCTCTGCGTATCGCCGGGGACGGTGCGGAGGCACCTAGAGAACGTCTTCCGGAAACTGGGTGTCCACACGCGAACCGCCGCGGCGTCGTTCGTCCGGGAGCGGCGACTGCATGCTCGTGGGCCTGCCGCTGACCTCGGTTCGTAGTGCTTCGCGCGAATCGGAAAGCTTCGGAGCCCGTGCTCTAGGTGGACGGAAGCAGTCGCTCCGTCAGACGGGTCGGGCTCTTTTTGGCCTCACAAAGCACGGTTTGGGGACTCCCGATGGCCCGCATGGCGATGCCCGAGAGTCGCGACCTTTGTGACACAACTGCTTAAGCACCTCTGGGCCAGAACCCGGTCGCCCGCACCAGCGTCCTTGCGCCCGAAGCGTTCCGGTCGGCGGGCACATGGCGAAGAATTAAGCGCTCGTTCCTTACTCCAAACGGGCCTTTCTTGGTCTATTGCGGGTTGGGAGACCAGGCGAAGCACCAAAAGGCGGTCCGTGGCGCGCCGTTTGAGAACGCTGGCGACGCCGTGATCGCCGACTTGCCCATAGCGCAGAGCGTCTGACCGAGAGTCGGATCGTCTATCGCCGACCTACCGGGCGACCTCGGCGAAAAGATCCGCGACTTCGCCCTGCTGGTACGGCCGGAACCACTCGCGCGCGAAGAGCTCACCGGGGATCATCAACACCTCGCCGGGCTCGGCGGCGATCACCGTGCTGTTGCGTTCGGCTCGGCGCACGACGCCCGTGACGCCGATCGGAATCCACGAGTGCTCCTCGACGTCCCGGTAGCCGCCGAGGCGCTCGATCCGCAGGCTGCACCCGACGGGGATATAGACGAACGCCGGGGGCGAACCGGCCTCCACCAGCACCTCTTCCTCGACGACTGCAACGCGCCGCACGTCCTCGAACGCCTTACGACGATCCATCCCGGTGACTCGCATGCCGTGGGCCTCGAGCGCATCGCAGATCTCCCGCGCCTCGTCGCTGTCGGCGCGGATCGAGATCCCCTCGAGATATCTCACCCGCTCGGCCGGGGAAGCATTCTCTAGATCGGCGACCACGAAGACCCGCGCCCAAAGCAATGGATCGACGTCGGCGAGAGCCGCCGCGACAGTCTCTGCGAACGCCGGCTCGTCCGATGGGCGCTCGACCTCGACCCGCATCGAGCCGGCGACACGCGCCGGAGCCGGT